>Ga0310811_10000173_pt1 | contig 94922 bp, 93 predicted proteins | sample YCmetagenome_FD_207642 | JGI IMG/M metagenome (GOLD analysis project Ga0310811, IMG submission 207642) | Soil microbial communities from experimental microcosm in Duke University, North Carolina, United States - YC | ecosystem: Engineered > Artificial ecosystem > Soil microcosm > Unclassified ... | reverse complement strand
GGGCGTGTCGCCAGCGAAGTGGCACACCGTCTTCGCGGCAAGCACAAGCCTGAATTCACTCCGCACGTCGACACCGGTGATTTCATCATCGTTATCAACGCCGGCAAGCTGCGTGTCACGGGCAACAAGGCTACTGACAAGAAGTACTACCGTCACTCGGGCTACCCGGGCGGTATCTATGAAACGACGTTCGGCAAGATGCAAGAACGCTTCCCGGGCCGTGCGCTCGAAAAAGCGGTCAAGGGCATGCTGCCGAAGGGCCCGCTCGGCTACGCGATGATCAAGAAGCTGAAGGTCTACGCTGAAGCAACGCATCCGCATTCGGCACAACAGCCGAAAGCGCTCGAGATCTAAGGGGAGCCCACATGATCGGTAACTGGAATTACGGCACGGGCCGCCGCAAGAGCGCCGTCGCACGCGTCTTCATCAAGGCTGGCAAGGGCGAGATCATTGTAAACGGCAAGCCTATCGCCGATTACTTCTCGCGCGAAACGTCGCTGATGATCGTGCGTCAGCCGCTGGAACTCACGAACCACGGCGTCACGTTCGACATCAAAGTCAACGTGAACGGTGGCGGTGAAACGGGTCAAGCCGGTGCGGTTCGCCACGGCATCACCCGCGCGCTGATGGACTACGACGCAACGCTGAAGCCGGAACTGTCGAAGGCTGGCTTCGTTACGCGTGATGCTCGTGAAGTCGAACGTAAGAAGGTCGGCTTCCACAAGGCACGTCGCAGGAAGCAATTCTCGAAGCGTTAATCGCTTCGGGTGCGATCCGGCCTTCGTGCCGGAGCGCTGCAAAAGCCGCCAACGCTTTCGCGAAGGCGGCTTTTTTTATGGTTTTCCACGTCGGTTGGCGGCAACGTTTTTTTCGCTTTGGCGGCGGGGTAAGCCGCTCAGGCAGGCTGACGGCGGCTGGCGCCCCGCTCGCTTGTGTTTCCTGGAAGAACCCATTGATTTTGTGGGCTTCAGCACGATATTGAGATCAGCCCTACAATAGCGGTTAGAAGCTTTTTGGAGAGTTCGAATGAACGCAGTCACCGATACACCCGTGACCGAGATGCCCGCCCCCTTCGTTTTTACCGACGCAGCGGCTGACAAGGTCAAGCAACTGATCGAAGAAGAAGGCAATGCGGACCTCAAACTGCGCGTTTTCGTGCAGGGCGGCGGCTGCTCGGGCTTTCAGTACGGTTTTACGTTCGACGAAGCCGTCAACGAAGACGACACCGTCATGAACAAGAGCGGCGTCCAGCTGCTGATCGATTCGATGAGCTACCAGTATCTGGTCGGTGCTGAGATTGATTACAAGGACGACATCAACGGCGCCCAGTTTGTCATCAAGAACCCGAATGCGACCACGACCTGCGGTTGCGGTTCGTCGTTCTCGGTTTGATGGCTGGTTAGGCGACAGGTTGTAAAAGAAAACGGGGCCGCTTTCGGCCCCGTTTTTTATTGCCTGAGCTAAAAACCCAGATACCCCGCTCAGCGAGGGTAGATCGCGCCCAGTACTCGTTCTGCCGCGGCGCCGGTGACGGCCGGTAAATTGCCCGGCAGGCGCGCCACGCAGCGCATGGCGAGCCATGCGAACGCCAGCGGCTCGACCTGGCTCGGCGGAACGCCGAGCGCGTCGGTCGTCATTACGGGCACGCCGCTTACGCCGCTGTCCTCGAGCGCCTGCTGCAGAGCTTTCATAATCTCCGGATTGCGCGCACCGCCACCACACACGTAGACCGCCTTCACATCCGATGCATGCCGTTCGATTTCGCGAGCCACCGTTACCGCGGTCAGCGCGACCAACGTGGCTTGAACATCGGCGGGCGCGAGCGTGGCGAACGGCTGGAGTTTGGCATCCAGCCATTGCGCGTTGAACAGGTCGCGGCCCGTGCTTTTCGGCGGTTGTTGCGAGAAAAAGGGCTCATCGAGCAGCGCATTCAGCAATGTCCGGTCGACCTGTCCGCTCGCGGCGAAATGGCCGTTTTCATCGAACGGCTTGCCGATATGGCGCTGCGCCCATTCGTCGAGCAGCGCGTTCGCCGGCCCGCAGTCGAAGCCGCGCACGCCGCCGGTCGCGTTCAGGATCGTGATATTGCTGATCCCGCCGAGATTGCAGACCACGCGGGTTTCGTCTTTCGCGCCGAACACCGTGGCGTGAAACGCGGGCACGAGCGGCGCGCCCTGGCCGCCGGCCGCGACGTCGCGGCTGCGGAAGTCGGCCACCACGTCGATATGCAACATTTCCGCGAGCAGCGCGGGATTGTTGATCTGCCGCGTGTAACCCTTTTCCGGCCTATGCCGCACCGTCTGGCCATGCACGCCTATCGCGCGCACTTCCGAGGCCGGCACGCGGCTGGCTTGCAGCAACTCGTGGCAGCAAACGGTGTATCGCGTGGCGAGTGCATTGGCGGCCAGCGCTTCGCGTTCGATCTCGTTGTCGCCCGGGTGTTGAAGCGCGAATAGCGCCTCGCGCAAACCTGCCGCGAAGCCGACAAACGCTTCGGCCAGCACCACCGGCGGTTTGCCTTGGGCAAACCGGACAGCGACACCGTCGACACCGTCCATGCTCGTGCCGGACATCAATCCAAAGTAGACGCCATCTGCTGGGTCTTGCGCCACGTTGCTGCTCCTCTCTATGACTTATTGCGATCCGTTTTAGCAGATTATCGACGCAAGCGCGGCCGAATATAAAGCGTCGCGACGCCAATGGCGCGGTCGGCCACGCCGAAATCATGCGCCGGCAGGGGGCTTATGGCCCAGTCAGTGGGCGCGGCGGCGCGCATCTATGGGACAATCTCTTTTTTCGCGACTTCACGTTTCCAGCATGACCACCGAGTCCACCAAGCCTAATCCCGCTGCCGCCTTCCCGATCACCGACGAAGTCCGTCATGCGCTCGCCGTTACCAAGCGCGGCGTCGACGAACTGCTGATCGAAGACGAATTCGCGCAAAAGCTCGCCAGGAGCGCGGCGACAGGCAAGCCGCTGCGTATCAAGCTCGGCCTCGATCCGACCGCGCCCGACATCCACATCGGCCACACGGTCGTGCTGAACAAGATGCGCCAGTTGCAGGACCTCGGTCATACGGTGATTTTCCTGATCGGCGATTTCACGTCGCTGATTGGTGACCCGTCGGGGCGCAACGCCACGCGTCCGCCGCTTACGCGCGAGCAGATCGAATCGAACGCGAAAACGTATTTCGAGCAGGCCGCGCTGGTGCTCGACCGCGACAAGACCGAAATCCGCTACAACAGCGAATGGTCGATGCTGCTCGGCGCCGACGGCATGATCAAGCTGGCGTCGCGCTACACGGTGGCGCGTATTCTCGAGCGCGAAGATTTCACCAAGCGCTTCCAGGGCGGTGTGCCGATCTCGATTCATGAATTCCTGTACCCGCTGATGCAAGGCTACGACTCGGTCGCGCTCAATGCGGATCTGGAGCTGGGCGGCACCGACCAGAAGTTCAACCTGCTGGTGGGCCGTGAGCTGCAGAAGCAGTATGGCCAGGAGCAGCAGTGCATCTTGACGATGCCCTTGCTCGAGGGCCTCGACGGCGTCGAGAAGATGTCGAAGTCGAAGAACAACTATATCGGCATCAGCGAAAAGCCGACGGACATGTTCGGCAAGCTGATGAGCATCTCCGACGTCCTGATGTGGCGTTACTTCGAACTGCTGTCGTTCCGTCCGATGGATGAGATCGCCGGCTTCAGGAAAGAGATCGAAGCGGGCCGCAATCCGCGCGATTTCAAGGTGATGCTCGGCCAGGAAATCGTCGCACGCTTCCACTCGCAAGCCGACGCCGAGCGCGCGCTCGAAGACTTCAACCATCGCGCGAAGGGCGGCGTGCCGGACGACATTCCGGCGGTGACGCTCGCGGGCGCGCCGCTCGCGATTGGCCAGTTGCTCAAGCAGGCGAACCTCGTGCCGTCCACCAGCGAGGCGCTGCGCAACATCGAGCAGGGCGGCGTGAAGATCGATGGCGCGACCGTGTCCGACAAGGGCTTGAAGGTCGAGGCCGGCGAGTACGTCGTGCAGGTCGGCAAGCGCCGCTTTGCGCGCGTCACGCTGACCGCTTGACCGTGCGGCCATAGCACGATGAGCACGATGGTGACGCAAGCGTCGTTGCATCCGGAGTCGAACGCATGATCGCGCTGATCCAGCGCGTTCGGCGCGCGGAAGTGCGCGTGGGCGAGCGCGTGACCGGCGCGATCGAGACGGGCCTGCTCGCGCTCGTCTGCGCCGAACGCGGCGACACCGAAGCCGCCGCCGACCGTTTGCTCGCCAAGATGCTCGGCTACCGTGTCTTCAGCGATGCGGCCGGCAAGATGAATCTCTCCGTGCAGAACCTCGACGGCGCAGGGCGCGCAGGTGGCCTGCTGCTCGTTTCGCAGTTCACGCTGGCCGCGGACACCAACAGCGGCCTGCGTCCCAGCTTCACGCCCGCCGCACCGCCCGACGAGGGCAAGCGGCTATTCGATTACTTCGTCTCAGCGGCCCGTGCCAAACACCCGATCGTCGAGACGGGCGAATTCGGCGCCGATATGCAGGTGTCGCTCGTCAACGACGGGCCGGTCACGTTCTGGCTGCAGACCAACGCCTGAATTTCAACTACCGCGCGCCTGGCGCACGCGGCGGCACGCCTCTACTTCTCCAGCCGCTTTTTGCGACAATAGCGGCTCGGCATAAATCGGCTACTGGCGCCCACTCATTCCATGACCACGCAGATTCTGTTCATTCGCCACGGCGAGACCGACTGGAACCAGATCAAGCGCATTCAAGGCCATATCGACATCCCACTCGCGACGACCGGCCTCGCGCAGGCACAACGCCTCGCGCGCCGTATCGCGAATGAGGTGAAAGAGGGCGCGCGGCTCGATGCGATTTATTCGAGCGATCTGCAACGTGCACAGCAGACTGCGCAGCCGATCGCCGACGCGCTCGGCTTGCCACTGCAGTTGCGTGAAGGTTTGCGCGAGCGTTCATACGGCGCGTTCCAGGGGCATGATAGTGACGAGATTGCAGTCCGTTTCCCCGATGAATACGCACACTGGCAAACTCGCGATCCGGGTTTCGCGCCGCCCGAGGGCGAATCGCAGCGCGTGTTTTACCATCGCGTGCTGCATGCGGTTGAACCTTTGGTGGCGGCGCATCCGGGCGGACGGATCGCTGTCGTTGCGCATGGCGGCGTGCTGGACTGCGTGCGCCGTTTTGCCTGTGGTTTGCCACTCGAAGCGCCGCGCGATTACGCGCTGCTGAATGCGAGCATCAATGTTGTGGACTACGCCGACGACGGCAGCAAGGCAACGGTCGTCGCGTGGGCCGATGTGTCGCATCTCGATGCGCCGAGCACCGACGATAGCTTCAAGCGGGTGCCGGAACCGGGGCGTTAAGCGGCGCGCTTCCCGAGCTCTCAAGCGTGGGGGCGCTGCCGGTGGCCAGAGGCGCGACGTTCAGGTCGCGGCCGAATCCCACAGGCCAGGGATGGGGCTCGAAGCGTCCGGCGCGGCGAGGCCGAAATGCCGGTACGTAAGCAGCGTGGCGACACGCCCGCGCGGCGTGCGCTGCAAGAAGCCTTGCTGGATCAGATACGGTTCGAGCACGTCTTCGATCGTGTCACGCTCTTCGCCGATTGCCGCTGCGAGGTTGTCGACGCCGACCGGGCCGCCGTCGAACTTGTGCAGGATCGCCTCAAGCAGCTTGCGGTCCATCAGGTCGAAACCGACCGCGTCCACGTCGAGCATTCTGAGCGCGGCGTCGGCCACCTGCGCGGTGATATTGCCGTCCGCCTTCACCTCGGCGAAATCGCGCACACGGCGCAACAGCCGGTTCGCGATCCGCGGCGTGCCGCGCGCGCGCTTGGCGATTTCGAACGCACCATCCGGGTGAATCTGCGCATTCAACAGCGACGCCGAACGGGTGACGATGCGCGCCAGTTCTTCGGCGTTATAAAACTCGAGCCGTGCGACGATGCCGAAGCGATCGCGCAACGGATTGGTCAGCATGCCAGCGCGCGTGGTGGCACCGACTAGCGTGAAAGGCTGCAGATCCAGCTTCACGCTGCGCGCGGCCGGTCCTTCGCCAATCATGATGTCGATCTGATAATCCTCCAACGCCGGATACAGAATTTCCTCGACGACCGGCGAGAGGCGGTGGATTTCGTCGATGAACAGCACGTCGTTGGCTTCCAGATTGGTGAGCAACGCGGCAAGGTCGCCGGCGCGTTCGAGCACCGGGCCGGACGTTTGCCGCAGATTGACACCCATTTCCCGCGCGATGATGTGCGCGAGCGTGGTTTTGCCGAGACCGGGCGGTCCGAACAGCAGCACGTGGTCGAGTGACTCCGAGCGGCGCTTGGCGGCTTCAATGAAGATTTCCAGCTGACCGCGTACTTTTTCCTGCCCGACATACTCGTCGAGCTGGCGCGGGCGCAGCGCGCGCTCGAACGCTTCTTCGTTCGGCGAGACGGGCGTGGCCGCGATGATGCGCTCGGCGGCGAGTTTGTCGGTTTCGATCATGCGGTCATTGTACCGCGCCCCGCCCGTGGCGAAACCCGGCCGAACGGCCAGGGTGCGCGTCGCGCAGCCATGTGCGAAGCTCTACATGTCGCACGCAGCGCCACCGTCACGGCATGCGCTATTAACCCTTGGAGAGCGCCTTCAGCGCGAGCTTGATCCCTTCGGAAACGCCGGTGCCCGCCGGCACGTTCTTGACGGCCGCCAAGGCTTCCTTTTCGGAGTAGCCCAACGCGATCAGTGCGTTCAGGATATCGGAGGCGTGATCGGACGCCGACACCGTGCCGGCCATTGCGCCCAGATCGGCGCCGATCTTGCCCTTCAGTTCGAGAAGCAGGCGCTCGGCTGTTTTCTTGCCGATGCCCGGCACGCGTGTCAGGCGCGCAGCGTCCTGCATGGTGACGGTCTGCGCGAGCTCATGCACGCTCATGCCGGAGAGCACGGCGAGCGCCATGCGTGCGCCGATGCCGGTGATTTTCAGCAATTCGCGGAAGGTCGAGCGTTCCTCGGCCGTGCCGAAGCCATAGAGCAGATGCGCATCTTCACGCACGATCATTTGCGTGAGCAGCACGACGCGCTCACCGGTCGAGGGCAGGTTGTAGAACGTACTCATTGGCACGTCGACTTCGTAACCCACGCCGTTGCAGTCGACGAGCAGATGTGGCGGGTTTTTTTCCAGCAGAACGCCGGCAATGCGACCGATCATGGCGGATTCAATCTCGAGAGAAAGGGCGAGTGTAGCGCAGTGGATGCGCGGCGGGTCTGGCAGCGCGGTGGCGTACCGGCCTGCTGTGCAGTGGCGCGCCGCGTTATCCGCGATCGCGGTTGACCAGCGTGTTACGGCCCACTAGACTGAGATCCCTTTTGGCGGGTTCTCGCCCGGCACAACCAGAAGGAGCGTCCATGCTAAGCCTCACCACTCTCGCGCTGTTTGCCGGCGCGTGTCTCGCGTTGACCGCCACGCCCGGCCCCGACATGCTGCTAATCGCTTCGCGCAGCGTGAGCCAGGGACGTCCCGCCGGTTTCGCCTCGTTGGCGGGTATTCTGGTCGGCACTTACTGTCATGCGCTGGCCGCCGCATTCGGTCTGTCGCAACTGTTTCTGGCCGTGCCGATGGCCTATGACGTCGTGCGTTTCGCCGGCGCCGCTTACCTCCTGTATCTCGCCTGGAAGACATTCCGCACGCAAGGTACCGTGCTGTCGCCGAATGCGTCGATGAGCCGTTACCCGGTTGGCCGGATATTCCGCCAGGGTCTGTTCACCAACCTGCTGAACCCCAAAGTCGCGCTGTTCGTCCTCGCGCTGTTTCCGCAGTTCGTGCGGCCCGAAGCGGGTTCGGTGGCGTTGCAGATCATGGTGCTTGCGACCGTGCTGAATCTGATCGGCTTCTGTGTGAACGGCGCGGTAATTCTGATGGCGAGCAAGCTGAGCCGTAAGCTCAGTGCCGGGCGCCGGCCGTCGCGCCTGCCGCAGTATCTGCTCGGAACCGTGTTTGCCGGGCTGGCTTGCCGGCTTGCGCTGGCGAGCCGGAACTGAGGGCCTAGCCCACCAGCCGTCCACGCCGCACACGCAAGCCCTTTTTCGCGAGCGACGGTGCAATACCACCCAGCGTACTCAGCGTCGAGCCCCCATGTGCGTGGCAAATCGCCATGCCGAGGGCGTCGGCCGCATCGGTGCCGGGCACGCCGGAGAGGTTGAGCAGCCGGACCACCATCTGCTGCATCTGCTCTTTGGTTGCGCGGCCGTAGCCGACCACGGCCTGCTTCAACTGCAAGGCCGTGTATTCGGCAACCGGCACGCCACCCGCCACCAGCCCACAGATCGCCGCGCCGCGCGCCTGGCCGAGCAGCAGAGTGGATTGCGGATTGACGTTGACGAATACCTTTTCAATCGCCGACTGATCCGGTGAATGCTGACGGATCAGCGTCGAAATGCCTTCGAAAATAGTGCCGAGACGCGAGGGCAGATCGGCGTCGGCGGTTTTAATCGTGCCGCTCGCGACGTAGCTGAGCCGGTGGCCGTGTTGATCGATCACGCCGAAGCCGGTCACGCGCAAGCCGGGGTCGATGCCGAGAATTCTCATGAGGTGCCGCACGTGCGGTAAAAACTGGGTGCTTGCGATACTACAACGAACGCGCCGTGCGGCGGGCGGCGCGGCGCGAAGCCGGCGGAATAAAAACTGCTGCGCTACGAACGGGACAGGCGCAACCGGGCCAACAGGAGGCAACGCGGATGGAGCGTTATCGGAATCTCAGCGGCGACTCAGGCGTCGTAGCCTATGAAATCGGTGACGACTTCATCGCGGTCCGCTTCAGGCCGGGCGTCACGTATTGGTACACATCGGCGAGTGTCGGCGCGAAACATGTTGCCACGCTCAAGCGCCTTGCGCGGCGAGGGCAGGGGCTCAGCACCTACATCAGCCAGCACGCAGACGTCAGCGGCGGTTATGACCGCAAGGAAGAGGATTGAGCGGCCGGGCACGCCCCATAGCTAGAAAGCAGAACGGCCCGGCGGAATCTCCGCCGGGCCGTTTCATCGACAGCGAGGTTCGACGAGCGCCGCGCAACACCCACGCCGCCCGCGAAGCCAAAATCAATGCCGGAAGTGCCGCACGCCGGTCAACACCATCGCGATGTTGTGCTCGTCCGCCGCGCTGACCACTTCGTCGTCACGCATCGAACCGCCCGGTTGAATCACGCAGGTTGCGCCTGCCGCGACCACCACATCCAGACCGTCGCGGAACGGGAAGAACGCATCCGACGCCACGGCCGAACCCGTCAGCGTCAGCCCGGCGTTCTGCGCCTTGATGCTGGCGATACGCGCCGAGTCCACGCGGCTCATCTGGCCCGCGCCGACGCCGAGCGTCATGCCGTTGCCGCAGAACACGATCGCGTTCGACTTCACGTACTTTGCGACGCGCCATGCGAACAGCAGGTCGTCCATTTCCTTCGGCGTCGGGTGACGCTTCGTGACCACGCGCAATTCGCGCGGCTGCACGTTCTTCGAATCGAGCGATTGCACCAGCAGGCCGCCGCCGACGCGTTTCAGATCGAACGCGTTATGGCCTTCGCCCAAGGCGATTTCCAGCAGGCGCACGTTCTGCTTGGCCGCGAACACCTGGCGGGCCGCCGCGCTGAACGACGGGGCGATCAGCACTTCGACAAACTGCTTGGCCACTGCCTGGGCCGTCGTTTCGTCGACTTCACGATTGAACGCGATGATGCCGCCGAACGCCGAGGTCGGATCGGTCTGGAACGCTTTTGCATACGCTTCGTTCGCGTCCGCGCCCACCGCCACGCCGCACGGATTCGCATGCTTGACGATCACGCAGGCCGGCACGTCGAACGTCTTCACGCATTCCCACGCTGCATCGGAATCGGCGATGTTGTTGTACGACAGTTCCTTGCCTTGCAACTGGACGTAGTTCGCCAGCGCGCCCGGCTGCAACGCCAGGTCGCGGTAGAACGCGGCGCTCTGGTGCGGGTTTTCGCCGTAGCGCAGGTCCTGCACCTTGCTGAACGCCAGGTTGAACGTAGCCGGATACGTGTTGCGCGACGAGTGTTGCAGTTCGTCGGTCAGGCTCGTCAGGTAGTTCGTGATCGCGCCGTCGTACTGCGCGGTGTGCGCGAACACTTTGGTGGCGAGGCGGAAGTTCGTCTTGTACGAAACGGCGTTGCTGTTCGCGCGCATTTCGTCGAGCACGACCGCGTAATCCACGGGATCGACCACCACGGTCACGTCGCGATGATTCTTCGCGGCCGAGCGCAGCATGGTCGGGCCGCCGATGTCGATGTTCTCGATCGCGTCTTCCAGCGAGCACTCTTCTTTCGACACGGTCTGCACGAACGGATACAGATTCACGACCAGCAGGTCGATCGTCGGGATGTCGTGCTTTTCAAGCGCTGCCATGTGCTCCGGCAGGTCGCGGCGCGCGAGAATGCCGCCGTGCACCTTCGGATGCAGCGTTTTCACGCGCCCGTCCAGCATTTCCGGGAAGCCCGTGTAGTCGGCGACCTCGGTGACGGAGAGACCCGCGTCCGCGAGCAGTTTCGCGGTGCCGCCGGTCGACAGGATCTTGACGCCGAGGTCCGACAGCGACTTGGCGAAGTCGACGATGCCGGACTTGTCGGAAACGGAGATGAGCGCTTGCTTGATCATGATGAAGACGAAAAGCCGAAGGGAAACGTGGCAGGGCGCCTGAAACTACAACGAACTACAACAGACCGTGCTGTTGCAGTTTCTTGCGCAGCGTATTGCGGTTGATGCCGAGATACTCGGCGGCCAGCGACTGATTGCCGCCGGCCTGCTCGAGCACCACTTCGAGCAAGGGTTTTTCCACGCATGAAATAACCATGTCGTAGACGTCATGCGGATTGGAGCCGTCGAGATCCTGGAAATACATCCCCAGGCTGTCGCGGACAGATTGTTCGATATTGTTCTTGCTCATGCTGCTAGTCGGTCGGTATGGTCCGGCTCGCCGTCGTTCTTGCTGAGCGTCTCGTCGACGTAGACGAGGCGGTCGGAGATCGCCTTTTGGGCGTCGAAGAATTCGTTGACGGCGAGGAGTTGTTCGCGCGTGGTGTCCAGCGTATTCATGCGGTGCCGGAACACATTGGCGCCAGAAAGGCCGCGAGTGTACCAGCCGATATGCTTACGCGCAGTGCGCACGCCGGTAAACTCTCCGTAGAACGCGTAGTGATCTTCGAGATGTTCGTTCATCACCTGCTGGATTTCATCGATGCGCGGCGGCGGCAGCAATTCACCCGTTTGCAGGAAATACTCGATCTCGCGGAACAGCCACGGCCGCCCCTGTGCGGCGCGGCCGATCATGATGGCGTCGGCGCCGGTGGCGGCGAGCACCTCGCGGGCCTTTTGCGGCGACGTAATGTCGCCATTGGCGACCACCGGAATGCGCACCGCCGCTTTGACGGCAGCGATGGTCTCGTATTCGGCGTCGCCGTGATACAGATCGGCGCGCGTGCGGCCGTGCACGGTCAGCATGGAAATGCCGGCGGCTTCGGCCAGACGGGCGACCGTCAAGGCGTTTTTATTCTCGCGATTCCAGCCGGTGCGGATCTTCAAGGTGACGGGCACCGCATCGGGCCCGACGCCCACCGCGCCCACCACGGCCTCGACGATGCGCTGCACCAGCGGTTCGTTCTGCAGCAATGCGGAACCCGCGGCCACGTTACACACCTTCTTGGCCGGGCAGCCCATGTTGATGTCGATGATCTGCGCGCCGTTCGCCACGTTGTAGCGCGCGGCTTCAGCCATCATGGCCGGATCGGCGCCGGCGATCTGCACGGCAATCGGTTCGACCTCGCCCGTGTGATTGGCACGGCGCATGGTCTTTTCGCTTTTCCACAACTGCGCATTCGAGGCGACCATTTCCGACACCGCATAGCCTGCGCCCAGCCGTTTGCACAATTGCCGGAACGGACGGTCGGTCACGCCGGCCATGGGGGCGACGAACAGGTTATTACGCAGATTGTGGGAGCCGAGAGTGGGCATGAGTTGGACGCGCCTGCGGCCGATTGCTTCAGTTTCTTTTCAGAATCTGTCAATCGGAGCGTTCGCGAAATGCGAGGGAAAACCGTTATTTTAGCGTTAACGGATAGCCGGCACCCGACTTGAATCCCTCGTAACTTGTTAAATCTTCTATGAAAGTGCTCTGGTTCATAGAATCGACACCGCTCGCGCGGAGCCGTCGGCGCTGCCTAAAAAGGCTGCAACGGCGGTGGGGCGCAAGCGGGGAGTAAGCTCAGCGGCGCTGCCCGAACATCATTTGCCGCGCCAGCGCGGTTTTCACCGGCGGCACGAATTCCAGCGCGGTTAGGGCGAGACCGCGCAAGGCGGCGAGCGGGGGGAAGTCGACGGTGAAAAGGCGGGCGAGGGTGTCGGTCGCGCCGATTGTCAGGCGCCGGTCGAGCGCGCGGCGTTGTGCGAAGGTGGCGAGAGCGAGCGGCGTGGGGCCTTCCGCCGACAGGGCGTCGGCCAGAGCGTGCGCGTCGCGCAAGCCCAGATTCAGGCCCTGACCCGCCACCGGATGCAGCGTCTGCGCCGCGTTGCCGATGGCGACGACATGACCCTTCACGAGCGTATCGGCGGCGTTCAGCCCCAGCGGAAACGACGCGCGGCCCTTGATTTGCGTAAAGCTACCCATGCGGCTGCCGAAGGCGGCGCCGAGTTCGCGCAGGAATTCGGCGTCCGGAAGCTGGGCGCGCCGTGCGGCTTCGTCGGGGGCGCAACACCAGACCAGTGCGTAATTCGCGCCGCGCACGCCGCCCATTGGCAGCAGCGCGATGGGCCCTTGCGACGTGAAGCGCTCCCACGCCACATGCGGTTGCGGTGCCGACACCGTGACCGTGCCGACCAACGCGGTTTGTCCATAATCGCGCGATCCGCCGCCGGCGCTGTTGCCCGCGCTTCCGGCGGTTTTCTGGTCGCCGAACAGGCCGCCCTCGGCATTCACCAGAATTCGCGTGCGCAGATTGCGTGTGACGCCCGCGGTTTCGATCGGCAGCGTGACGCCGTCGAGTTCCTGAGTCGGCGCCGAGGCGGCGGTGGAACGGAACCAGTGCACCGCGCTCGCGTGAACTGCTTCGGCGAGACCGTGCACGATCGCGCCATAACGCAGCACGTAGCCGAGCGCCGGCAAACCGTGCTCGCTATGGTCGATCAATGTGCGGCCGAAATGGCCGCGCTGCGATACGTGGATGCGGTGGATCGCGGTGGCCTCGGCAGGCCAGCGCAGCGGCTCGAGAATCATCCGGCTGCCCTGCGAGACGGCGATCGCGCGCGGATCGGCAATCGAATCTTCCGGCTCGCGCGCGTCGATCAACGCGATTTTCAGCGCCCGAGTCGCGCTGCGGCGTGCCAGCCAGCCGGCCAGCGCGAGCCCGACCGGCCCGGCGCCGACGATCGTCACGTCGAAATCGAAGGCGCGGTCGGCCTCGGCGGGTTTCAGAATCACCGTCGACTGGGAAACGTCGTTCATTGCGGGTTGCTTCCTTCGCTTACTTCCTGAATTACTGCCGAGTTGGCTGGGCCGCGCGGGCTTCCTGCATCAGCGCTTCGATCTCGTCGGCGGCCACCGGCACATCGCGCGTAATCAACTCGCAACCGGTGGGCGTGACGATCGCGTCGTCTTCGATGCGGATACCGATATTCCAGTAGCGCTCGGGCACGCCTTCGGCCGGACGAATGTACAAGCCGGGCTCGATGGTCAGCGTCATCCCTGCCTGCAGCGTGCGCCATGGCAATGCGCCTGCCTCGTCGCGCGGCGCGCCGCGTTCGCGGTAGTCGCCGACGTCGTGCACGTCCATGCCGAGCCAGTGGCCGGTGCGGTGCATATAGAACGGCGCGTAGGCGCGCTCGGCGATCACTTCGTCGACCGAGGCGAATTTCGTGCGCTCGAGGATGCCGGTATCGAGCAAGCCTTGCGACAGCACGCGCACAGCAGCCTGGTGCGGATCGTCGAACGTGGCGCCGACGCGTGTGGCGTCGACCGCGGCCTGCTGCGCGGCCAGCACGATGTCGTACAGCTCGCGCTGTGCCGGCGTGAAGCGGCCGCTCGCCGGGAAGGTGCGGGTGATGTCGGACGCATAGCCATCGAGTTCGCAGGCGGCGTCGATCAGGATCAGGTCGCCGTCCTGGGCAATCGCGTTGCCGGCCGGGTAGTGCAGCACGCAGGCGTTGGCGCCCGCCGCGACGATCGATGTGTAAGCCGGCGCCTGCGCGCCGAACTTGCGGAACGTGTAGAGCAGCTCGGCTTCGAGTTCGTACTCGCGCACGCCGGGGTGGCAGGCGGCCATGGCACGGCGATGCGCCTGCGCTGAAATCTGTCCGGCGCGGCGCATGATGGCGAGTTCGTGATGATCCTTGACGAGCCGCATGTCGTCGAGCAAGGGGATCAGGTCTCGCGCGACGGCGGGCGTGGCGACGCCGCTGCGGCCCTGGGCGCGCACGGTATCGAGCCAGCCACGTACCTGTTCGTCCAGTTCCGCCGACGTGCCAAGCGCGTAGTGCAGCGCCGGCTTGTCGGCAAGAATCGGCGGCAGCCGCGTATCGAGTTCGCCCACGGCGAAGGCGGCATCGAAGCCGAACACCTCGCGCGCGCCGTCGGGTCCGAAACGGAAGCCTTCCCACGTCTCGCGCTCGACATTCTTTTCGCGGCAGAACAGGATCGACGCCGGCTCGCCCGGCGCCGCGCTCGCATCGAGCACCAGCCAGGCCTCGGGTTCGGTGAAACCCGTCAGATAATAGAAGTAGCTATCGTGCCGGTAGGGGTAGTCGGCGTCCCGGTTGCGCAGTTTTTCCGGCGCGGTGGGGACGATGGCGACGCCCCCACCCGCTGCGCGCAGCGCGGCGAGTACGCGCTCGCGGCGCGTGCGGTAGACGTCGACGGCGATGGTGGGTTCGGTCGGCTGGTTCATGTCGCGATTGTAGCGCCCAATGCGCAGACTTATTTTGCGCGGATACTGACGGGGAGAAGGTGGTTGTCCCGGCCACGTTGGCCATTCGGCCGGGTAGACGGCGCGTGGGCGCTGCGGCAATGTTGCAATCCATCCACAGCGAGCATCCATGCGGCTTGCGAAGCGGCCCCCCGTGTTCGGGAAGGCCGCCGACCACTTATACTTTCGCCGAATTCAAGAAAAGGCAGATGGTCATGATGAAACTCATCGGTTCGCTCGCCAGCCCGTTCGTGCGTAAAGCGCGGATCGTTCTGGCCGACAAGAAGATCGACTACGAACTCGTGCCGGAGAACGTCTGGGCGCCCGAGACCACGATTCACACCTTCAATCCGCTCGGCAAAGTGCCGTGTCTCGTGATGGAAGACGGCGAAGCCGTGTTTGACTCGCGGGTGATCTGCGAATACGTGGATACGCTGTCGCCGGTGGGCAAGCTGATTCCGCCGTCGGGTCGCGAGCGCGTCGAGGTGCGGTGCTGGGAGGCGCTCGCCGACGGCATCCTGGACGCGGCGGTGCTGATTCGGCTCGAAGGCACGCAGCGCACGCCCGAGCAGCGCGTGGAAGCCTGGGTCGCGCGGCAGCAACGCAAGATCGACGAAGGCCTGATCGCGATGTCGCAGGGCCTCGGCAGCAAACCCTGGTGCACGGGCAATCACTACACGCTGGCGGACATCGCGGTGGGTTGCGCGCTGGGCTACCTCGATTTCCGCATGCCTGAGTTGAACTGGCGCGAAGGGTATCCGAATCTGGATAAGCATTTCCAGAAGCTATCGTTGCGCCAGTCGTTCATTGATACGGCGCCGGCGAATTGAGTGAGGTACTCGTTGCCGCGTGGCGGTGAGGTTGTCTTGAATCGCCCCGCCCGTGCGCAGCATATTCAGCAGCGGATCGCATCGAATCAGTAAGACCTGATTCTTGATAAAGCGCGCTCACGGTTTTCCGCAGCGCGCTTTATTGCTTGCCGTTTTGACGCCGTGTAATCGCCGGACCGAACGCAAACCCGAACGCCAGCAGCAGTAACGAAATCGCCAGCACGGTATTGTTGCCGCTCGTCACATAGGGCGTGCTGCCCGAGGTTCCTTGTACCGTCACGTCGAGCGAGCCGATCGTGTACGGCGTCAGGCGCCCGATCACCCGGCCGTTGGCATCGATTGCGGCGGTCATGCCGGTGTTGGTGGCGCGCAGCATCGGGCGGCCGGTTTCCAGCGAGCGCATGCGTGCAATCTGCAGGTGCTGATCCAGTGCGATGGTGTCGCCGAACCAGGCAAGATTGGTCGAGTTGACCAGCACGCCGGCCGGGGTAGCGCTCTCGCGAATGCTCCGTGCGATTTCCTCGCCGAAAATATCTTCGTAGCAGATGTCGACGGCGACCGGCTGGTTGTGCACGATGAATGGTTTTTGCACCGGTGCGCCGCGTGCGAAATCACCAAGCGGAATGCGCATCAGATTCACGAACCAGCGGAAGCCCCATGGCACGAATTCGCCGAACGGCACGAGGTGATGTTTGTCGTAGCGATACACGTCGCGCGTGCCCGGCGTGACGCCGAACAGGCTGTTCGTATAGTCGATTACCTGACCTTCCGGCGTGATGGTGCCGCCGATTGCGCCGAACACGATCGCGGTGCCAGTGGTATCGGAGAAGTTGCGCACCGCCGACGCGAACTGCGGCGGCAGTTGCTGCGCGAGCACCGGAATGGCGGTTTCCGGCGTGACGACCAGGTCGGCCGGCTTCGACGTAATCATCTGCTGATACTGATCGATCGCAGCGCGCATGCCGGATTCTTCGAACTTCATTTCCTGCTTGATGTTGCCCTGGAGCAGGCGCACCGTTAGCGGCGCGTTGGCCGGCAGCGTCCATTGCACGAGCGGCAGGAGGAGGCCGGCCGCGATCAGCGCAAGCGCGACGGCCGCCGGCACCGCGACTCGTGCGATACCAGGCTTTGCCGCATTGACGGCGCTTCTGCTGTCGTTAGCCTTGGCTTGCCCGCGCGAGGCCAGCAGCGGCAACAGCGCCTGCACGATCAACGCGGCTACCAGCGCGAGCATCCAGCCGACGCCGTACACACCCGCCACCGGCGCAAAGCCGGCGAACGGGCCATCTACCTGTGCGTAACCGCTCGCGAGCCACGGAAAGCCGGTGAACACCGTGCCGCGCAACCATTCGCCGATCGCCCACGCGCTCGCAAACGCCAGCGCGCCGTGCCAGGTCGGCGAGAACGGTTGATCGGCGCCGACCGCGCTGTTGCGTGCATGGCCGGCGCAGAACGACCAGATGCCCGCAGCCAGAGCCGGGTACACGGCCAGATACAGCGAGAACAGTGCGACCGCCGCGCCTGCGAGCGGTGCGGCCATGCCGCCGTAGTCGTGCATGCTGACATACAGCCACCACACACCGGTGACGTAGTTGCCGAAGCCGAAAGCGCCACCTGTCAGCGCGGCGCTTTTCCAGCTGGTGGTGCGAGTCAGCCACGCAAAAAAGAACACGAAGATCACGAGTTCGAGCCAGCCGCCGTGCGGCGTCGGGGCGAACGACAGCGTATTGGCCGCACCGGCGGCCAACGCGACGAGGTAATGCCGGCGGGGCAGTGCCCGTCCGCGGGTTTCCCGGGTGGCGGGGGCGGCAGGAGCACTCACGCCGCGGCGCGAACGGGATGTAATCGGGTCGGCCATTGTTGCGCGGTCGGCGTGAGGAGTTAAGGAAGCAAAGAGAGAAAGCGACTCGGAAGCGAATCCAAAGCGGCTCAGGTCTGCACATGCTGGGCTTCGCGCTCACGCTGGCCGGCGAGCGGGTCGCGGCGCACCAGCAGCATGTGAATCTGGCGGGCATCGCCGCGCAGAATCTCGAAGATCAGATCGTCGAGCCGGACTTTCTCGCCGCGATGCGGCACCCGTCCGAAATGGTGCGTGACGAGACCGCCGATCGTATCGACTTCATCGTCTGAGTAATGCGTGCCGAAAGCCTCGTTGAACTGCTCGATTTCGGTGAGCGCGCGCACGCGGAAACGGCCGTCCGGCGAGGCGATGATGTTGCCGCTTTCCTCGTCGAAATCGTATTCGTCTTCGATATCGCCGACGATCTGCTCCAGTACGTCTTCAATCGTGATCAGGCCGGCCACGCCGCCGTATTCGTCGACCACCACCGCGAGGTGATTGCGATTCACGCGAAAGTCGTGCAGCAGCACGTTCAGGCGCTTCGACTCCGGGATGAAAACAGCGGGGCGCAGCATGCCGCGCACGTCGAATTCTTCTTCAGCGTAATAGCGCAGCAGATCTTTCGCGAGCAGCACGCCGATGATGTTGTCGCGATTGCCCTCGTAGACCGGATAGCGCGAGTGCGCTTTTTCCAGCACGTAGGGGATGAATTCGGCGGGATTGTCCGCGATGTTGATCGCGTCCATTTGTGCGCGCGGCACCATGATGTCGCGGGCGCTGAGTTCGGACACCTGGAACACGCCCTCGATCATCGACAGCGAGTCGGCGTCGATCAGGTTGCGCTCATGGGCGTCCTGGAGGATCTCCAGGAGTTCCGCGCGCGAGTCGGGCTCAGGCGAGATGAAGTCGGTCAGACGCTCGAGGAGTGAGCGTTTTTCTTGCGTTTTGTCGGTTTGGCGTCGACTGGGATACGTGTCGTTCATGGTAGTGCGCCCGGCGAGACTGGGCGCGCTGTTGCAGAGCATTAAGGATACACCAGGCACATGGCAGGACCGTGTCCCGCCTGGCCGGGCGATGAGTGAAGCGGTAATGAAAGCCTCCAGCCGCGCGCGGCAAAGGCGTGGGTCAATCCTAACTGATTACCGGAGAAAAAGCGTTTTCGAGCAAAAAAGCGTTTACCCGCGCTTACTTCGCGTCCGCGTTACGCCTGCCCGGCCTCGCGGCTTTCTTCGCGGCAGCGCTCGAGCAACGCCTCGAGCGCGCGGTCGGGCATGCCGCTTTCGCGCAGCGCGTGGACGGTGCGGCTGACATAGTCGAGTGTGGTGCCGTAACGGCCGCTCGCGCAGCCGAACACGGCTTTGACGACCTCGTCGCGCAGCTTGCCGGTATAGGTCGGCACATCGCGGCGCATCACGAACGCGAGCGCATCGACGCGCCGGCCGTCGGCGAGCACGCAGGGCAGCCACGCCGGGCGGTACGACCCCATCGGCATTTCGCGGCGCCACAAGGCCTCCAGATGCGGCATCGCGCCCTCGGCGGCGAGGCGGAAGGCGATGCCGGAGCACGAGCCGCCGCGGTCGAGCGCGAGTACGAGGCCCGGCTGTTCGGGGGTGCCGCGATTCACGCGCGACCACAGATACAGTCCGCGGTGATAGCCGTGCACTCGCGAACGGGCGGCTTCGACGGTGGGCAAACCGGGATTCCAGATCAGCGACCCATAGCCGAACAGCCACAGATCGCTCTTACGGTCCCAATCGCGCAACGTGCATTCGAGCGACGCGCGCAATTCCTCGTCCGTCAACAGCCGCGATTCGCCTAGCGCGGGCGGATAGTCCGGGCAGGGCGTGTTGCGAAGATCGGCTTCAGGGGAGGACGTGCTCACGGTAGTGTTTAACGGTGATGGCAAAGACTATTGATAAGGATCCGGGAAACCGAGCTTGCCGAGGATTTCAGTCTCGATCGCTTCCATTTCCTCGGCCTCCTCCTCGACCTTGTGATCGTAGCCTTGCGCATGGAGCGTGCCGTGCACCAGCAGATGCGCGTAGTGCGCAAGCAGCGGTTTGCCCTGTTCGGCGGCTTCTTTCTCCACCACGGGACAGCACAGGATCAGGTCGCCGGTTACCGGATCGTCTTCCGATTCAGCGTAGGCGAACGTCAGCACGTTGGTCGAATAGTCTTTGCCGCGATAGGTGCGGTTAAGCGTGCGGCCTTCTTCGGCGTCGACGAAACGCACGGTCAGCTCGCCGTCCGCGAAGAGCGCCGCCTTGATCCAGCCGGCCACGGTGGCGCGCGGCAGCAGCGCCTTGTGTTCCGGCCAGGCCTTGGCGGCGGGGAATTGCAGGTTCAACGTCAGTTTCGGTGCGCGGCTCATGCGGTTTTGACGACTTGTTGCTCTTGTTGCTTGGGTTGCTGCGGCATATCGAGTGAATTTTGCTGCATATCAGCGCAAATTAGCGCGAATCCGCCGGACCGGCGCTTTTCTGCGAATGCGCATCGTACGCCTCCACAATTCGCGCGACCAGCGGATGCCGCACCACGTCGGCGCTCGTGAAACGCGTGAGCGCAATCCCACGCACGTCCGACAGCACCTGCTGCGCTTCGATCAGCCCACTCTTCGCGCCGCGCGGCAGGTCGACCTGCGTCGTGTCGCCGGTCACCACCGCCTTCGAGCCGAAGCCGATCCGCGTGAGGAACATTTTCATCTGCTCGGGCGTGGTGTTCTGTGCCTCGTCGAGAATGATGAACGCGTGGTTCAGCGTGCGGCCGCGCATATAGGCGAGCGGTGCGATTTCGATCATCTGCCGCTCGAACATCTTGGCGGTTTTATCGAAGCCGAGCAGGTCGTACAGCGCGTCGTACAGCGGACGCAGATACGGATCGACCTTCTGTGCCAGATCGCCCGGCAGGAAGCCGAGGCGCTCACCCGCTTCGACGGCCGGCCGCGTCAGCACGATGCGTTTGACCTGATCGCGCTCCAGCGCGTCCACCGCGCAAGCCACCGCGAGATACGTCTTGCCCGTACCCGCCGGGCCGACGCCGAAAGTCACGTCGTGCGAAATGATCTGCTTCAAATACTCGCGTTGCGCCGGCGTGCGGCCGCGCAGGTCGGCGCGGCGCGTGTACAGCTTCGGGCCGAGTTCTTCGAGGTCGTCTTCGCCGGTGTCGGCAGGTTGGTCGAACGGATGATCCGGGTTGCCGGGGAAGCGCGCGTCGACCGTTTCCGCACCCTGGCCGTTGCCGTTCGCACGATGGCGCGCCGGGTGGCGCACTTCGACGAGCGCGAGCTGGATGTCGTCGACCGACAGCGGCTCGCGCGCGTTGTTGTAGAAGTTTTCGAGCGCGGTGAGCGCGAGTTTCGCGCCGCGCCCGCGAATCGTGATGCGATGGCCACGGCGTTGCAGCGTCACGTCGAGCGCCTGCTCGATCTGCCGCAGATTTTCGTCGAGCGGTCCGCAGAGGTTGGCGAGCCGCGCGTTGTCGTCGCGCGGTGCGGTGAATTCCAGATGCTGCTGAGTGGTCTTCAAGGCGGTGGATCGATCCTGTCGGGTTCGTGACGCCGGGCGGGCGTCGCTCAGTGAGTGGTCGCGGGTGCGTCGTCGTGCACCAGCACGAGTTCGCCGCGTAACGAATGTGGGTACGCATGGACGATTTTCACGTCCACCATCTGACCGATCAGCCGCGCATGCGAGGCGACCGGTGCGGGGAAATTCACCACGCGATTGTTTTCCGTGCGGCCCGCGAGTTCGTTCGGGTCCTTGCGTGCCGGGCGTTCGACCAGAATCCGCTCGACCTTGCCGACCATCGAATCGCTGATGCGCTGCACGTTTTCTTCGATCGTAGCCTGCAGATGTTGCAGACGTTTGAGTTTCACTTCACGCGGCGTGTCGTCGTGCAGATTCGCGGCGGGTGTGCCGGGACGCGGGCTGTAGATGAACGAGAAACTGGTGTCGTATTTCATCTCGTGAACCAGCGCCATCATCTTGTCGAAGTCTTCTTCGGTCTCGCCGGGGAAGCCGACAATCATGTCGGTCGACAAGGACAGGTCCGGGCGGATCGCGCGCAGCTTGCGGATCACGGACTTGTATTCGAGCACCGTGTAGCCACGCTTCATTGCCATCAGGATGCGGTCGGAGCCGTGCTGCACCGGCAGATGCAGATGGCTGACGAGCTTCGGCACCTTGGCGTAGGTGTCGATCAGGCGCTGCGTGAATTCCTTCGGGTGCGACGTGGTATAGCGAATCCGTTCGATGCCCGGGATATCCGCGACATATTCGATCAACTGGGCGAAGTCGGCGATTTCGGTCGAGCCGAGCGTGATGCCCGCGCGGTACGCATTCACGTTCTGGCCGAGCAGCGTGACTTCACGCACACCCTGGTCGGCGAGACCGGCGATTTCGGTCAGCACGTCGTCCAGCGGGCGCGACACTTCTTCGCCACGCGTATAAGGCACGACGCAGTAGCTGCAGTACTTGCTGCAACCTTCCATGATCGACACGAACGCGCTCGGACCGTCGACGCGCGCCGGCGGCAGGTGATCGAACTTTTCGATTTCCGGGAACGAGATGTCGACCTGCGCGCGGCCGCTCTCGCGGCGTTTGTCGATCATTTGCGGCAGACGGTGCAGCGTTTGCGGACCGAACACCAGATCGACATACGGCGCGCGCGACACGATCGACGCGCCTTCCTGGCTTGCCACGCAGCCACCCACGCCGATGATCAGATCCGGATTCGCTTCCTTCAGCTCGCGCACGCGGCCGAGATCGGAGAAAACTTTTTCCTGCGCTTTTTCGCGCACCGAGCACGTGTTGAACAGAATGACGTCCGCGTCTTCCGGCGTGTCGGTCTTGACGAGTCCTTCGGCCGCGCCGAGTACGTCGACCATCTTGTCGGAGTCGTACTCATTCATCTGGCAGCCAAAGGTTTTTACATAAACTTTCTTGATCATCGATTTTCGCCGGTCGCAGTGGTTAACCTGGGGGCGTCGTTTAAAAGGTGTAGAGGGGGCGAACGTGCAGGTAGCGTGCGGGCGGCCCGCGGGATGGTGTTCAAGTCCGCTCGAGCTGGCCCGGGGCCCGCGAGGGTCAATTCCGGTCCACGCTCATGACCCATTCGACAGATTCGACACGTTCGCAACGCAGCTCAACATTATAGCCCTTCATCGGCCGCGCTTTCTGCCGCGGCGGTTGCCCGCGACTGCTCCGGCGGCAAGCCCAGCAGGGCTTCCAGTTCGTCCGATACCTGCGCGAAGCGCTCGCTCAGGAAATCCAGCAACACGCGCACGCGCGGCGCCATGAACCGGTTGCGGTGGTAGAGCGCGTGCAACGGCGCGTCCGGATAGCGCCATTCGGGTAGCAGGATTTTCAGGCAGTCGCTGCGTAAGTCCGCTTCCACGTCCCACATCGACTTGATGACGATCCCGTAGCCGCGCCGTGCCCATTCGCGGGCCACGGCGCCGTCGTTGGTTTCCCGGGAGGTCTCGAACGGCACGGTGTAGTGCTGCACTTCATCCCCGCGCGTGAAGCGCCATTCGTTGACGGGCCCTGAAGCGGTGCCAAGAACGATGCAATCGAAATTCGCCAGATCGTGCGGATCTTTCGGCTCGCCCTTGCGCGCGATGTAGTCCGGCGACGCGCACAGCACCCGCCGGTTCGGCGCCAGCTTGCGGGCGACCAGCGAGCTGTCCTGCGGCACGCCAAAGCGGATCGCCAGATCGATGTCTTCCTGCACCAGATTCGATAGCGAATCCGACAGCGTCAGCGCGAAGGTGACTTCCGGGTAGAGCGCGTTGAACTCGTCGAGCCAGTGCATCAGCAGATTGCGGCCGAAGTCCGAGGTTGCCGAGACCCGGACCTTGCCGCGCACCACGCCCTGGCCGGCTTGCAGTGCGGCCTCGGCGTCGTCGAGCGATTGCAGCGCCTGGCGGCAGCAGTTCAGGTACAGGCGCCCTTCGTCTGTCAGCCTGAGCTGGCGGGTGGTGCGCTCGAACAGCCTCGCCTTCAGACCGGCTTCGAGCTTGGCCAGCCGCGCGCTGGCGGCGGCCGGCGTCAGGCCCATCTTGCGGCCCGCAGCCGAGAGGCTGCCTTGCTGCGCCGCTTCGACGAACAGGCGGATGTCACCGAGGCTATCCATTGCGATCTTTCAACAGAATTTGAAAATGCTTCAAATGCTACGCCAATTATCAAATTGACGTGCCGCGCTCACAATGCAGTCCTCGTAAACCCTTTGTGCTGCGTGCAACCCACACCATGCAACTCGATCACGCAACGATCGTCACCGCCGATCTCGACGCCGCCCGACGTTTCTTCGTCGACGTCGTCGGGCTGACCCAAGGTGCGCGTCCGCCATTTTCGATCGATGGCTACTGGTTGTACGCGAACGGCCGTCCGCTGATTCATCTGATCGACGCGACCGTGGCTGCTCAAGTGGGCAGGGTCGCGCCGCGCATCGACCATATCGCTTTCCGGCTGGAGAGCGCTGACGAATGGCAGGCGTTGTTGAAGCGCCTGCATGCGACAGACACGCCTTATCAGCTAGCCGAAGTACCGCAGATGGGTCCGCAGCAAGCCGAATTGCAATTGTTCGTCGCGCTCGCGCCGGGTGTGGTCATCGAATTTGTGACCGCGCTGCAGCACGTCGACCGTAGTAAACACGCTTAACTTTAGAACATGGAGTAGAAAAATGCCCATTCCATTATTGGCGCTAGCGATCAGTGCTTTTGCGATCGGCACGACCGAGTTCGTGATCATGGGCCTGTTGCCCGAGGTCGCGCGCGATCTGGCCGTGTCGATTCCGTCGGCCGGTTTGCTGGTGAGCGGCTATGCGCTCGGCGTCGCAGTCGGTGCACCGCTGCTCGCGGTGGCGACCAGCAAGATGCCGCGCAAGCTCGCGTTGCAGTTGCTGATGGGCGTGTTCATTGTCGGCAACACGCTGTGCGCGATCGCGTCCAGCTATTCCGTGCTGATGATTGCGCGCGTGGTGACGTCGTTTGCGCATGGTTCGTTCTTCGGGATCGGCGCGGTGGTAGCGGCTTCGCTCGTGCCGGCTGAAAAGCGGGCAAGCGCGATTGCGCTGATGTTCACCGGCTTGACGCTCGCCAATGTGCTCGGCGTGCCATTCGGGACGTTCGTCGGTCAGCAATTCGGCTGGCGTGCGGCGTTCTGGATCGTCAGTGCGTTTGGGGTACTGTCGCTCGCGGGGGTGTCGCTGCTGGTGCCGAATCGTCACGATTCCGGTCCGGTCGGTTTGGGGCATGAAGTGCGCGTGCTGAAGGACCCGCAAGTCTGGACCGCGCTCGCGATGACGGTGCTCGGCTTCGGCGGCGTGTTCGTGGTGTTCACCTATATCGCGCCAATTCTCGAGCAGGTGAGCGGTTTCTCGCCGCGCGGCGTGACGCTGATTCTGGTGCTGTTCGGCATTGGCCTGACGGTTGGCAATACCGTGGGCGGCAAACTCGCGGACCGCGCGCTGATGCCTTCGCTGATGGGCATTCTGGTGGCGCTCGCGATCGTGATGGCGATCTTCGCGCGTACCAGTCATTCGCAGGTGGCCGCGGCGATCACCATTTTCGTATGGGGCATTGCTGCGTTCGCCACGGTGCCGCCGTTGCAGATGCGTGTGGTCGAGAAGGCCGCCGCGGCGCCGAATCTGGCTTCGACGTTGAACATTGGTGCGTTCAACGTGGGCAACGCGGGCGGCGCGTGGCTTGGCGGTCTGGTGATCAGTCACGGTTATGCGCTCGATACGCTGCCGTGGGTCGCGGCGGGCGTCAGTGTGGTGGCGTTGCTGCTCACGTGGTTCGCGGCGCGCATGGATGCGCCGACGGCCGCCGTGGCGCAACGGGCATGACGGTGGGGCGCCTGATGTCTGGCGCTGGACCCGGGTGCCGCACATGAGCTCTCCGGGCGTAGCCGAGCCCGGGGAGCCCATATGAAAAATTCGCACAAGCTTTGCGAGAATCGTCCTCCGCAATGCTGATAACAGTGTGAAGATAACTTCGTTGGGCGCGGCGGGACGCGATGCTATCTTGCTTCCACTAACTGCTTGCCCGCCGTACGGCGGCGCTTCTGGAGGCAATCATGCATTCCCCGCTTGCGCTGGTTCGGGACCCCACGGCCGACACTCATGCGTCGCCGCGTGCCGCGGAACCTTTCGATGCTCTCGAACATCTGGTCGGCGTGAATCTCGCCCGTTTGCGCGCCGAGCGCCAACTTTCGCTTGACGCCCTGGCCCGCGCTTCGGGCGTCTCGCGAGCAATGCTCGCGCAGATCGAGTCGGCGCGCAGCGTGCCGTCGATCAAGGTGCTGTGCAAGGTGGCCTCGGCCTTGAAGGTATCGGTGGCGGCTTTTCTGCGTCGCCATGCGACCAACGGCTTCGAGCATTTGCCGGCGGAGCGTTCGTCGCGTCTGGTCAGTTCGAATGGGCGGTACTCGGCTCGGCCGCTTTATCCCGACGCCGAACCGACCGCCGCCGAGTTTCATGAGTTGCGTATCGCGCCCTTGCATACCGAGGCCGGCACGCGCCGCGCGCCGGGCACCACGGTCAATCTGGTGGTGAGCGAAGGCACGCTGGAAGTCAGCGTGCACGACCAGCGCCAATTACTGGCGACGGGCGACGCGATCGTGTTCGATGCCGACCAGCCGCACAGCCTGCGCAACCCCGGCGACACCGAGGCGCGCGCGTTTCGCGTGACGCTGAAGGCGGAAACGCCGCCGCGCTGGGATGTACCGGCGCCGCACGATTTGACGCGGCAGGCCGAGCCGGTTTGAAGCACCGGGTTTTCGGGCGGACCAGCTGTCAAGCAGAGATGTCCGTCTAACTAGTAGGGGTTGCGCTGCAGGTCTCGCGCGACTGCTGTATCCTTTGCGAGCCGGTTGATCCGGCAATCAGTGCGTCTTCAGGGCGGGGTGAAATTCCCCACCGGCGGTATGCCGGCAGCGCGAAAGCGTGAGCCGGTGAGCCCGCGAGCGCCCGTGTCGTCAATGTATTTGGCGCTGTGCAACTACGTTGCATGGCACCAGAGTAAGCGCCAAAGCGCTAACTCTGATCGACATGGGGTCAGCAGATCTGGTGAGAAGCCAGAGCCGACGGTTAGAGTCCGGATGGAAGAAGATGTGCAGATAGTCATGTTCGTTTCCGTGTCGCCGCCAGAAGTTGGAGCGGTGCATGAGCGTCGCTTTGCGCGGCGTTCAACGGCGCGTCTTTGTCTGTTTGCAATGCCCTGAAACGTTTTTCGCCCAACTTTTGCGATGAGCGTTTCAACTATGTCTTTTGCTACTTTTCCTGCTCCGTCGGTGATTGCGGATAACGCGATTCTCGACCTCCCCCTGCTCGCCACCGAGCCCGTTCCGCCACGTATCGCCGCTGCCCTGCAAGGCATGCGCGATGGCCGTGCCGTCGTTTTGCAAGACGATCACGACCGCGAGAACGAAGCCGATCTGATTGTCTCGGCTGAGCGGCTTTCCGTCGAAACCATGGCTTTGCTGATCCGCGAATGCAGCGGCATCGTCTGCCTGTGCCTGCCCGACGAAAAAATCCGTGCGCTCGAACTGCCGCCCATGGCCGTCAATAACGAAAGCCGCCACGGCACCGCGTTTACGGTCTCGATCGAAGCACGCGACGGCGTGACCACCGGCGTGTCCGCACTCGATCGCGTGACGACGATCCGCGCGGCCATCAGCGATACGGCAAAGCCTGCCGATATCGTGCGCCCGGGCCACGTGTTCCCGCTGCGCGCGCAGCCGGGCGGCGTACTGGCACGCCGTGGCCACACCGAAGGTACGGTCGATCTGGCCATTCTCGCGGGTCTGAAGCCGGCCGGCGTGCTGTGCGAACTGATGAATGCGGACGGCACCATGACGCGCGGTGCGGACGTGGAGCGCTTCGCGGCGCAACACAATCTGCCGATGCTGACGATCGCGGAACTGGTGGAATTCCGTCAGGCGCTGGCGGCAGCGCGCGAATGCGTGGCCGACGAGGTTTGATTCCGCAAAAAATAACCCCACGTTTGGAAAACCGTGGGGTTAGTCAGCAGTTTGATGCTTAAAGCCGGCGATTGCAGCCGGCTTTTTTTGTGGTTACGCCCGTTAAGCCCGTTGAGCCCGTTGAGCCCGTTGAGCCCGTCTAGCCCGTTAAGACTGCACGTCGCCAAACTCGCCGCGTGCGCCGGCTTCAACCAGCGCGGGCAGCTCATCCATATGCTTCATGATGCGTGTCATGCCCATCTTGCGCAGCGCATCCGCATAACCGTCCGGGATATGGCTCGCCCCCACGAAGGCAATTGTTTTCATGCCCGCCGCGCGTGCCGCATTCAGGCCGGCCACGCTGTCTTCCACGACCACGCATCGCGAAGGCTCCACGCCTAGCGTTTCTGCCGCGAACAGATAGACGTCGGGAAACGGCTTCGGCCGCGCGACCTGTTCAGCGCTGAAGATCCGGTCACCGAAAATCTGCTGCAAGCCCGCGCGCCGCACCGATGCGTTGACGCGTGCGAGACGGCTGTTCGAGACGACCGCGGCCGGCAGCGTCACGCGCTGCAACGCGTCGCGCACGCCGTTGATTGGGCTGAGCGATGCGGCGAGCGCGAGTTCGACGTTGTGTTCGATCGTATCGAGGAAGTCCGGCGGCAGTGTGATGTCGAACGATTTCTCGATCCCTTCGAGAAAGCGCGAGGTCTGCTGGCCGAACGCCGTCTTGACGACGGGCTCGAAATCAAGGCCGGGGAAAGTGGCGGACAGCGTTTCGAGCATTACACGGTCAGCGATGATTTCGCTGTCGACGAGTACGCCGTCGCAGTCACAAATGAGGTGGTCGATCATGCTTTAAGACGGGCAGCGAGAGGCACGCGAGCAGGGCAGTTGCAAGCTCATGCGCGGAGATTGAAAGCATCATGATACGTGCTTTGGCGCCGGGTGCGCGGCGCCATCGCCTTCCGTCGGTGCTTAATTGCGCGTTGAGCGCGCTCCCGGGGTACTTCGGACGCGCTTTTGCATGCGCCCGACGTTCCCCGCAAGATCAATGCGCGTGCAGGTACAGATACAACCCCGTTGCCAGCGCGCCGCCCAGCAGCGGACCGCACACCGGAATCCACGAATAACGCCAGTCGCTGTCGCGCTTGCCCGGAATCGGCAGCAGCGCGTGCATCAGACGCGGCGACAGGTCGCGCGCGGGGCTCATCGCATAGCCGGTCGGGCCGCCGAGCGAAATACCGATGCCGAGCACCAGCAAGCCGACCGGTAGCGCGTCGAGCGCGCCCAGACCCACTTGCGGCGAAGCCAGGTACAGCACGCCGAGGATCAGCACGAAAGTCGCGATCATTTCGGTGAGCAGGTTATGCGGCACGCTGCGAATGGCGGGCGCCGTGCAGAACACGCCGAGTTTCACATCGGCATCGCCTTCTTTCGCAAAGTGCTGACGATACGCAATCCATACGAGCAGGGCGCCCGCCATACCGCCGAGCATCTGCGCGGCGACGTAGCCCGGCACTTTGGCCCATGCGAACTTGCCCGCCAGCGCAAGGCTGACCGTCACGACGGGATTCAGATGCGCACCGCTATACGACGCCGTGACGTATACGGCGATGAACACGGCCATCGCCCAGCCCATCACGATCACGATCAGATCCGCGCCTTTGCCTTTGGTGCGGGCAAGCAGCACATTGGCGACCGCGCCGTTGCCGAGCAGCACCAGCAGCGCGGTACCGATAAATTCCGCAATGTAAGGAGACATGGTTGGTTATCCGAAATATAGTTATCAGGGAAGCCGCGGGACAGGCGGCTTCGTTATATCAAGAGGTCTTGGGTGAATTCCGGATCAGGGCGTATCGGCCCAGGCCTTCGCCGCGCGAATCGCGCGCTGCCAGCCGTCGAGGCATTCCTTGACCTCGGCATGCGGCAGGGCAGGTGTGAAGCGGCGGTCGAGCGCCCATTGGCTTTGCAGCTCGTTCACGTCTTTCCAGTAGCCCACCGCGAGACCGGCCAGATACGCCGCGCCCAATGCGGTGGTTTCCGATACCTTCGGCCGTACTGCGTCGACACCAAGAATGTCCGCCTGGAATTGCATCAGCAGATTGTTCGCGCAAGCGCCGCCGTCCACCCGCAATTCGCCGATGCGAATACCTGAATCGGCTTCCATCGCCTTGAGCACGTCGAGCGATTGATAGGCGATCGAATCGAGCGCGGCGCGGGCGATATGCGCCGAACTCGTGCCACGCGTCACGCCGAACAGCGTGCCGCGTGCCCGGGCGTTCCAGTGCGGCGCACCGAGACCGGCAAAGGCGGGCACCAGATACACGCCATCGCAATGCGGCACGCTGCGCGCCATCGTTTCGATTTCAGCGGCGTTCTTGATGATGCCCAGGCCGTCGCGCAGCCATTGCACCACCGCGCCGCCGATGAAGATGCTGCCTTCGAGCGCGTAGTTGATCTGATCGCCGATCTGCCAGGCAATCGTGGTGACGAGATTGTTCTTCGATTCGATCGGCTTGTCGCCGGTGTTCATCACGAGGAAACAACCCGTACCGTAGGTGTTCTTCACCATGCCCGATTCCGTGCACATCTGGCCGAACAGGGCCGCGTGCTGGTCGCCGGCGATGCCCGCGAGCGGAATCTTGGAGGCGAATACGGTGGTCTTGGTAGGCCCGTACACTTCCGACGACGCACGCACTTCCGGCAGCATGTTGCGCGGAATGTCGAGCGCTTCGAGCAGTTCGTCGTCCCACTTCAGCGTGTGGATGTTGAACAGCATCGTGCGCGACGCGTTGGTCACGTCGGTGACGTGCAGGCCGCCCTTGGTGAAATTCCACACCAGCCAGCTATCCACGGTGCCGAAGGCGAGACGGCCTTGTTTGGCCTTTTCGCGTGCGCCTTCGACGTTGTCGAGAATCCAGCGGATCTTGGTCGCCGAGAAATACGAGTCGATCGGCAGGCCGGTTTTCGCGCGGACTTTTTCTTCGAGACCCTGCTCTTTGAGTTGATCGCAGAAGTCGGCGGTCCGGCGGTCCTGCCAGACAATCGCGTTATAGATCGGATGGCCGGTTTCGCGATCCCACACGATGGTGGTTTCACGCTGATTGGTAATGCCGATCGCGGCGATCGACGTGCCGTTCATGCCGGCACGCGTGACGGCTTCGGCGGCGACGCCGGCCTGGGTCGACCAGATTTCCTGCGGGTCGTGCTCGACCCAGCCCGGACGCGGATAGATTTGCTGGAATTCTTTCTGAGCGGTCGACACGACATTGCCGAGCCGGTCGAACAGCATCGCGCGCGAGCTGGTGGTGCCTTGGTCAAGCGCGAGGATGTACTGATCCTGCATTGTCTCTTCTCCATGCGTTTTATGAATCGCCGGACTGCTGACCGGCGACGGGAACGGCTTATTGTTTTAAGCGGGCTGCAACAGTTTGAGTTTGTGCGTCCCGGCTTTCTCAGTAGCCGAGGGGTGAAAATCGATTCGGTTGATGCGGGTAAGTGACCCGATCAGGCACTCTGTCGGAAGGGCTCGCGGGCGAGCCACGCGTCGATGTCGTGTGTGATCGAATCGAGCGTGCCGGGCTCGACGTGCAGGCCGAGTTTCGAGCGGCGCCAGAGCACATCCTGCGCGCTGCGTGCCCATTCGACATCGCGCAAATAGGCGAGCTCGGCTTCATGGAGACCGGGCGCGAACGCACGGCCGAGGTCCGCTACCGAGCGTGCATTGCCGATGACATGCGTGACGCGTGTGCCGTACGCACGCGCGAGGCGGTGGGCCAGATCGGCCGGCAACCATGGATTCTGCTGCTTGAAGCCGGTGAGAAAGCGCTCGAAGTTGGCTTGCGGGATATCGCCGCCGGGCAACGGCACACCGGCCGTCCACGAAGGCGCGCCGTTATGCAGCGCGTGCGCGAGTTTGTCGACGGCTTCTTCCGCCAGCTTGCGGAACGTCGTGATCTTGCCGCCGAACACGGATAGAAGCGGTGCTTCGCCCGCGGGTGCGTCGAGTTCGAGCGAGTAATCGCGCGTGACCGCCGAGGGATTGTCCGCGCCTTCTTCCTCAAGCAGCGGACGCACGCCCGAGTAGGTCCAGCGCACGTCTTGCGGCGAGATCTTCTGCTTGAAGTAGCGGTTGATCGAATCGCACAGGTACTGTGTTTCTTCGGCGTTGATCGCGACTTGCGACGGGTCGCCGCGATATTCGAGGTCGGTCGTGCCGATCAGCGTGTAATCGTGTTCGTACGGAATCGCAAAGATGATCCGCTTGTCCGGATTCTGGAAGATATACGCGTGATCGTGCTCGAACAGGCGGCGCGTGACGATATGGCTGCCTTTCACGAGACGCACGCTGTGGGTCGCCTCGCGGCCGAGCGCGCCGTGCAGCAACTCGCCGACCCACGGTCCGGCCGCATTCGCGATCGAGGCCGCGCGCACGTCGAGGATCGTGCCGTCCGCACGCTTGAGTTGTGCGCGCCATTCGCCACCGGCGCGCACCGCGCTCAGCAGTTTGGTGCGCGTGAGAATCTTGGCGCCCCGTTCCTGCGCATCCAGCGCGTTCAGCACGACCAGACGCGCGTCGTTCACCCACCCATCCGAATACACGAAACCGCGCTTGATCGAATCGACCAGCGGCGCACCGGCAGGATGATCGCGCATGACGATGCCGCGCGAACCAGGCAGCAGTTCGCGCCTCGCCAGGTGATCGTAAAGGAACAGGCCGGCGCGGATCAGCCAGGCCGGACGCAGATCCGGCATGTGCGGCATCACGAAGCGCAGCGGCCACATGATGTGCGGCGCGGCGCGCAGCAGCGTTTCGCGCTCCTGCAGCGCTTTGCGCACCAGCCCGAACTCGCGGTATTCGAGGTAGCGCAGGCCGCCGTGGATCAGCTTGGTGCTGGCCGACGACGTATGGGCGGCCAGATCGTCCTGTTCGCAGAGCAGCACCGACAGGCCGCGGCCGGCCGCATCGCGTGCGATGCCCGCGCCGTTGATCCCGCCGCCCACGACGAGCAAATCGTATCTCGAGCCTTGCGTCACCTGCTGTGTCCCCTGCGTCGTATCCGGAAATGGTTTGGAAAAACTATCGAACCGATAGTGTTCGTTTGCGAACTTTAATGAACATATTCGAAAAAGTAAAGTTCGGTTTTCTTAGGTATTCCTCTAGTGCCCGGCAAAGGTGGTGGCGTAACGCGCGGCCACGGACGATACTCTCGAAAGGAGCCATTTCGAGGTGAATTCATGCGTGGACTTTGGATGATCGGTGGCGTTGCACTCCTGACGGGGTGCATCAGTTCGCCGAGCTTGAACGGGACGATGGGCGCGCCTTCGTTCGCGTCGTTGCAACAGATGTGCGGTCCCCAAACGGTCGACTACGGCAACGATGCGCAGAACGTCTACACGACGCTGTTCGATGCGTACGTGGCGAACCGGCGCGGCAAGTTGTCGAAAGAGGATTACTGCGCGTTCCAGACGTCGCTTGCGCAGCGCTATACGGCACAAGGGACGAGTACCGATCCGCAGGTGCGTAATCAGTGGGTGAGCTTTTTCATCGATCAGCGGGCCAGGGCGTTGAGCTGGCGCGCGGCGGGCGATCCGACCTTGCGTGCGGGCTAGCCGCGCTGAGGCTGAGCTCCGCGCCACAACATCCGGCGGATTTGCGCGAACACGTCTTCGCGTGTCGGCGCGCTGCTTCTGGCGGGCTGTTGCGCCTGAGGCAGCGGCAACTGATTGGCGAGCGCGAGCATGGTGAAGCCGTGCAAGCTCGCCCAGTAGGCGTAGCCGATCAGGTAGGGATCGCCTTCCAGAATGCCCGCGGCAACCAGCTTCTCGAAGTGCGCCCCGAGCATCTGCCAGGCGCGTTGCGAAGCGGCGGCGAGTTCCGGGTAGGCCTCGTCCCGCTGCGCGAGATCGAACATCAGACGGTAGGCGTGCGGCTCGTCGAAGGCAAATGCCACGTAGGCGTCGCTGAGTGCGTAGCGGTCGGTTGAGGGGGCCTGTTTCGCCACGGCTTCGAGCCGCGCCGCAAAGCGGTTGAACGCCGCGGCGCGGACCATCGCGAGAATTTCATCCTTGTCGCGGAAATAGCGGTAGGGCGTCATCGCGCTGCAACCCAACTCCTTTGCCAGTTCGCGCATCGTCACGCCTTCTGCGCCGCGAGTGGCGAACGCATTTTCAGCGACACGCCGCATGGCTTCGCGAAATTGCTGGATGTCGTCGGAGGAGAGCGTTTTGGGCATGCGCGAGGGCTGAAGATCCGTCGCGACAATTTACAGCGTAAATGAATTAGGCACAATAAAGCGGCCGTTCAGGCGGCCGCTTCAAAAGCCAGCGTATTACGAAAAACGTTTAATGGCACGAAGTGCGCTGTCGCCGCTTTCAGTCACGCGCCATTGTTCGTTGCCCGATGCGAGCCGTTCGAGCTGCACCAACTGGCGTTCCAGCAGGGCATCGAGCTCATCTCGCTCCATGTCGACTTGATTGGGGGCGTCCTTGACGAGCAACAACGTGGCGAATTCATGCGGACTCAGCATCGTTCTCTCCATGTCAAGCTAACGCGGACGGCCTTGCCGGCGACTGGCACGATGCCAGTGAAGTCCGCTAGAGGATCAGGCGGGAGGTACGGCTCATACACACAGGGTCACTGCCAGCGCGCCGCGTAGCGCGGAACGGACGCTGGGGAACTGGAGTGTAGTCAACCGCCAGACAAACACCAAAGGGGCCCCAGTAAATTTTCCCTTTGACAATTGGGACCCTCACAGGCGGTTTGGGGCAGCGGCCAGATCCTTGATTTCACTCGAAGTTTTGCGTGCACTGCAACATGGCCGAAGACACCTGGATCATTCGGCGACATACACCTGGCAGTTGGCGGCGGCGAGCGTTTCGTTCATCTCGGCGGGTGGCGCGGCGTCGGTGAAAAGCGCGTCGATCTGGTCGAGATGACCCTGGCGGACAAGTGCCGGACGGCCGAATTTGGAGTTGTCGGCGGCGAGAAACACGGTGCGCGCGTGCTGGATGATCGCCTCGGCCACGCGCACTTCGCGGGTGTCGAAATCGCGCAGCGTGCCGTCCGTTTCAATGCTCGATGTGCCGATGATCGCGAAGTCCACCTTGAACTGCCGGATAAAGTCGATCGCCAGTTCGCCGACGATGCCCTTGTCCCATGGCCGCACGATCCCGCCCGTCACCAGCACTTCGCAATCCGGATAGCCGCTCATCATGCTGGCGACGTTCAGATTGTTGGTGATCACGCGCAGGCCGCGATGCCGGTTGAGCGCTCGTGCGACTTCCTCGGTGGTGGTGCCGAGATTGATGAAGAGAGACGCCTGGTCGGGAATGTGAGTGGCCACTAGCGCCGCGATGCGCCGCTTCTCTTCGTGGAACATCCGTTGACGCGCCGTGTACGAGACATTCTCGGAGCTGGTCGGCAGACTGGCGCCGCCGTGATAACGGCGCAGCAGGTTCATGTCGGCGAGCCAGTTGACGTCGCGGCGGATCGTCTGCGGCGTCACGTCGAAGTGGGCCGCGAGGTCGTCCACGGTCACGAAGCCGTCGCGTTGCACCCACTCCAGCAGTTCCTGTTGCCGGGCGTTGAGAGTCAGGCGGGGGTCTCGGGTCATGTGTCTCGGGTCGTGGGTTTTTATCGGCATGCCCCGCCAACAGCGCGAAAAGTCGAGGCGGAAAACGGGTCATGCGTGAACGAGGGTGAGCGTATTGTAAGACCATCGCACGTCTTGTCTGCCAACTCGTGCGTCATGGTTCGGATCCTCAGCGACCCGGCAGCGAGCTATTCAGATCATTTGTGCATTTATTCATTTGATAAATGAATTTGTTTTTTGTGCCGGATCGCGCTGCAATCCAAGGTTCCGCGTGTTACCCGCGTGTTACCTGAGTCTTACCCGTTTCCCATGGCTTCCGGCGTTCAAGAACACGCCGGGCCACGCTTTCGAGAGTGTTCGACATGACTGGCTTCAACTGGCAAAACCCCTATCCGACGCCGCGTCTGCCCGTATTCGCGCGCAACATCGTTTCCACTTCGCATCCGCTCGCCGCGCAAGCCGGGCTGCGGATGCTGTGGAAAGGCGGCAATGCCGTCGACGCGGCGATCGCGGCGGCAGCGGCCATCACGGTGGTTGAGCCGGTGTCGTGCGGCCTTGGCGGCGACGCGTTCGCGCTGGTATGGGACGGCAAGAAACTGCATGGTCTGAATGCGTCGGGCGTCTCGCCGGCGGCGTGGAATGTCGATTACTTCAAGCGCAAGTACGGCGAAGAAGATGGTCTCGCGAAGCAACCCAAGCGCGGTTGGGACGCAGTGACGGTGCCCGGCGTGATTGCCGGCTGGGAAGCGCTGCATCAGAAATTCGGTTCGCTGCCGTTCGCCGCTCTGATGGAGCCGGCGATCGAAATCGCCGAGCGCGGTCATGCGGTGGCGAGCATCGTCGCTTATAAATGGGCGGCGGCGGTACCGGAACTGAAGGACCTGCCGGGCTTCGCGCAAACCTTCATGCCGCGCGGCCGCGCGCCGGAAGTGAGCGAACTGGTGCGCTTTCCCGGTCACGCGAAGACGCTGCGCAAGCTGGCTGAACAAGGCCCGCGCGCGTACTACGAAGGCGAGATCGCCGAACAGATCGCGGCGTTTGCGCGTGAAGGCGGCGGTGCGTTGACCCTCGACGATCTGCGCAACTACAAGGCGGATTGGGTCGAGCCGATCGGCAAGGATTATCGCGGCTACACCGTGCATGAGATTCCGCCAAACGGCCAGGGCATCGCGGCGCTGATCGCGCTGGGCATCCTCGAAAAGTTCGACGTGAAGGAACTGGCTGTCGACAACATCGAGTCGCAGCATTTGCAGATCGAAGCGATGAAGCTGGCGTTCGCCGACGTCTACCGTTACGTGGCCGATCCGCGTTCGATGGACGTCACCCCGGAGCAGATGCTCGACGACGCGTACCTCACGTCGCGCGCGAAGCTGATCGACCACAAGCGGGCCACGCAGTTCGACTTCGGCATGCCGAAGGCCGGCGGCACGATCTACATGTCGGTGGCGGACGAGCGCGGCATGATGGTCAGCTTCATTCAGTCGAACTACATGGGCTTCGGCTCGGGCATCGTGGTGCCGGACAGCGGCATCGCGATGCAGAACCGCGGCTGCGGCTTCTCGATGGACCCGAAGTCGCCGAACGTGGTGGAAGGCGGCAAGCGGCCGTTCCACACCATCATCCCGTCGTTCCTCACCCAGCAGGTGGACGGCAAGCAGGAAGCGGTGATGAGCTTCGGCGTGATGGGCGGCGACATGCAGCCGCAAGGCCATCTGCAATCGATCGTGCGGATGCTCGACTACGGTCAGCAGCCGCAGGCCGCCTGCGACGCACCGCGCTGGAAGGTCAACCGGGACTTCACGATCGATATCGAATCGACGCTCAATCCGAAGACCGCCGAGGCGTTGCAGAAGCTGGGCCACACGATCAAGTCGGTCGACGATCCGTACATGGACTTCGGCTCGGGCCAGTACATCTGGAAGCTCGACCGTAACGATCCGGAGCGCGGCTACGTGGCGGCGAGCGATAGCCGTCGCGACGGGCTGGCAGCCGGCTTCTGAACGACTTAAGCGAAGCGCGGCGCCGCGTGGGCGGCGGCCGCGTCTCATTGCTGCCGTTGACGATGCATGTCGCATTGTCGTGAGGCGGACCGATCAGGCAATTAAAGCAGGGCGTCACGCGCAACCGCAAGGGACTGCGCGCAACAGCCGGGCATCGAGCGCCACGAGCGCTTGCAGCGCGTCAAATATCAGGCAGGGCAGGAGACATCATGAACACCCCCGCGTCGCAACCCGCGACAGCTTCCCCCCATTCCACGTCCGCGCCGCTTTCGAAAGCGATGGTGCGGCGTATCGTGTTTTCGTCGTCGGTCGGCAATGCGCTCGAGTGGTTCGACTTTCTGGTCTATGGCTACTTCGCGACGATCATCGCGAAACAGTTCTTTCCGATGCATGACGAGTGGCTCTCGACGCTGCTCGCCATTGCAACCTTCGGCATCTCTTTCCTGATGCGGCCGTTGGGCGCCATCGTGCTGGGCATGTACGGCGACCGCAAGGGCCGCAAGGCGGCGCTCACGCTCGCGATCGCGCTGATGATGGTCGGCACCTTCACGATGGCCGTGATGCCGCCGTATGCGTCGATCGGTCTCGCGGCGCCCGTGTTGATTCTGCTTGCACGGCTCGTGCAAGGTTTCGCAGTGGGTGGCGAGTTCGGCAGCGCGACGGCCTTCATGGTCGAGCATAGCGCGTCGCGTCGCGGCTACTACGCGAGTTGGCAGTTCGCAAGCCAGGGTCTCGCGGCAATCACCGCAGCGGCCTTTGGATCGCTGCTGACCGCGTGGATGCCGCCCGAGCAACTCAATAGCTGGGGCTGGCGCCTGCCGTTCGTGTTCGGTCTGCTGGTCGGGCCGGTGGGCTATTACATCCGTTCGCATCTCGACGAGACGCCGGAGTTTCTCGCGTTGCGTAAAGAACGTGAAGCGGGTGAGGCGGCGCGCCAGGCCGCCGGCAAGCGTCAGGCGCTGCCCCGGGAAAAGGACGCTTCGTTCAGCAATCAATGGGTGAACCTGTTGCTGGCCGTGGGCATCGTGGCGCAGTCCACGGTCGGCGTGTACGTGCTGCAACTCTACATGCCGATGTACGCGGTCAAGCAATTGCATATGCCGGCTGCGGCATCGTTCGGCGTGGTGGTGCTCAACGGCGGCTTGCAGTTCCTGCTCTCGCCGGTGATGGGCGCATTGTCCGACCGCATCGGCCGGATTCGCATCATGCTGACGACGTCGATCCTGATGGGCGTGCTGATCTACCCGATGTTTGCGTTGCTGCAATCGCATCCGACGCTCGGCTGGCTGCTTCTGCTGCAAGGCACCGCCGGAATCTTCAAGGCGGCCTATTCCGGGCCGATGCCCGCGCTGATGTCGGAGATCTTCCCGACCCAGGTGCGCTCCACCGGTCTTTCAATCGGTTACAGCATTGGCGTGACGATTTTCGGCGGCTTTGCGCCGACGATTGTCGAGACCTTCATTCACTTGACTGGCGACAAGCTTGCGCCAAGTTACTATGTGCTGATTGCCGCAGTGCTGTCGGGCTTGTCGCTGGTCGTGGTTGCGTGGCGTATGCGGCGCGTCCGGCAGCTCGAACGCGTCCAGCTCGCATGACGCCATGACGCTTCGGCCGGCGGCCGTTGTGCTGCGCAGCGAGCCTTGCCGCGAGCGTCGCCGCGCCGGACGTGGACCCGCCTCAACTTAAAGCCAGCTCTTCGAGCTGGCTTTTTTTGCCTTGTGGGCCCCCGCTTGTAATCAACCGAAGGATTCGACTACCGTGAATCTGGAACTGCGGGAGCCCGGCATGGTCTGTGCTGGGTTATCTGCAGAGTTGCTAAACACCGGCTAAGATGCAAGATACAAGGGGTTAACTCTAATTCAAGGCGCTGTATCCGACACGGCGGACCGTCCTTGCAAGCGGGCGGTTCCGGGCGGGCTCCACGAGTCGATACAGCTTTCGGAGCAAAGACACAATGCACACTGAGCTGAACCATGTGATGCCCTGGCGGATCGAGGATATCGACCTGACCCGCATAGATCGCCAGAAAGCGGTAGCTAACGAAGACCTGCTGCTTCTGTTGTGCGCCGCTTCGTTTATTGAAAGTGGTACCGATCTTTACACCAGCAATCTGAGCACCTTCTTCGACGGCGACCCGGAGGTTTCGGCGTGGCTCAACCAGGAATGGGAACCGGAAGAAATGCAGCACGGCCGGGCGCTCAAGACGTATATCGCGTACGTCTGGCCGGAGTTCGACTGGGACACCGCGTTCCGCAATTTCATGGAAGAGTATTCGCTGACCTGCTCGGTCGAAGACTTCGAGAAGACCCGCGCGCTTGAAATGGTTGCGCGCTGTGTGGTGGAAACGGGCACCGCCACGCTCTATCGCGCGATCGGCGAATGTTCGGACGAGCCGGTGCTCAAGCAGATCACCGACAACATCCGTACCGACGAGGTCCGTCACTACAAGCACTTTTTCAAGTACTTCAAGAAGTACAACAAGATCGAAGGAAATGGGCGTCTTGCGGTTCTCGGCGCGTTGATGCGTCGTGTGATGGAAATCAAGAACGAAGACTCGGAGATCGCGTTGCGTCACGTTTTTGCGATTCGATATCCGGAGCGGGTGCATGATTCGGCCTATAACCGCGAACGCGCGGCGCGCATCAACGCACTGGTGCGGCGCAATCTGTCGGCGGACATGTGCGTGAAAATGCTGCTCAAGCCGCTCGACATTCCGGCCAGGATTCAGCCGGGTGTGCATTACCCGCTCGCCAAGATCACGCAGCACGTGTTTTTCCGTTGATGTTCTTCGGCTGAGCTTGCGACGTATGGATGAAGAGGAATGGCCCGCTCGCGCGGGCCATTCGTTTTTCGAGGCATGATTGATCGTGGCAACGCCAGCGGCGCCACCAATGTCCGCGGCGCTGGCAACCCGCGCGACCCCCGTAACCCGTTTCAGACCGGATCGATACGATGAGCGATTTTCCTTCACCCGAACGCCCGCTCGAACAGCATGTGTTCGACGAATGGCCTGACGCGGTCCGCGCGCTGTTCGACGGCTCGTCACTGGCGAGCAAGACGGGGTTCACCGCGGCGCTGCTCACCGTCGATGCGAACGGCCACGTGCGCACGTCGCTGCTCGGCGTCGGCGAGTTGTACGCGCCTGATTCGCGTTCGCTCTGCCTCGCGTTGTGGCCACAGGCCCGGGCGGCGCGCGTGATCGCGCAAAGCGGACGGGCCGCGCTGACGTTCGCCTGCGATGAAGCGTTCTATCAGGTGCAGTTGCGCTTGACGCCGCTAGCGGGCGCGGCAGGCGACGACAGCGGCCTCGTGTACCTCAGCGGCTCGATCGACACGGGGGAGGCGCAAAGCGTGCGTTATGCGCGCCTGACAAGCGGCATTACGTTTGAACTGCAAGGGGAAGGGGAGGCGGTGCTCGATCGATGGGAACGGCAGATCGAGCACCTGAAGCAAGCTGCCGCTGCGGCTAGCCGTTAGTCGGGGACCGTGGCTAGCGAGCAGGCATTGCCTGAAACTTAACGGCCGCGTTGGCCGCTGCGCGTCGGCTGACCGCCGCGCGGTGCGTCGTTGCGCGGCTTGGCGCCACCTAGCAGTGCACCCGGGTTGCCGCCTTGCGGTTTTGCACCTTGCGGCTTGCGCGGCGCGTGTTGCGCGGCGCCCCCTTCGTGCGCCGCTGCACGCGACTGAGCGTCGTGGCGCTGGCCGTCGCGGCGTGGCTGACCGCCGTTGCCGGCCGGCTTCGCAGCTTGCGGCTTCGGCTGCTGCTGACCATTCGATGGGCGCTGGCCCGAGCGTTGTGCCGGCTTGGCAGCCGACGCGCCATCACGGCGGGCGCCATCGCGCTGGGCGCCATCGCGCTTCGGCGCACCCTGGCTCTGACGCGGCGAACGACCGCCACCGCCGCCACCGCCGCCACCACCTTGGCCGCGGCGCAGAATCGGCTCCGGCTTCGCGGTCGGATCCGGTTCGAAACCGGCGATCACTTCCTGCGGCACCGGACGCTTGATCAGCTTCTCGATGTCCTTCAACAGTTGCAGTTCGTCGACACACACGAGCGAGATCGCCTCGCCCGTCGCGCCGGCGCGGCCCGTGCGGCCGATGCGGTGCACGTAATCTTCCGGCACATTCGGCAGATCGTAGTTGACCACGTGCGGCAGTTGATCGATGTCGATGCCGCGCGCCGCGATGTCGGTTGCGACCAGCACTTGCAGCGTGCCGTCCTTGAACTCGGCGAGCGCACGAGTACGGGCCGACTGACTCTTGTTGCCGTGAATCGCCAGCGCACTGATGTTGTCTTTCGTCAACTGTTCGGCGAGGCGGTTCGCGCCGTGCTTGGTACGCGTGAACACCAGCACCTGGAACCAGTTGTGTTGCTTGATGAGGTGCGTGAGCAACTCACGCTTCTTGTCGCGGTCGACCGGGTGAATCTTCTGCGCAACCGTCTCGGCCGTCGTGTTGCGGCGCGCGACTTCGATCAGCGCCGGCGAGTCGAGCAGATTGTCGGCGAGCGTCTTGATCTCGTCGGAGAAGGTAGCCGAGAACAGCAGGTTCTGCCGCTTCGGCGGCAACTTCGCAAGCACGCGCTTGATGTCGTGGATGAAGCCCATGTCGAGCATGCGGTCGGCTTCGTCGAGCACGAGAATCTCGAGATGCGACAGATCGATGGTCTTCTGCTGCATGTGGTCGAGCAAACGGCCCGGCGTTGCGACGACGATGTCCACGCCGCTGCGCAGCGCGCCGATCTGCGGATTGATGCCGACGCCGCCGAACATCACGGTCGACTTCAGCTTCAGATACTTGCCGTATGCACGCACGCTTTCTTCGACCTGGGCGGCCAGCTCGCGCGTCGGCGTGAGGATCAGTGCGCGCACGACGCGCTTGCCCGAGGCCGAGGTGACGGCGGGCATGGTGTTCAGACGCTGCAGGATCGGCAGCGTGAAGCCGGCGGTCTTGCCGGTGCCGGTCTGTGCGCCGGCCAGCAGGTCGCCGCCGTTGAGCACAGCGGGGATCGCTTGCGTCTGGATCGGAGTCGGGGTGGTGTAGCCGAGTTCGTGGACAGCGCGGACCAGCGGTTCGGACAAGCCGAGGGAATCAAAAGACATAAATGCTCTTTGCAATGCAGTTTCGCGAACGGCACCAGACGGCACCACGTGGACCCAAGCGGGTACAGGCGCGGCATGAACACGCCCGCATGGCGTGTTCGAGGCCAAAGCCCGGTTCCGGTCGCAGAGAAATCGGCGGCACGCGCGATACGCGTGCCGAATGCTTCAACGCGCTATGCAGACACGTTGACTGGCCTTAAGTTGCATTTCGCCGCCGTGGGATGTCATGCGACGTAGCGCGCGACACTGACGAATTGACACAGACTGCCCGCCAGTACGAACAGGTGCCAGATACCATGTCCGTGCCGGATGCGCTCGTCGTTGATGAAGAAGTAGATACCGGCACTATAGATGACCCCGCCGGCCACGAGCCAGGCGGTACCCGCTGCCGGTAAAGCTTCAACCAGCGGGCGGACGGCAACGAGCGCGAGCCATCCCATCAATACATACAGCACCATCGAAACGCTGCGGGTGCGTCGTCCGAGCGTCAGTTCCTGCACGATGCCGAGAGCGGCAAGCCCCCAGCTTACGCCGAATAGCGACCAGCCCCACGGTCCACGCAACGTAACAAGTGTGAATGGGGTGTAACTGCCGGCGATCAGCAGGTAGATCGCCGAATGGTCGCATTTCTGCAGAATCGCTTTGACCCGCGGATTGCGCACGCTGTGGTAAAGCGTCGAGATAGCATACAGCACGAACAGCATTGCACCGTAGACACTGAAACTCACCACCTTGTACGCGTCGCCGGCGAGCGCGCCCATTGTCACGAGCGTAGCCAGTCCCACCACCGACAGCACGGCGCCGACGAGATGGGTAATGCTGTTGAAACGCTCACCGACATGCACGGCTCTTTCCTCCTGCGCGGTTCATAAGGGTTTATCCCCACATGATACCGGTCCTGAAAAAACGAAGGGCGCGGCCGCGTGATTCGCAGGCCGCGCCCCAGGTGCATCACACGCTGCTTAGTCGAGCGGCGCCGAACGCAGATCGGACACTTGCTGCGGCGACACAGCCGTACCGTGGTTGCCCCACGACATACGAATGTAGGTCACGACGGCGGCCACTTCCGTGTTCGACAGTGCCTGGGCAAACGGCGGCATGCCGTACGGATGCGGGTTGGCTGCCGTGCTCGGCGGGTAACCGCCGTTCAGCACCATACGGATCGGATTGACCGCTGACGGCATCTGGATCGACTGGTTGTTCGCCAGCGGAGGGAAGGCCGGCGGCATGCCGAGGCCGTTTTCCGCGTGACACTTCGCACAGTTGTCAGCGTAGATCTTCTGACCTTGCTTCAACAGTTCGCCACCGAACTTTTCCGACGTTTCGAGTTGCAGGGGTTCCGGCGCCTCGCTCTTCTGCGGAATGGTCTTCAGGTACGTAGCCATCGCGTTGATGTCTTCGTCCGACATGTACTGCAGGCTGTTGTGAACCACTTCAGCCATCGGACCGAACACCGCGCCGCGATTCGACACGCCGGTCTTCAGCAGATCGGCGATGTCTTTCGTGTCCCAGTCGCCGAGACCGGCTTCCTTGTTCGACGTCAACGACGGTGCATACCAGTTCTGCAGCGGGATCAGGCCGCCGGCGAATGCCGCCGAGCTGACCGGGCCGCCCATGGCGTTGATCGACGTGTGGCACATGCCGCAGTGGCCGAGGCCTTCGATCAGGTACGCGCCGCGATTCCATTCGACCGACTTGGTCGGATCAGCCTTGTACTCGCCTTCGCGGAAGAACAGCGTGCGCCAGCCGATCAGCATGTTGCGCTGGTTGAACGGGAATTTCAGTTCATGCGGACGGCTCGGCACATTGACCGGCGTGACCGAGCGCAGGTACGCGTAGATCGCGTCCGAGTCGGCACGCGTGACTTTCGTGTAGCTCGTGAACGGGAAGCCCGGATACAGCAGGCTGCCGTCTTTCGAACGGCCCGTGTGCATCGCGCGGTAGAAGTCGTCCTGCGTCCACTTGCCGATACCGTACTGGTCGTCAGGCGTGATGTTCGGCGTGAACATCGTGCCGAACGGCGTAGCCATGGGCAGGCCGCCGGCGAATTGCTTGCCGCCGCGCACCGTGTGGCAGGCGATACAGTCGCCGGCGCGGGCGAGGTACTCGCCCTTCTTGATCAGCGCGGCCTGGTCGGCGGGCGTTGCCGCCATCGCCGAGCCGTTATGCAGGTTGTCGCCGCCCGACCAGAGGACGGGAACGAGTGCGGCAGCCGCAACGACGACGACAGCCGAGAGGGCGAACAAAGACTTGCGTTTCATTTGAGTGTCTCTCCCGGTGCCTTATTGCGGTTCGCTGCCGCAGGCAAGCGGAGTCTTCATCGAGCGGGCCGGAGCCGGCACGGGGTTTTGTGGGGCCGTTTGCGTGGAAAGCCATGCCGCGACGGCGTTCACGTCGTCATCGGTCAGACGGGTGGCGATGGTGTGCATGCAATCAGGAGCGATGGCATGACGCGAACCCGAACGCCATGCACCCAACTGCGCGCTGATGTAGTCCGCATGCAGACCGACCAGACCCGGAATCGCGGGCTCCATGCCGGTCAACGCCTTGCCGTGGCAAGCCGCGCAGGCCGGAATCTGTTTCGATGCGTCGCCGTGCAGCACGATCTGCTGGCCGCGCGCAACGATGGCCGCCGACACGGTCGGCTTGGCCGGCGCCGGGTACGGCGGGCGTTGCTGCGAGAAGTACGTGGCGATCTGATGAAGGTAGTCGTCAGAGAGATACGTGACGAGGTAGTTCATGGGCGGATACTTGCGGCGCCCTTCGCGGAAGTTCTGCAACTGGTTGTACAGATAGTCGGCCGGCTTGCCCGCCAGGCGCGGGAAGTAATCGTTGTCGGTACCTTGGCCGTGCGAGCCGTGACAGGCCGTGCAGCCCTGCACGCGCGCTTCCATCGTATCGGGGGCCTTCGGTTGAGTCTGCGCTTTCGCAGCGCTATAGACACCCGCGGAGCCGATCAGCAGAAGGGCAAGCAGCGGGCGGAAAATGCGTCTTGAAGACACGCGTAACTCCATCAAAATCGGGGACCTGACCGAACTTCGAGCGGCTCGGTGTGAAGGGCAGCCGGCGCTGCGGCGACGCAGCATTCTATCATCGAAGGGTGGTGGTGACTATTTGCCACATTAGAGAAGGTTCCTGGTGTGATAACCATGCGACAGTTTGACGCGCGCTGGCGCCGTCAGGTGGTAAGTGGCCGGCCGTCTCGATTTTGTCCGGACGAGGTCGGGCGCCCGCCCGGTTCAGGTCGGTTGGCCTGACAAAGCAGGTTGAACCGACGCGCGCGCCGGCCATCGAAGCGTACACTTCCGGGCTCGCCGGCGTCTGTCCGGCGTCCGTGCCCTTAAGCCCAACGTCCACCGTTTTACTTTTCACAAGCTATCGGCCTTACATGAAGCTATTCAATTTTTCCCGCCTGGCGCTGCGTGCGTCGATGGTCGGCGCCGCCGCGCTGGTCGTGACGTCGACGGCTTTCGCTCACGCGCATCTGATCTCGAGCGAGCCGGCGGCGAACGCGGAAGTGACCGCCCCCACTGAAGTGACGATCCATTTCACCGAGCCGCTCGAGCCGGCTTTCAGCCGGATCGAACTGAGCGACGCGAGCGGCAAGCCCGCCGCGCCGGCTGCGTCGCAAGTCGACAAAAGTGATGCAAAGGTGATGCACCTGGCGCTGCCGCAACTGACGGCCGGCCGCTACGCAGTGCAATGGACCGCGGTTGCCACGGACGGCCACCGCACGCAAGGCAACTTCGCGTTCATCGTCAAATGAGCATGGACGGACTGTGGATCGGGCAGGTCGCCATGGCCGCGCTCATGAATGTCGCGTTTGCGTTTGCCGTCGGTTCGGCGTTGCTCGGCGCGTGGCTCGCCAAAGACGCTCAGGCCAAGATCAACCCTGCGCGCCCCGCCTGGTTGCGCGCGCAACGGTCGATGCTGACGGCCACCGTCGTGCTGGTGCTCGCGGATCTCGGCTGGCTGCTGTATCAGGCGGCGTCGATGAGCGGCGTCGCGCTGCCGTCGGCCATCGGCGTGGTGCCGACCGTCCTGACGCAAACCCACGTCGGCTATGGCTGGAGCGTGGCGTTCGCCGGCGCGCTGCTATTGCTGGGCACGGCCATGGCCGGTCATACGGGCATGTTGCGCAATGCGCTGCTGTGGTTCGCGGTGATCGTGATCGCGGCGGGCAAGGCGTCGCTCGGGCACGCGGCCGATGCCGGTCCGCTGTCGGCGCCGATCGCCATGCAGACGCTGCATGTGCTGGTCACGAGCGTGTGGGGCGGCCTGGCCATGGCGGCGGGGCTCTCGGTATTGCCCGCGCTCGGCACTTCGACCGCCCGCGGGATGTTGATCCGCACGGCGACGCAGGTGTCGAACGTATCGATTGTGGCGGTCGGACTGGTGCTGCTCACCGGCATCTTCAATGGCGTGCGCGGCTCGGGCGGCTCGTTCCAGGCGATCGAGATGAGCACGTGGGGTCACGTGCTCACGCTGAAGCTGACGCTGGTCGGGCTTGCGCTGGTGCTCGGCGGCCTCAACCGTTTCCTCGCGCTGCCGCGCCTGCGCCGCACGGCCTCGACGATGGACGCGCATACCTTCGTCAACGTGCTGTATCTGGAGGCGTTGGCGATAATCGGCGTGTTCGTCGCGGCGGCCGCGTTGGCGCACAGCGTGCCGGCCTTTGCCGCATTGGGCTGAGGTCAAAAAAAGCGCCGCACAGCAAGAGCGTGCGGCGCAATACACACGGTCGCCCGGCGGTGGCCGGCTGATCCGTTACTGCCTGGTGCTGTCCTGCTGCCCTTTCAGGCGGCGAGTGCGTTGTGCACCCGCTCCAGCGTTTCTTCCGGAAACATCTCCTGTCGCAGTTCGCCGTCGTCGCCGAACCACTGGCAGATCAGCCAGTTACCCGGCGCGAACAGTACTGGCCCGCTCCAGGTGGCGGTCATCCGGCGTCCACCGGACTTGAGCGTCAGGACGTCGCCGACGCGGTAGATGGGTTTTGCGGGCTTGGTGGGCCTTGCAGGCCGCTTTCCCGGCCGCATCGCGAGCATCCGTTCGATCAGCACGATTATTCGAGGCCGAGCCGGTGTCCGACAATCGGCGCGCAGAACAGCGCGATCGCGCAACCCGCCGCCTTCCCTTCCAGTTCCGCGCCGGCGGCACGCGAGCCGTACATCTGCGTCAGCAGATCGAAGAGTTGCGGCAGGCAGTACAGCACCGCGGCGGCGATAAAGCATTTTTCGACCACGGAGATACGCCAGCCGCGCTCATAGGCGAGCATTGCACCGACGAGGCGAAGCACGCCGAACACTACCAGCGCGCCAACGGCAGCCTGTTCTCGGATCAGATAGTCTGGAAGGAATTCGCCCATGATGTTCCCCGCTGCATGTGTTGTTTGAGCACATTTGAGCAAGGAGCGGGCCATGCGTATGTCCGCTGCCGGACATACGACGTGAGAACCTTTGTGGATAAGGCTTTGCCCAAGGTGGGCGGGAGCGTGCGAACAGTCGGAAAACGCGGTTTCAGAGCGTTTCGGTCCGCGATGTTACGTAACTGCGACGGCGCGCGCGTCACGCCACGTAACGCCGCGTGACGTGACGCGCGAGGCGCCGGGAAAGCGTTCTGAAAGGCGCCTGGCTGGTCTTCAGCGAATCCGTTCGATGCGGCCGACCAGAAACAGATACGACAGCGCGCCGAGCAGGCCGACCGCGCTCATGAACACCAGCGCGGGCTTGAAGTCGTCGTTTCGGACAATGAGACCGATCACGATCGGCACGCAGATCGACGACAGATTGCCCATCAGGTTGAACATGCCGCCGGTGAGGCCGAGCAACTCCTTCTTCGCCATCGACGACACCAGAACCCACGTGATCGACGAAAAGCCGCTGCCGAAGAAAGCGATCGCCATGAAGAGGATCACCATCGACGGCGTCTCGACATAGTTTGCACCGACGATTGCGGTGGACAGCAGCAAGCCCGTCACGATCGGCACCTTGCGGGCGACGGTGGCCGACACGCCACGCCTGATCATCCCGTCCGACAGCAGTCCCGAACTCAGAATGCCGACGAATGCGGCGAGAAACGGCACGGCCGCCATGAAACCGGCCTTCAGGAAATCCATGTGCCGGTATTTGACGAGATAGGTAGGAAACCACGTCAGGAAAAACCACAGCGTCGAGGTCACCGCGATCTGGCCGATATACACGCCCCACAGTTTGCGGTTGCCGAGTACCGCGCGCCAGTCGGCGGCCGTATAACGCGCGCGGGCGCGGCGCGTGTCGCCTAGTTCGACGAGCCCCCCACCTGCGCGGATCGCCTCGAGTTCAGCCTCATTCACATCCGATGCTTCCGACGGCTCGCGATACAACGCATACCAGACCAGACCCCACGCGACACCAAGCGCGCCTGTCAGAAAAAATACCCCCTGCCAGCCGAAATGCTGCTGGGTAAGAACGAGCGCCGGTGTGAGAAACGCGAGCCCGACATATTGACCGGACGTGTAGGTGGCAATTGCGCGAGCCCGTTCGCTGTCGGGAAACCAGGTGGTGACGACACGATTCAGCGTCGGATAGGCCGGCGCCTCCAGTGCGCCGAGCAGCACACGCAACGACAGCAGGATCGCGAACGTGCCGGCGAAGCCTTGCAGAATCGTCGCCAGCGACCACAGCCCGATGACGAGCGCGAGCAGCAGCCGCGGCCGCGTGCGGTCGACCAGCATGCCGCCGGGAATCTGCAGCAATGCGTAGGACCAGCCGAATGCGGAGAAAACCAGCCCCATATGGGCCGGATCGAGTTGCAGATCTTTAGCGATCGCGGTCGCGGCGATCGACAGATTGCTGCGGTCGAGATACGTGATGACGACGGTGACGAACAGCATCGCAAGCAGACGGTGGCGCTTGCCGGTGGCATGCGTTCTAAGGTGGGTTGTCTCCACGGAGGGTGTCCTCTTATTGATTTTGCTGGCGGCGCGGCGGGTGAGCCAAAGAAAACGCCGCCCGCAGGCGGCGTTCAACTACACCATCACCATTCCGCGACGCTGCCGTCCTCGTGGCGCCACACCGGGTTGCGCCAGCGGTGGCCGACCTTCGCCATCTCGCGCACCTTCTCTTCGTTCACTTCGATGCCGAGGCCCGGGCCCTGCGGAATCGACACGAAGCCGTCTTCGTATTTGAAGACTTCGGGGTTCCTGATGTAGTCGAGCAGGTCGTTGCCCTGGTTGTAGTGAATGCCCAGGCTCTGTTCCTGGATGAACGCGTTGTAGCTCACGGCGTCGATCTGCAGGCAGGTGGCCAAGGCGATAGGACCGAGCGGGCAGTGCAGCGCGAGCGCGACGTCGTACGCTTCGGCCATCGACGCGATCTTGCGGCACTCGGTAATCCCACCCGCGTGCGACGCGTCCGGCTGAATGATGTCGACGTAGCCGCCCGACAGGATGTGCTTGAAGTCCCAGCGCGAATACAGGCGTTCGCCCAACGCGATCGGCGTGTTGGTCTGATTGACGATGTCGCGCAAGGCTTCCGCGTTTTCCGACAGCACCGGCTCTTCGATGAAGAGCAGTTTGTACGGGTCGAGTTCCTTGGCCAGCACCTTCGCCATCGGCTTATGCACGCGGCCGTGGAAGTCGACGCCGATGCCGATGTTCGGCCCGACTGCTTCGCGCACCGCGGCGACGTTGTTGATCACGCCTTGCACCTTGTCGAAGGTGTCGATGATCTGCAGCTCTTCCGAGCCGTTCATCTTCACCGCCTTGAAGCCGCGTTCGACCACGGCGCGCGCGTTGTTCGCGACGTCGCTCGGACGATCGCCGCCGATCCACGAATACACCTTGATCTTGTCGCGCACCTGGCCGCCCAGCAGCGCGTGAATCGGCACGCCATGATGCTTGCCCTTGATATCCCACAACGCCTGGTCGACACCGGCGATCGCGCTCATGGTGATTGGGCCGCCGCGGTAGAAGCCCGCACGATACATCACCTGCCAATGGTCTTCGATCAGCAGCGGATCTTTGCCGATCAGATAGTCGGACAGTTCCTCGACCGCCGCCGCCACCGTGTGCGCGCGGCCTTCGACCACCGGCTCGCCCCAGCCGACGATGCCTTCGTCGGTCTCGATCTTCAGGAAGCACCAGCGCGGCGGAACGATGAAGGTTTCGAGCTTGGTGATTTTCATGGTGTGCGTCTCCTTGCGGTCTGGGCGTCCGCGTGTGCGGAATATTTCGAGGATTCACATGCTACAACAAAAGCGCGCTTAAGTACTATTAATAGTACTATTGGCCAAATAGTGGCAGGATGCCGGATAATCGCGGTCCATCGCGGGCTCAGGTCCGATATCAAAAGCGCCGAGAGGCTGAGGGGAGAAAGCTATTCAGCACGATCTGCATGGGCGCGTCGCCCATCTGCTGGCGACCGCGATATTGCGCGGCGACTACGCGCCCGACTCGATCCTGCCGCGCGAGGCGGAATTGATGGACACCTTCGGCGTGAGCCGCACGGTGCTGCGCGAGGCGCTGCGCACGCTTACGTCGAAAGGGTTGATCGAATCGCGTCCGCGAGTCGGCACGCGCGTGCGGCCGAAACACGCGTGGAATCTGCTGGATGCCGATGTGCTCGACTGGTACTCGCGCGTTGCCGAGCCGATGGCCTTCGCGCTCAAGTTGCAGGAAATGCGCGAGATGATCGAGCCGTACGCGGCGGGTCTGGCGGCGGCCTCGCATACGGACAACACCTTTAATGCGCTGGCGGCGGCCCATGCGTCGATGGTCGCGGCGCGTAATGTCGACGAATGGGTGCGTGCCGATCTGCAGTTTCATCTGAGCGTGCTGACGGCATGCAGCAACGAATTGCTGATTCCGCTCGGCACGCTGATCGAGCGCACGCTGGAAGCGCAGCTTCGCCTGAATGCGAAACGTGCGGACGTGTTCAATGCGTCGCTGGCCGAACACACGGCGGTGTTCGAAGCAATCCGCGACCGTGATGCGAACGCGGCGCGCGAGGCGATGGCGGGATTGCTGGGCGTGACGCGCGGAAGAATCGAAGGGTAAGCGCGACGCGAATCGGTTAAGCGTGGCGCGAATGCGCCGCTGCATCCGTTGACTCGATCCTCGCGTTCAATCCATCGCCGCGTGCGCGACCGACGTATCCGGTGCGTGGCGCGCCGGCCGGATCAACAGCAGCAGCGGAATCACCAGCAGCGTAGCCATGAACATCAGTTTGAAGTCGTTCAGATAAGCGATCATCGACGCCTGCTGCGTGATCGACGCGTTCAACACCGCCAGGTCGTAGTTCGATCCACTATTGAGCATCGGCTGGATCGCCGGATTGAACGGCGTGATATTCGCGGTGAGGTCCGCATGCGAGACCTGCGTGTTGCGCGTCATCAGCGTCTGCACGATCGAAATGCCGATACTGCTGCCGATATTGCGCATCAAGCTGTACGTCGCGGTGCCATCCGCGCGTAGTTCGGGTGTCAGCGTCGAGAAGGTCAACGCGCTCAGCGGCACGAATACGAGGCCGAGCCCAAAGCCCTGAATCACACCAGGCCAGACGATGTCCGAGGCCGACAGCACGATCGTGTAATGCATCATCTGCCACAGCGCGAAGGCGGAGATCAGGAAACCGGCGAGCAGCAACAGCCGCGCGTCGATCCGCTTCAGTAGCCGCCCGGCGAACAGCATCGCAACCATGGTTCCCGCGCCGCTCGGCGCGGTCACAAGCCCCGTGGTTGCGACCGGGTAGTTCATCAGGTTCTGCAACATCGGCGGCAGCAACGCACGCGTCGCGTACATCACGGCGCCGATCACGAAGATGAAGAACGTGCCGGTCGCGAAGTTGGGGTCCTTCAGTAACTCGTATTTGAAGAACGATTTTTTGCCGACCGTGGCCGTATGCACGAGAAAGAACGCGAAGCTGATCGCCGCGACCAACGCTTCGATAACGATCTCATTCGAGCCGAACCAGTCGAGTTGTTCGCCGCGGTCGAGCAGCGCTTGCAGCGCACCGATCGCGAGACCCAGGGTGGCAAAGCCGAACGCGTCGAACTTCGCGTCGTGCTTCGGTTCGCGCGCCGGCAGGAAGGTGGCCACGCCGAATAGCGCGAACGCGCCGATCGGCACGTTGATGAAAAACACCCAGCGCCAGTTGTAGCTGTCGGTGAGCCAGCCGCCGAGCGTCGGTCCGAGAATCGGTCCGACCATCACGCCCATGCCCCACACCGCCATCGCCTGACCCTGCTTTTCACGTGGATTGATGTCAAGCAGGATCGACTGCGACAGCGGCACCAGCGAGGCCCCGAAAATCCCCTGGAGCAACCGCGACGCCACAATCTGCGTCAGCGATTCCGACAATCCGCACAGCGCCGAGGCGACCGTGAAGCCGCCGATCGCGAAGAGCAGCAGCCGCTTGACGCTCAGCCGGTCGGACAGCCAGCCCGTCAGCGGCGTGGCGATCGCGGCCGCGACGATATACGACGTCAGCACCCACGTGATCTCGTCCTGCGACGCGGACAGCGTGCCCTGCATGTGCGGCAGCGCGACGTTGGCGATCGTGCTGTCGAGCGTCTGGATCAGCGTCGCGAGCATGATCGAGACCGTGATCATCGGCCGGTTGAGCGGGGCGGCGGCGCTCGTCGGCGTGGAATCGGAGGGCATGGGGGAGGGGATCTTCGATATAGTAAGCATGCTTAGTATATCGGCCGTCAGCGCCGGGACCCACCAGGAATTATGCGGAGGCTGAATTGCGCGCGCGCCGCATTTTCGCCTTGTTTTCGTCGTGCAACGCCTTCCGTGCGCATTCCGACGATGACAAACCAAAGCCTTCGTATAATCCGCACATGACCATCCAACTCGAAGAACGCTTCGGCTTTCTGATTTCCGACGTCGGTCGCCTGACAGGCAAGCGTTTCGACGATCTCGCGAAGTCGTCGGTCGATCTGACGCGCGCGCAGTGCCGCGTGCTGGCCAACCTCGCCCACTACGGCGACGTCAACCAGGCGCGGCTCGCGGACCTGCTCGAAGTCGCGCCGATTTCGGCGGGGCGGCTGCTGGACCGCATGGAAGAGGGCGGCTGGATCGAGCGCACGGCCAATCCGAATGACCGTCGCGAGCGTCAGGTGAGCATGACGCCGAAGGCCGAGCGCACGCTCGGCAAAGCGCGCAAAGTGGGCGATAAAGTCGCGCTCGAAGCGCTGAACGGTTTTACCGACGAAGAAGCCAAGCAACTCATCGCGCTGCTGCAACGGGTGCGCGGCAACCTCAGCAGTCTCGTGGACCGCTAATGCCGCACGCACGGTATTGCGTCCGCACGTTCGCGGTGGCGCTTGCAACTCATTACAAAATCAAAAGCCGTTCGTAACGAAATTGTCACGTTGCGGTAATAAGTTGGAAGTTTTGCCTTTGGCCTTCCATGCTTGCTCCGCTTCTGGTTGCCTTTTACGAAACCGTCCGGCAGGGCAGTGTCACCGCCGCCGCCAAGCGGCTCGAAGTCAGTCAGCCGACCATCACGGCGCGCATCCAGCAACTGGAAAAACAGTACGGCGTCGAGCTGTTCCACCGGCGCGGCAGCCGTTTCGATCTGACCGACGCCGGCGCCGCATTGATGCCGCTGATCGATCGCATGCAGCAAACCGAAAGCGATATCGACTTCACGCTGCGCAATGAACGCGAACTGGCCGCCGGCAATCTGCGGGTCGGCGCGACCGGGCCTTACTACATTCTGCCTGCCATCGCGGCGTTTCATCGGCAGTATCCGGCGGTCAAGATTTGTGTCGAGATCGGCAATTCTCAGCAGATCCTCGATGCGTTGCTCGATTTCCGCGTCGATCTTGCGGTGTCGTCGCAACGGGTCGACGATCCGCGTTTCGCACGCCGTACGATTGCCGACGATCCGCTCGTCGTCGTCGCGCATTGCAGGCATCCGCTGGCCGCACAGAAAGTGGTCAAGCTTGCCGACGTTGCCGCCCATACGCTGCTGCTGCGCGAGCCTGGCTCGCGGACTCGCGAAGCCACCGAGGGCGCGCTCAAGCGGATCGGCGTGGTGCCGGCGAGGCTGATCGAAATCGGCAGCCGTGAGGCGATCTACGAAGCGATCCGCCACAACATGGGCTGCACGCTGATGCCGCTTGGCGAAGCGCCGGCGCATCCCGATCTGCGTCAACTGCCGCTGGACGCCGACGCGCCGGTCCTCCAGGAGTATCTGTATTACCTCGAGGCGCGCGCGGGGTCACGTCTCATCACCGCCTTCATGGCCAACGTCGGCGTGGCCGCTTAACCGCCCCTTAGCGGTCCCTAAAAAATGCTGATGCCGGTATCGGCCAGCTTGCGCAAAACGACATAGCCGCGTCGCCCGCGGTCCCTATCGTTGCAACGACTCGCCGGATGGTCCGGCGCATATCGGCATCGAGAGGGGACAAACATGAGACGGCACACCGTCGTGCAATTAGCCTGCGGTCTGGCGCTGCTCGGCGCGCTCGGCGCAACGGCTGCGCTGAGTGGCTGCGGCGGCACATCGCAAACCGGCGCCGGTGGTTCCGGCAACGGCGCGGGCAACACGCAAGCCAGCGCGGGTACGCCGGCCAGCACACCGGCGGCGTCCGCCGGGCCGGCAGCCAAAAAGATACTGCTGGTCGAACTCGACGGCGTGACGTACGGCGCGTTGAGCGCGGGGATCGCCGGCGGCAAGCTGCCCAATCTGGCGAAGCTGAACGTGGCGCCCGCGTACAGCGGCGGTGTCAACGGCACGCTGTCGCAGCAACCCAATCTCGATACGCCGGGCTGGGCGACCGTGCTGACCGGCACGTGGGCCGACCGTCACCAGATCAACTCCGACGCGCCCAATCAGGCCTCGCATAGCAGCACGGTGTTTCAGATGCTCAAGACCGCGGGCGCCGGCACGGTGGGCGCGGCCGTCGATTCGAGCGGTCTCGCGGCCTTGCTGACGCCGGATCAGAATGCCGGCAATCTCGACACGCTCGTGAACTGCGCGTCGGTCGACGCCTGCGTCACGCAGAACGGCGTGAACCTGATCGACAACGGCTACGCGCTGGTGTTCGCGCAATACCACTCGGCGCAGGACGCCGCGCTGAACGACGGGTTGTCGTCGGCGAACTATGCGAGCACCCTGGCGCAACTGGATGCCGCGCTCGGCACGCTGGTCGCTGAAACCGCCAAACGCAGCAACGAGAACTGGCTGATCGTCGTGACCAGCAGTCACGGTCTGAACGCGGCCGGCGGCACCGACGGCTTACCGCTGCCGGCCGAGTCGACCAGCTTCATCGCGCTGAACCAGGCGCCGAATGCGCGCCTCGGTAACGCCACGGCGCCGACCACGATGGCCGCGCTCTACACGCGCGCCAGCATCGCCGACATCACGCCGACGCTGCTCGCCTACAAGGGCGCGCTGCCCGATCCCACGACCTATGCGCTCGACGGCGGCCAGTTCATCGGCGCCACGCCCGTATCGCAACTGCTCGGCACCACTGGTAGCGACAACGCGAGCCTTGTGCTGACGTGGACCGCGCCCGCGACCGGCGCGATCAGCGTGCTGCGCAACGGCACCTTGATTGCGAGCCTGCCCGCCGGCACGGCGACCTATACCGACAGCCAACTCGGCCTGACGACGACCGGCGTCTACCCGTTCAACTACACGGTGGTGGCCGGCAGCGCGCCGCTCGCGACGATCACCCAGGTTGTGTACGTGCAACCCCCGCCGCCCCCACCTCCGCCGCCGCCGCTCGCAACCACGCTGACCAACGGTCTGTCGAGCTACTACCCGTTCGGTGCGCTGCCGCCGGTCGATCGCCTGAGCGCCAGCACGATGGGACCGTGGGCTGCCGATGCCGATAGCGGCACGCTGGTCACCGACCCGTTCGGCGGCAAGGGTTTGCAGATCGACGCGCATACGGTCGACAGCAATGGCTTCGATGGCTACAAGCTCACGCAGACCAACGACGTTACGACCCACGCGCAATTCACCATCGGCTTCTGGTTCTACACCTCGTGCGCGAATCTCACGGGTAATGGCACGCCGGTGTTCTCGAACAAGAACTACTACTCGGGCGGCAATGCCGGCATCGCGATCGGCCTGTTCCCGGGCTCGAGCACGAGCTGCAACATCCGCTTCAATCTCGGCGACGGCAGCACGCGTAACGACATCAACAGCCTGAACGTCAGCGCCAACAAGTGGACCTATCTCGCGCTGGCTATCGACACCACAGCGAAGAAGATCAACGCCTACATCTTCGATCCGGTGCTCGGCGAGCAGAAGGTGCTGGGCCAGGCGCTGAGCGTCAACATCGCCAAGCTGCCGGGCCTCGGTGTGTTCGGCCTGAACGAAGACGGCACCGGCCGCTACTACATGAATGCCTGTAACGACACGCCGCCGTACACCGTCGGCAAATGCGCGGCGACGCCGCCGGATGTACAGGCGTTCGGCGACCTCGCGCTGTGGACCCGTGTCGTCACCGAAACCGAGTTGCAGTCGATCTTCGGTTCGGGCCAGCCGTTGTCCACGCTTACCCACTGACCGGAGTCCAGCGATGAACCCGATGGTTTCCTTTTCGAAAGCGCCTGAGATGAAGGCGATGGGCGAGGCGCGGCAAGCGCAAATCCGCAGCAGGCTGCGTCGTACGCGTGGCCTGCTGACGGCCGCTGCCCTCTGCGCGCTGTGCGTATCGATGACGGGCTGCGGCGACGGATCGAGCAGCAGCACCAGCAATGGTGCGGGCGGCTCCGGCACCGCCGCGAACAACGCGGCGGCCGGCGCCGGCGGTGCAAGCGCGCCGGTGCCGATCGTCGCGGCGCCGGCCTCCGGTGCGTGCGCCGCGTCGGGCGCGAGCGCCGCGCAGCCGTTGCAGAACACGCAACTTGTCTGCGCGCCCTGACGTGCTGTTTGCCGCGTGCGCTTTGCCGCCTGCCTGTCGAGCCGCTGGCTGCGACGGCCCGGCAAGTGCACAGATTCTGACGATCCCAACACGCCAAACATGACCTCATTGGACCGCCGTACCTTCCTGCGCAGCGCCGCGGGCGCTGCCGCGCTCGGCCTGTTTCCGCCCGCGATCCGCCGCGCGCTTGCGATTCCCGCGAACAATACGACCGGCACCATCAACGACGTCCAGCACGTCGTCATCTTCATGCAGGAGAACCGCTCGTTCGATCATTACTTCGGCACGCTGCCGGGCGTGCGCGGCTTTAGCGACCGCTTCACGATTCCGCAGCCGGGCGGCACGACCGTGTTCCAGCAGAACGACGGCACGCGCACCGTGCTGCCGTTTTACCTCGACAGCACCAAGGGCAACGCGCTGCTTGCCGGCGGCCCGCATTCGTGGACCGACGCGCATCAGGCGTGGGACAACGGCCGTATGACACAGTGGCCGAAAGCGAAAGGCGATGTGTCGATGGGCTATCTGAAGCAGGCCGATCTGCCGTTCCATGTCGCGCTGGCGAATGCGTTCACGATCTGCGACGCCTATCACTGCTCGCTGCATGGCGGCACGAATTCGAACCGGATCTTTCTGTGGACCGGCACCAATGGCGCGAGCGCGGGCTCCAACCCGGTCGTCAACAACGACGGCTGGGACGGCCTCGGCGCATCGGCGACCGGCCTCACGTGGACGACTTATCCCGAACGTCTGCAGGCGGCGGGTGTGAGCTGGAAGGTCTACCAGAACATGCCGGACAACTACACGGACAACTCGCTCGCCGGCTTTGCGACTTACCGCAAGGTGAACGAGACGCTGCCGGGTTCGCCGTTGTTGCCGTACACCCAGTCGCTGGAGACCGTGGCGCCGTTGTACAAGGGCATCGGCAATACGATGCCCGACGGCGGTTTCCTCCAGTCGCTGAAAGACGACATTGCCGCCGGCCAGATGCCGCAGGTGAGCTGGATCGTTTCGCCGCAGGCCTACTGCGAGCATCCGGGCACGTCGACGCCGGGGCAGGGCGCCTACTACCTGCAACTGCTGCTCGACACGCTGACGGCCAACCCGGATGTGTGGAGCAAGACCGTGCTGTTCGTCAATTACGACGAGAACGATTGCTTCTTCGATCACATGCCGCCGCCCGATGCGCCGAGCAAAAATGCCGACGGCACGTTCGCCGGCAAATCGACGGTCAACGCGCAGTACGAATATTTCACGAAGGCCAACCCGCCCGGCGATTCGTCGCCGATCGTGCCGGACGGACAATGTTTTGGGCCGGGCCCGCGTGTGCCGATGTTCGTGGTGTCGCCGTGGAGCACGGGCGGCTGGGTGAATTCGCAGGTGTTCGACCATACGTCGGTACTGCGCTTTCTGGAGCAGCGGTTCGGCGTGACCGAGACCAACATCAGCCCGTGGCGGCGCGCGGTATGCGGCGATCTCACCTCGGCATTCAACTTTCGCAATCCGAACGATGCGCCGGTGGCGGCGCTGCCCGCGCCGACCAAGGCTCAGGCCGATGCGCAGAACACACAGCAGAGCGCCTTGGGGGCGGTGCCTGTGCCGCCGGCGGCGAGCCAGCAGATGCCGCAACAGGTGCTGATGTCGCGGCCATCGCGCGCGCTGCCGTATCTGCTGCACGTGAGCGCCAATGCCGATGTGCAGGACGGTCTGATCTGGCTGATTTTCAGCAATACCGGCACGGCGGGCGCGGTGTTCCATGTGTACGACCAGTTGCACCTCGACCGGCCGCCGCGCCGTTATACCGTCGAAGCGGGCAAGGAGCTGTCCGACTCATGGGCCGCGCTCGCCGACGATAAGGGCAATTACAGCCTGTGGGTGCTCGGGCCGAATGGTTTTCATCGGTCGTTTCAAGGCAGCGTGGCGACGGTTGCGACCGGGCCGAATCCGGAGGTGCGAGTCTGCTATGACGTCGTCAACAACGCGGTCTATCTGACGATCATGAATACCGGCAATGCGACAGCCAACGTGACCGTCACCTCGAACGCATATCGCAGCGATGGGCCGTGGACCTATGCGGTGCCCGCGGGCATGCAGGTCGAGCCGTACTGGTCGGTGAGCGCATCGGGCGGCTGGTATGACTTCACGCTGGCCGCGGCGGGCGGCTTTACGCGGCGTTTTGCGGGTCGTGTCGAAACCGGCAAGGACAGTATCAGCGATCCGGCAATGGGGGTGGCGAGTTAAGGCAGCGGCGATGTCGCGCTGATTAAGCGAGGAGTGGCATTTGATGGAGTCAGCTTCGGCTGACTCCTTTTTTTATGGCTATCTGGCCGAGTGTTTATTTGGCCTCGGACCCTGCGTTCGCGCCGGACGGCGGGGCCAGCTCGAAGCAGGCCGGCGGCATGGCCGGGGTTTTCGACTTCGCGTCCGGTTGCTGCGGGTCGATGCACTTGAAGGCGCTCTGATCGCGCTGGACGAAAATCGTATCGGCCGAGCCGCCATCGACATGGGCGCCGTTTACGACGGCGACGATTTTGTAGCCGTCCTGCAGCAGCGTCGACAGGGTGGCGGGGCTGGCACGCCACTGACTGCTGATCGGCGTTTGGGCGTTGGCGGCGAGCGGTGCTGCGGCGGCGAGAAGCGTGACGGCGGCGGTAGCTACGGCACGTGCGGCGGTGCGGAATGTCATCAAGAAACCTCCTTGAAGTTGCGATTTGGAAGACCGAACGGAAGACCAAAACAAAAAAGCCGCTGACCTTGTGGATCAGCGGCTTTTCCTTGCAACTGGTGGCGAATCAGGGAGGACAACCCGCTCCCGGTAATTTGCCAGCAAAATCAGACGCTTAGGCGATGGTGAGCCAGAAATCGTATGAAAAAATAAACGGCTCACTGATAGTATCACGACCTTTGGGTGAAGCCGACGGGAGGCGCGATGCATATTGATTGGGAGAATTTTTTTATCTACTTCGTCGCGGTTGGGGCGGCCGTTTTTGTTTTTGTGGGTATATGGAAAGCCTCGACACCTAACACCCGACACTGGGCTGGAGTAGCCACCGCGGCTTTCATTTTCTCGTTGGCACTAGAGATATGGTTGATTACCGCGCATCTTGCGGCGCAGTAGCGTGCCCAGACGGTCTGCTCTCAGCAATATTTATCTGAGTGTGCAGTGATGGAGGTGTGCCGGATTTGCGATATAGAGCGCTATCCCCGATAGAAATATTGCCGTGAGCATCGTGTAACAGAAGGCAAGGTCGCGGCCTTCCGGCTGAGACATCCAGAGGCTTAGGGTGGATTTGAGCTGCTTTATTCGCAAGAGCATGATTGTCTCCTCCGTTTTCGATCTGCGAGAAAGTAAGGGCGGCGGATCGTATCGTCAACGATAGTTAATCGTTTTCAGACGGGCGGCGTATTTGTTGCACCGATGACCAGCGCAAGCGGGTTTTTGACAAGAGAAGGTAAATACGCAAACGCACGTATGTTGGCCGAGCAGTGGGGTTGCGAGCAGTGTGGCCGATGGCGACGATCTACGCACTGACGACTAAGCGGAGCGCGGTCCTACGAAATTGAAGCACGATGCTGGCTCAGCACAAATCAAGAAACGGAGCCGCTGCGCGAGCGGCTCGCGAAGAATCGGCGCCCTTCTCACGAGGTGCGGGAAACTTGGGAGAAAAAAAGCATAACGTAACGCTCATTTCCACCATCGTCGCCGTTGCCGGGGTATTGATCCTCTTGCTTTTGCAAGTCAGCACGGCGCTTCGCCACTCATATGTGACCGTTCGCGGCTCGGGCAACCTCTGAATTCGTTTCGCTCGGCGATGGCTTGGCTTCGGGAAAACAGCAGCGACGCCGCCTTGCTTGCTAGCGTGAGATTCGCAGGGCCGGGCGTTTTACCAAAATTCACGCCCGATGGTTTTTCACCGGGTCAAGGTGCGTCAGGTGCATAAGAAAAAACTACAAACAAACAGAGGCGAAAGCAAACACCCCTCGGCTCGGACTGGCGAATCGCGCTAGCCCAACACTCAAATTAGTTGCATATTGCAACCAATCTCGCCATTCGCTTAGCTTCCGGTCAACAGTTTAAAAACATGACTTACCGGCTCCACAAGCTGCAAAACTCCGGTCGCGATGGTCACCGAGTTCGCGACATTGCTCAGCGCGGCGGCGAACTTTCGCCCCGGCTCTGTTTGCTCCAATGCCGTGTTGTATGCCTTGTCGAAGGCGATGTTGCCGACCGCCGTGTTGGCCGCGTCGAGAACGGGGAATACGCCCGTGATGAAGTATTCGTCGATGCTGTCGATCAGCCGCTGGATATAGCGCAGGATCGTCAACTTCACTTGGTCTGGAATATCGGGGGCCGCGACAATTTCCGAGCGAAGGGAGAAAAGCGCGTCGCGCTGTTCGGCGAGCGTGTTGGCAGCGATCTCTTTGAGCTCCTCCCTTTCGTCAAGCAAGCTGCTCGCGAATTCCAAAGCGACGATGGAATTGTCGGGGACTTGCTGCAAGAACGCGGACCATTGTCCGTTGAGGTTTTGTTGAGTGATGCCCGTATTCAATTGGATGCGCAGAGCTTGGATGGCGTTCAGATGGCGCGGGAACAGTTCCCGAATGACCTCCGTGACGTCCGCAGCCAGGTCAAGGACTTTTGCGATTCGGCTGAGAAGTTGACCTTCGTCCTCAGTCTTTAAAACAGTTTGCCAAGCCTTCCGGCATGTTTCATTGCCTCGGATAGCCTTGCATTCGTGGAGTATCGCGAGCAACCGCTTTGCGGGATTGTCGATAATTTTTTTGACCATTTTTTCGAGCGTGAGGGGCAAAGCGTTTTGTTGTCGGACAGCTTCTACCGCGCAAATGCAAGCATTTCCCGCGCAGAAGACCGCCAATCATAACGCCGCCAGAGCAAAATCGGCGCCGCATCGCAGCTTGGACGACGCAAGTGGTTGTCCGTGAACCTGAGCACTCGCAAAAGCCGAACTGCATGCGCCTTGCGGCCAATCCCGCCCTGGCAAGCAGATTCGTTGCCAATTGGCAACAGACACTAAATGTGGTGCTAAAACCGGCGCCGACCACAAATTGTGGTAATCTCTGCTGGAAATTAGCGGGGGTCCCCCCATGGAAAAAATCGACAAAAAAGCGATCGACGACCTTGCGAAGCTCGTCCGCTTTGAAATCATCCAGCGCGCGAAAAACAGCCACAACACGATCCCGCATGTGTTGCAACTGCTTCGGCCTGACCACGCGGCCGATGTTCATTGCATCAGCTACGAGGAAGTCCCTGGCTTGATCGGCGTGCATGGGGTCGGAAAAGACCGATACGAGGTGGCGGGGGAGATCGATCCGGAGCGCTGCTTGATTCGGGTCTCCGGCAAATTCTCCTATGAGATTCGCCGCTTCACTGGCGCCCATGAACTGGGCCATCACTTTCTGCATAAAGGAATGAAATTGCATCGCGACCGTCCGTTGGACGGCTCGACCTCGGGGTTGGATAAACGAGAGCGCGAAGCGAATTACTTTGCGGGCAGTTTTCTGGCGCCCGCAGCGACCGTTGAAAAAGCCTACGTCGCGCGATTCGGCAAAAGACCGCTTCGCCTGACCGATGACGTCGCATTCGCGCTGAAAGGGCAGAGGGAGATGCACGAACTGATGCGCACGACAGGCACTGGCTCGCGCGCTTTGGCTCGCGCCGTTGCTGGCGCGATTCAGTTTGGCTCGGGCAATCGCTTCGATTCTCTCGCCGCAAACTTTGGCCTTTCGATCGAGGCGATGGCCATTCGCCTTGAAGAGCTCGGGCTGGTCGAGGAGCTTGGCGTATTCAGCTAACCGGCCGAATGCTTGGCGCTTTGCTTTGATGCCGAGCAGAAGCGCCGAGCCGCTGCCGTGGGATGACGGAGCCGACGCCTTGCGCGCAATCTTGACTTGTTGATTTTTATGTGTTTTTTGAGCTATACACCGAGCTTTACGCATTTAGTGCCATTCGTCGGAATGTGAACTCCATAAAATGAAAGTATTTTGTAAAATAACGCGTTTGGTCCCCAAATTTTGAAACAAAATTGGAAGCGTTACATCCGATCGTCGGACAAGGGCGCAAGCCAGAGTGGAGACAAGACGACGGGGGCGAGTTATGCCGAATCGACGCTTTCAGGGGAGTTCGGTGCTTTGTCCCGCGACTTTCTCGGTTTGGCGCTTGACAAGACAACCCGGACGATGGATCATTCACCCCACTGATGACCTACTGCCGCTGCACGGGGAACCGTGGGGGAAAGATTGGCGTAAGCCTCTCGGGTGGTGGGACCTGAAAGTCCAGATGACTGGGTTCTGAATCGCGAGCCGCATGCAGGCGGCTACCACGCTTGATTTAGATGATTGCTCAATTGCGCCCCAGATCTTCTTGCCCCTGCAAAGCAGTTTAAGACATCGCCCTTTAGGTTTGTCCTAAGGGGCTTTCTGCTTTCATGGGCCTATCGATGACCTTCGAACAATATTTGGACCTTTTGGTCCAGACCGTCACAAAAAACATGAACCCCCAGAGTCGCTCGGTTACGGCAGCGGCATTGGGCAGTCTGATCCGTCAGGCCTCGCCGGACGTCACTTGGAAAACCTTCGGTAAACGCACTCTGGGCGAGCTTTTGGCGGACCCGAGAATTCAGCCATACCTTAAGACGGTCGAGACCGCAAAAGGGGCGCTGGCCGTTTCACCTGTGGGTGGCACCCCAGCTGGGGAAGCTCCCGCGATCGAGGTTTTCAATCCCCTTCGAAAATCGGTTTGGGATGCGTTTGTGTTGGTCTCGCCGAGCGGCCGGCGTTTCATGCAGCGCTTCAATGGGACAATCCGCGCTGGGCTTGACATCGCCCCCGCCCCGGCAGACGACTGGGTGGAGATCATCCCGATCACGACAGATGAGCAGCGCGACTGGGCGCGAGACTTCATTAACAGCGCAGACGGGCAAAACGTTGCGGGCGCGCAGCAGGCGTTGGATGTGGACGGCTGGCACCCCTTCGCATTCTTTCAGGCTCTTCGCGACCAGGACGAAAATGTAGCCCGCCAATGGAACCGCTTTCGCTCCGCAAAGGTGTCGACGCGAGTTCAAGAGTGGCTGACGCAGCACTCGTTGCCATTGGAGCGAGGTTTTCAAGGCACAGCGCGCCCTCGGCAAGAGGAAGCGGCTCCGCCGCTTCCTCTTGGCCAGCCCGCATCCAGTCCTAGTGGCGAGAACCTTCGCGAGGCCATTTTGCTGGCTTTGTCGAGTCTCCCTCTCGAGAAACTTCTCGAAATTCCAATTCCTGCCGGAGTGATGCTTTCCGCGCTTTCCAAGGCTAAGACGCGCTGATTCCGCGTCAAGTCAAAGGAACGCGCGATGCCAGTTGCCTACGTAGGCCACCCCGCCAGCCAATATGCCGGCGACGCCGCCGCTTTGGTCGAGCTTTGTCTGCAAGAGCCCGGAGCGCACGGTGGATGGACTATTAGAGCGAGTGCTTATGAGCGCAACTCCTCTCTCAATGCACGGGAATTCTGCTCCATTGTCCGCCAAACTCCGGGACCGGTCTTATTGATTCGCCCAGTGCAAAACAAAACCGTCGAGTTGGTGCGCGAGAAGCTGGGCAGCTTTGTGCCGATTCTTGTGTGCGATGCGCACACGGTCGAAGACCTGAGGGCGTTGATCGCCGACGTCTGCCGGCGGCACGAAAGCGGGGAGCCCCACGAGGCGATTGACGTGGTCGTTTCCCTTCTCTTGATGCGCAAACTGGATCAAGAACATATGTGGACGGGCAACGCAAAAGGATATATGTGGGCGGGCGACATACCGAAGGGCCGAGGGCTCGACGATAAATACAGTGGGCGCGTGCCACACGTGCTGAACGCGCTTTTGCAGCAGGGCATCGTGGTTTCCAAGACGAGCAACTCCAAACAGAAGTATGCGCTGAACCCTGACAAGCGCGAGTTGATCTACGGATACTTGCGCAAGCGGCGTTTGCCGGATGACCTGCATCGCAAGCTGTCTCGATCCAACGAGATTGAATCGGTTCGGACACTCGATTGCTTGGATATCTACGCCGACCCCGACCGCGACGAGGACGGAGATGGCTGATTCTTTACGATAGGCTTCGGAGAAGGCCTAGGTCGTAAGGGCCGGTCGCGCCCCAGCATGTCTCGCCCGCGAAGCGGAGCGCGAGCTTGCCGCGACAAGAGCCCGCTAGGCGCATCGACGATCGAGCGCGAACGATTCCATTCGATCGATGGCAGCTTTGGCAAGGAGGTTTGATGGATGCCCACAATTAGATTCCACCGTAATCTCAAAAGCGAGTTCTTTAACGCCGAAAAGCGGTGGCAGCGATCATTGCCAAAGGTGCAAGGCCAATTCGGCGAAACAACCGTAACGACGGTTGAGCATCCTTCCATCGGCGACTTATTGGTCTTCACCGTCGATCAGCGCTTCGCAGATTTTTTGGCGAACGACGGATTTCCCCTTTGAGGCCGACTAAGAAAGCTCGAAACCATGCTTCTGGTGGCGGCGGCTGTTTCGGTGTTTTCGCACTCGCGCATCCGAAGCTGAGGGTGCGCCTCATCAGGCGGATTCGTCGGGGAGCTCCGTCGGCTCCGATGACTCGACCTGCGCGGTTGTTTCGTGGGTTTCCGCCGCGCGCGCATAGGCCCCACAGTCCGAGGCAAATGGGCAACGAAAAGCCGGCTCGTTGTCGAACCACTGGCGCGACTGGCAGACCCCGCTGTTTAAATCGATGTGCTCAGCGATGGTCAGCTTTCGCGCATATCCACGGCCAAAGAAGATGCCGCAAAACGCATCAATCGGTTCCGCCCGCAGACCTTGGTTGAGGAAATGAAATATGTCGCCAAGGAACAGGTTTACGCCGTTGAAGAGTTCTTCGAGCTTCGCGAAAACATCGGGTATCGCCAGGACGTTGTTGTCGTGCTTTACCCCGGTGTGCATGTAGGCAATCTTTCCGTCTTGCGTTAGCCGGCACGTCCCAACATCCGAATGAGTGAGCTCATCCCGGAGAATTCTGAGCTCGTCATACCAAGTGGCCTTCACGAAGGCTGCTTGCAACTCGGCTGGAAAGTCGCCGATCCCCCCCTGAGCGGCACGCGCAAACAGCTTTCGGGTCGACCCACCGGGCATATGCCGGCATCGTTTGTAAACGGACGATACGATCTTGCTCGCGCAATCGATTGATGAATAAAGCTCGGTGAAGACTTCTTCAATAACGGCCGACACTTCTTGCGAATTGGCCGCAGAGGTGTAACCATTTTCTTGCAGTTCAGAGTTGTCGATGTTCATGTTCGGCGCAAGCTTTGCCGCCAGAGCATGAAGCTTGATCGCCTTGTCAAAATGCCCCCTGATGCCCGAAACGGCCTTCTTCGTGTCGGAGTTGAAGTCATGGGTTGCGGCGTAGAACTGCTTGAACTTGCCGACTTCGCCCCAGTATTCAGGAGCGAAAACGCGAACGGTAGGGCGTGTGTTCATTCTTTTTGAGGTCTCCATGTTGTGTCGTTGAGTGCCTGAGCCACTTTCGGTTAGCGTGCGACGCTCCCCGCACGGCATGGTGGTTATTCGATGATGATCTCCGACTGTGAAAGCACTCGGACGGTGATCGAGTCGCCCGCGCGCAAATTCGCTTGCAGCCAATCCCTCAGCGCTGCTCCGCCCATGACCCGAGGAGTTCCATTCAAGACGGGGCGCCGGTTGACCCATGCCCGGACCAGCGTTCGATCCTTGCCGCAATAGATGTTGAGAAGCGACTTGTCAGGCCCGAAGGCTTCGGCGTGACGGACAGGGACGTTGAAGAATCCGCTTTCGAAATAGGTCTTTCCAATTTCGACTGCAAAGCGCGACTCAGCTTCGCCGATGGCCCTCTCCTCCATCTTGGCCTCGTCGCTGTCGTCGGGCGGGTCGCTCTCTTCGCTCAGCTCCACAACCCTCTCGTCTCGCCCGCCATTCTAGGGCGGCGCAAGCGTTTCGATGATCGAGTCCTCCAAGGCCGCCGCGAGGTTGATGGTGAAGTCGCCATACCGATGCAAGCCATGATCCGCCCACGCGAAAACATAAACGTCGCGCCCCTGCCGCAATAACTCTACGATCTTTTTGTGGTTGCGCGAGTTGGTTTTTTGCGTGGAGCTCGGTTTCAGATAGCCCATCATGCGGCGGCGAAGCGTCTTGGTCGTCTTGCCGACATATGAAATCGCTCGAACTCAATCGAGTGATTGCCGGATCGTTAAGAAACTTGGCGATGTTCTTTCGAGCGGCCTCCACTAGTTCATATTCCCCCGCCAGTGCAGGGAAGTGGATGTTCAAGATCATCGCTATCCGCAAATGTTCGCCGGGCAACAAAACCTTCTGCTCTTTTGTCAATTCCATCACTTGATTGTAGCTGAGCTTGTTCATGTAGCAGCGCAGATTGGTCAAGTAGATTCCGGTGAGAGCTGTTTGCCACTTCGCGAACAAGACATAAAGCTCTTCGAGTCTCGCTATTTTCAATTCGAGCGATTGTCGTCGCGCCTGAGCGTCAAGATTGAGCTGCGTCAAACGAGCGTTGAAGCGGCTGGTCAGAAACACCGCAGCCAAGGTGGACGCGGCTGCGATGAGGCCACTGAGCGTCGCAATCGCGGCCTTTGAGTCAAACAGGTCCATCCGGACCTCCTCTCGAAAAGTTTGGGCATGGAAATCCGATCGGCCGGCGATTTGGTCGGCGGCCTGTGCGCGGTGCCCTGGGTGGTTTCGCAGGGTTGCCGGCGCGGCAATGCCGCCCCGCAACCATCTCTCGATTTTCCTGATAGGTTGGGCGTCAAGGGTTCGCTGCGCCGGGCTTGCGCCCGCCCTTGACCCTGTTTGAGCGTCTACGTGTAGCCAAGTGCCTATCCGTCAATGCCAAAGCTTTTGTAGGCTTGGTCGCTGTAAAACCATAGCGAATTTTGGGGCATGTAGTTGTGGGAGAACTGCGAAATCGCGTCGTTCAGAACAGCCTTTTTAAACGGAATGTGTATGACTTTCGCTTTCTGTGAATCGATTCGCGTCGCAAGGGCGGCTGGCCAACGCGGGCGCAGCGCTGCGGGGTTCCGGATCGGAGTCGAGTGTTGGGTGTAAACGGCGATGATGGGGATTTCGTATGTGTCCACGGCGGCGGCAATTTCGAAGGGAACCCAGTCGTCGTCCTGCGCGGTCGTGTCCCCGATGATGAGCACCATGTTTTTCGAGTTTCTCAGGCGTTCGAGAAGCGAAGCGCGCAACGTTGCCTTTTTACTCGAATCGCGAACCGCAGAGGCTTTGTCGTGGCTGTTGTTCATCGTGAAGTCGTCGTCGCCCTTGCCCTCCCACGCCTTCATCAGGTTGTAGTAATCGATGTCGGAGTTTCCGCCTGGCCGGTTCGTGCCGTTGGCGTGGAATGCGACATAGGTCCCGTTTCTGTAAGCCATGTCATTCGCTCCAATGTTCTTTCGCGTCTCGCAAGTCGAGATGATCGAACCGGTCTCGCCCCAAGACGATTCTGATTCGCTGGGTAACCTCTCGGGTTTTCGTCTCGGTGATCGCCGACAAAATGATGAGGTTCAATAGGTCCCGGGTCGGCAAGCCGAGCCCGGACAGGCCGCTTCCGACCAAGGGGAGATTCAGCGAGTGTCCGCCAGCCTCGATGCGGGCGCGCTCCCATAAGCTGTGCAGGGCGGACCACATCATGGTCACGTCCGAGCGCGCCTTGCTGGTCGCCGGGTCCGTTTCCGAAAATGCGAACGCGATGTAGCGGTCTTGGTTAACGTTGATCATCGCGGTCGAGCCGATCGGAAAGCGCTTTGTCTTCCCCTCAGGACGCTCCACATTTTCGCTTTCGATCGCGGCGAGTTGCTCGTCCACCTGCTTGTCGAAGGGCTCCGCGTGCCCGCCAAAGCACTTTTTCAGAAAAATCCCGTGCACGCTCTTGTCGGACACCGGTTTGCCGAGTTCGCTGTCAAAGAAATTGTTGACCGCGATGGCTCGAATGCCTTCTTGCGCGAACAGGTCGCCGAAAACCACTTCGATCACGGTCGCGCAATTGGCGATCGGCAAATCTATGCGGGATGGCTTCCAAACCTTTTTCAAGCCCCAAGAGACGCTGATGACAATCACGGCGGCGAAGGGGATCGAGCCGCTGATGTAGATCCCAGGGACAAACATTGAAACGCCCCTGATGATCGTTTGCATGATGCTGAACGCGGTGAACATGTAGGCGAGCATCTTCACCGGATGCCGCCGAATCCCGTTCAGCAAATCTCTCAGTGAATTCATTTTTTTGGTTGGCCCCGCGCGTTGATCAATGGTTTTTAATTTCTATAACGCAATGGCAATTCTAGGCGATTTCAAGCGGGATCATCGGCCCGAAAAGCTTGCCTTGCGAAAGGGCCTATTTCGACCGGGCGTTGTGCGTTTCCGCCAAAAACACGGCGAGCGTCGACGCTGCCCCAACGGCCAGTCTCGCGTGGCGCGGTTGCAATCCTCTGGCTCCTGCTGCCTTGCCGTGTCCCGTTCCGTAGTGGTTGCGGAGCTCCGAGACGCCCTGAGTGATGCTGGCTAGATTGCTCAGCAATCGCTTTATCGTTTCGCTGGCTTTCGCTTCGTCTGGAATGCCGTCGGGGGTCAACCGCAATTCTTTGGCTACGAGCTTCACGAGCTCGGGGAGTGTGGCCCCGTTGCCGAATTCCACGCCGCGCTCGCTCAAAATAGTTTTGCAGCAGGATTCGACAAGCTCTTTTGCGGTTCCGATCGCCAACGTCGGGTCGTTGTCGAGTGCTGCTTCCATGCGCGTGATTTGCTGCGACACGTAGCCGGGGTCGGTTCCTGCGAGCGCGTGCTTTGCGGCCGACACGCCGGGTTTCGAGTTGGCGAGCCCAGCTTGCCGCCCAGAATATACCGGCCGCCCCGAGATTCGCGTGCGTTCTACCAGTTCGAAGCCGTCTGAGATTAGTTGTTGGTTGAACATCTGCAAAAGCCGCTCGCACTCTGTCGGGTCGGACCTCACCACAGGGTGCAGCATCTCGCAGAGGAAACGCAGCAAGATTTCGTCGTCCCCATGCAGCAGATTGAACCGGTCATCATAAAAAACCCAGTCGGATGGCCAGTCATCGTTGGCCACCCGATGTTTCCAGATGTCGCCAGCGGCGTTTGGAAACCTTTGATCGGTGGATGGCAGGCTGTTCAGGTCGAAAAGTCGGGCAAGGAATTCTTGGTCTTCCAACCGCCCGCTCCATTCCACCCCCTCGGAAGTGAGCGAGTCGATGATGTCGCGGCGAGTGACTTCACTGATTTTCATGGTTGGCTCCTCGCCGCGCAGTCCGTTCCTCGGTTCGCGCGGGAATGTGATTACCTCACCGAGCTCGGGTTTGCAGCTTCGCCAGAAGATAAGCGGACACGCAGCCCGCGACTTCGATTGCCGCCTTCGCTTCGCTGTCGCTGACTTTCGGCAGCCAAGGCTTGCCGTGGCCGGTCCCTTCTTTGTTGCGCAGGCGATTGGCTGCGCAGGCCGCCAAAAACAGCGCGCGCTCCAATGGCTTGATGGGCGGCTCGCCGGACTCCTCAGGCTGTTCGGGAACGGCGAGTCCTAGCGCCATGAATGCCATTCCGAGCAGCGCCTTGAAATTTGCGCTCTCCGGATAATCGCCGCGAATCGACACCAGCACGTGCGCTGACGTCGCCTCCATGAGGTCTTTTCCCGTTCCTGCTACGAGCGCCGCATCCTGCGAGCCGCGCTGAGCGCGAGCGGCATAGGCTTGGAGGGCCGCTGTCAGCTCAGCGCCTTTGAGCGCCGAAAGAACCTTTGCGCCCACCGCGCCGTCGTCGGAGAGGAAGAACCCCTCGCTCTCAAATGCCGATTTCGCATTGGCGATCGCCTCCGCGCCCGCATAGTTGTCCGACCCCGGCCTGAACCCGCCGCACGCCCGAATTTTCGCCAAGAGGGAATGGACCAGCCGCGCTCCCGCGTCCTCGTTGTCGAGCATCGCCGCGTGCAGGACGGCCCGGACTCGTTTGGCCTTGCCAATCTGCTGCCCCTGCTGTTTTGGGTCGAGCGACGCCAAGCCAGCTTGGACGACACAAAACTCGATGTCGGAATGAGTCGGCTCTCGGTAATCGCCGCCCGCGAGTTTCGCTTTGGAGTCGTCGATCAGTTGGCAGACGACGGCCACGATGGTGTCGTTCAAAGGGAGAAGCATTTTGTTTTGAGTTCGTTGTTGTTTTCGTTAGCCCCGTCGCGCGCCGAATTTCAAGGAGCGGCAAACACACCAGAGCGGGTTCGGCCGCGCGTCAGATGACGCAGGCCGCAGCGTGTGAACGGGGGCAGCTTTGATGGCTAGTCTGCCAAGCGCCAATGGTCTGGATTGCTCTTGCTGGTTATACGGACGCGCGCGGTTAGCGGTTTGAGACCAAGCGCCTTGGCGGCGGCGATCGCCTCTCCCTGCGTTGGATAGGGGGTGTTCGCGACAGCGCGATTGTCCGCGTATTCCAGCGCATAGCCATCGATCGCGCCATGATTCCCTTTCGGCAATGGCTCGACATACGCGTTTGGCATGGCTTGACCGCGGTTGTGATCGACAATTTCAGCTATCTCATACCCTTCGCGGGTGACACGGAACATTTCCCGTTTGGCGTTCGCTGCGCGTATTAGGCCAAATGATTCCAGCTCATCGATAACGCCTTCCCAAAGAGCGATGTTGCGCGCCCCTTGATCTTCGACGAAGTTGACGCTGCCGGTATGGATCACGCAGCCGCCGAGATGCCTTAAATGCATGATCATTCCTTCGCCCCCATCAGTCGCGCTTTTGAGCATGAAGGCCGCTTCCCTTGTCAGTTTATCCATAGCGGGAGCCGGCTCGCCAGGCGGCACAACCTCTTCCGCAGGCCCTTCCGCGTTGAAGCTCTCGTGTTGATTGACTTTCAGTTGAATGTGGCGATACAACTTGTCTTTGAATTCGCCGAGATTCGAATAGGGTTCGAAGAGGCCCCGCGTTTTGCAAGACTCCTTGAAAGCTTTCAGCCGCGAATACTGCTCATGGTCCACGCTGTCAAGCTCAACCGGAGCGGATGAGAAATACAGCATGGCAACCTTGCTCGCCTTAATGTGCTCTTCGATTTCCTCGACGCTTCCGCTCATGTATTGGTCTGTTGGCGTCCCCAGGCGAGTCCAAAACACACCGACCAAGAGATCGCAGGCCGACGCCAACTGCTTGTTTATCAGGGCTTGTGGATGGTCTCCCATCTCGGGCGAAGAGTGGGTCTCCCACCCGACCGGAAGGAGCACGATGCCGCGTTTTTCCGAATTGACGGCATTCCATTCGTGCAAAACCTCGCGGATGATTTGACGTTCGCCGGGAACGTCGCCCGGAGAGGCAATTAGCACCTTGTAGACGGTTGCCCGATAACTCATGTGTTAATCCTCGGAGTAGTTAGCGCGAAACATCGTATTCGTCGCGTATCAAAATCTCATTGGCAACATCAGATCGAATCGATCCAACGTCGCTTTGAGTTCATCAAGAGGCTTCGTGTGCTGATAATTCGAAAAGTGCGGCGAGCTGAAATCGACTTTTGCTTGATCATAATGCCCGACAATCGCCATCAACATTGCAGGGTGGACGTTCAATTCCGTCATGCGCCCAATGAACGTGTGGCGGAAGCTGTGAAACACCTTCCGGTCGTCGATGATCTTGCGTTCGTCGAGGTAGTCGGCGAAGCGACGCGTTACGTTTTTCCCATAACCGTTCTCGCCTGGTTTGAGTTCCGGAAACAGCCGCGTTTCGCCAGCGGACCAGAGTTTCTCGACATAGGCGAGAAAGCCGGATTCGACAACCACCCGATGAAGTGGGATGCGGCGCAGGGAATTCGAGTTCTTTGCTTTGACCAACTCGAAAAACCACACGTCGCCGTCGCGTTGGACTTGCGACACGGCGAGGCTCGCCAGCTCTTCCAGCCGCGCGCCAGAATACAACGCGAGAAATGGGAGCCAGCGATAGCCCGGCTTGTCCATCCGGACGGTGTAGGTGTCGGGGGAGAAGATGGCTTTGAGGTCGTCGGCCGTGAACGGCTTGTAGGAGCGTTTCTGCTGTTCGAGCTTTGACTTCGAAGACACCTTCGCGTTTTCAAACGGGTTCGGGCTAGGGTGCTGGCCGTTGGCGATAGCGTAGGCGAACAAGTCGCGCAGATAAGAAAGTTTCGAGTTGATTCGGCTCGCACTCCCGCCAAGTTCGATGAGCTTGTTCTTGTAGGCAATGGCGTCATCGAGCGCGTATTGGTCCATTGGCCGAGCGCCAGCGCTCGCCGAGAAATCATCGAACGCGCCTTGCTTTGCCGAGATAGTGCGGGCCGTGTTGTCGAGCGCTTTCTCCCGTTTGTAGAGCTTCACCACGTCCGCGAACGGTTTCCCGCGTTTCTTCGGCGCCGAAATCGCCTGTTGCGCGGCAATCGCCGCCATCGTTTGGGGCGTAAGAATCGGCAGGTCGAGCGGGGCAGGCATCGCAGTGGCGAAGCGGTCGCCGAACAACTCTTTCGCTCGGCGCACATCGTCGTCGGTGTTGATGTCTTTGACCTGGGTCCCGTCGGGAAAAACGACATCGAGTCGTTTGAGCGCGTCCGGGTCAAGGTTGAAATCAGCGGCCGTCGGCTTCTCTGTTGGCGTCTTCATGGCGAGTTCGAGATTGAACGCGAGCGCCAACAGTCTAGCTTGCCGGAAGTCTTTCGTGCGCAGCGACCGTTTGACTTCACGGCCTTGGCGGGTGAGGCGGAGGTAATAGACCCCTAGGCGGTTGCGATACAGGTGCGGAAGTTTGTGCATATTGGCTCACAGACTGGCTCACCGCGCGCAAAACGAAAAGGCCCGCAACTCGTGAGAGTGCGGGCCTTCGCGTCGAAACTGGTGGCGAATCAGGGACGTACCCGCCAAATCGCTCTGAACCCCTGTACACAAGGGCCTGCCAGGTCGGAGGGCTGACAGGTGTCACGGTTTTTCCGTGACACGGAGCGTATCATCCTTCATATTGATATGCGGCTTTTTGAGTCGCCATAAAAAGCGATGGACTACTGTTCTTTTGTACAGGTATCAATGGTGGTGTCGTTATCAAGGCCTGTGCTGAAAGGCAGTCCTGCCGTTAACACGAGTGGTATATCGATTTCGCCCAGACTGTCGCTAGGGTAAACTAGACGACAAAAACGCGAAGACTAGAAGGTAAAAATGATCGAATTCGTGAACGAAGCGCAGGCGCTGGACTACGTTACGCACCTTCCTGCTCAAGCTAAGTCATTGTTTCGTTTTGGATTTTCGTTGCTGAGTGAGATGAGCGAGCAGCAGCAGCGAATCGTGGTTGAGGGTGCTCGCCAAGCTATCGCGACGTCCCTGCCTGACTCTAATGAAGTCGCCGCTCGGCTGGGAAAGGATGCGAACGTCGCCGAGCCCGCAATCGCTGCGGCAGCGATAACGACGACAATTTTTGCTCGCACCTCCGTGGAGCTCGCCCCGGAGCAATTTCGTCAGATTTTTATTAAGGCAGGCGTCATAGACGAGGCGTTATCAGACGCTCTTAAGAATTTCTTTGAGATAGCATGCGCTGAGCGGCAGGCGCTTCGCAGCGAGGTCGAGCGCACGGATGACGCTCGGGCGGTCCTCCCCAACCTTGCAAGCTTCACCTTGGGAATCGATGTTCGCGTCTCGTTCGAGGGCAACGAAGTTCGTTCAATGGTACCCGTTGTCGTAGCAAACATAGACACGGATGCGGAAGGACAGGTACTTTGGTGCCAAATGACCAAGGAACAGCTAACACGTTTGCGTGCAGATTTTGATGCTGCACTGCAAAAGTTGGAGGCTACTCAGAAAAAACTGGGTCTCGGGGAGGGTTGACGGTGATTGCTGGTATGACGGCTGCTGGTGCAGCAGTGTCCAGCGACGGACCGTTGGGTCTGCATTTGGACAATATTACGGGACCGCAGCCGACGTGGTCGGTTCTCGTGGTAATAGCTTTTGGAGTTACTATCCTATGGTGCCGTCTTGGCGCGAAGGATATGAGAACACACGGCTTTTCGACGGCGTTTGACCGATTCGACGTCAAGCCGGGTAGAGTGCGGATGTCGCTTGAGTTGCTCGCATTTGTTGTCTGCGGAACATTCATTGCGCTGCTTTTCGCGCAGCCTGCAACATGGCCGCAAGCTTTTGGGGCTGGACTTGGATGGACGACGCTGCTGGCCCAACACTCAAGTAAGGAGAAAGAATCGTGAGAGTGCTAATGTCTGACAAGACATATGTTCGGGTGACGAACGTCTGTTTGTTCGGCGTCGCGCTTATGGTGCTGATAGCGCAACACCTCCCCCCGGCGAACTGGGTCGCTCCGACCTTTATCGGTCTGTCGGGAGCGGCTTGCGTGCTTTGCGTCGCTTTGTACGTTGCCCGTGGACGAGAAAGTGACCGCCAAGGTCAGCAAAAGGCGGCGACTCCGCTACAGCCCGCCGGGCAACGGGCGTCTGGAGGAGCAGGTACCCATGCGAGCGGGAGTGCCGATCGCGAACAACCAGAGGACTTCCATGCCGTTACCTTCTCAAAGCCAGTCGCGCTAGCAGGCAAGGCGAATGCCGTTGATATGGCAGGGGCACGGCTGGTTGACGTGCGAGCAGAGTGGTCCGGCGTCGCGCCGGCGACTGCTGATATGTCGCTTGAAGAAATCATTAAAATGCTAGCGCCGGTGTCGGCGCAAAAGCAGACGGTTTTTCGGCGACGTTTATATTCGGCTCGAGGCATTGAGGTGCTTTTCGATCCGACAGGACTACTGGCTGCTGATCGCTATGCTTTTCCAAAGAAGCGAACCAAGCCGCTGGAAAAATCGAAACTGCAACCATTTAATTCAGAGCAGGACGAAGCTGACGCCTGCTTGGCATAGTTGCATTCCAGCGAAGTGAAAAAAGCCCTTTAGCGGGCTTTTTTCATTTGGCGAATTCCGTAGGCTCCTCGACAGAAGAATGGGGCTTTTTTCCTTTGGGCTTGCCGAGGTGCCAAATGAGCCGAGTGAGGCAATCTGAGGCGAGTTGTCCGTCGCACACCGCGTCTCACTTCAAACTCCTACGAAGCGTGGTTGCGCCGTCAGGTGAGACAAGTGAGGCAAGTCAGATCATATATTCAGTCAATAGAAAAAGAGACTACGTTGCCATAGCGCGAGCACATGCATGCGTTCACTTGGCTCGCCTGACTCGTCTCGCTAAAACCGTTGCTTAGCTTGCCTGAGAGTGAGACGAGCCTAGTTCTCTTAGCTCGTCTCAGGCTGACTCACGCGTCCCACTTCAACCGAGATCGACTTGCTGTGTCCAACGCTCCTCAAATGGTTTGACGGCTCCGCGAGGCGGTGCCACCGCCCTGTCAATTTCCTGAGCTTGTTCTCTGACCAGATTCAGCAGGTAGGTTTGGATATCGCCGGTTAACTCGCTGGCAACCACGCCTTGGCATAGGCCAACAATCAGCCATTCGAGTTCGAGAATGGGACCCTCACGACGGTGAATGGCCGTCCACCACGCCGCAATGCTACCGATCACACAATCTTCTACTGGGCGCATGGGTAACAGGCCTGCACTCTCTTCGTCGGGCATGTCGCCGAACTGAGTTGTTTGCACATAGCTTCGCCATACCGGGTGAGCCAATGGCCGTCCTGCATACGACGCCGCAACTTCGACAAAATTTCCGCGCCACTCTGGTGCCAACAGTGCGTCAAAGAGCTGTTGCACTTTCTCGTCAAAGCTGAAACCGAATCTGCCTCTCGGCGGCGGAAACATCTCTAGCAAGTGGGTTTCGCACGTATCTCTATCTCCCGCCAGAACAAGCCATAGCGACTCGCCGCTTGGCCCGAATTCGTAGACGTCACGAGTGCCGGGCAGAACAGCGTCAAGAGCGTCCAGTGTCAGATCGTTAGGCGACTGCCCACCAGATTCATACCGCTGGCGAGAAACATTCGTCAGTGCGTCCACGTGACGGTCGTCTAGAGGGCCGCTGTACTCCTTTAACCACGCCTGCAATAGATTGCTCGGCGAGGGAAGCTCCGACGCTTGGGTATCCAGCAGTTTCGCCACTATCGAGTCATTGGTCCCGTCCGGTAGCCCTGCCTCAACTAACACGTTTGCAAACCACGTACGAACACGGAGCGCTTCAAGCTCGCGCGGCTTGAGCGTGGGAATGCTTCGTTTCCGCGCGCTGTAGGTCGTCGCCTCGTCGGCGTTAGTTCGATTGCTCATTTTCACCCACGAAAAAAGTCGAATGTCAAGGCGAGCTCGCTATTGGCCTCGAAACGAGATTTTATGTCCGAAAAGCTAAATTGGCACCATGTTTTGAACGAGGAGAAAAGCGCAATGGACTACGGATATATCGTCATTTACCAAATTGGCGAAGGAAATAAAGAATCGGAAATCGAGGTTGGTGGAAAGACGGAACAGGAAGCACGCGAATATGCACGAGATTTTTTTGCCGAACATTTCTTTGGCAGCCATGCCCGGTGGCCTCAGGAGGGCGAGCTTGAAGAGTATCGAATCAATGATATCTGGCCGAACTTGTCAGGTTTCGGGTTGCATTATTGGCTTGAATTGAATCGCTAATTTAATCGAATTTATCGAATGGGAGGTGTTATGGGAAAGCTGAGTGAATTGGATTTGAGCATGGACCCGTTTGCTGACGGCCCTATCGGATCTTCGGCTGAAAATTTGCACAGCGCGAAGGTTACGCGCGTTATTGCGAAGCTCTCGGAGGTCGCTATTAAAACGGGAAAGCGTGAATCCTGCGAGCTGAAATATGCGCAGTCGATTGCGGACGATCCAGACTGGGCAGTGGCTCAACGTGACGAAAACGTTTCGTTTTATCGTTGGCAGGGCAACTACTGGAAGCCGCAGACCAAGCACGAAGCACAGAAGCACGCCTTCACGTGGCTGGAAACGAACGAGCCGGGTCTCGTGTCGGCGAAGCTCGCTACCCAGTGCAGTCAGTCCGCGCAGTTCAAGGCTGCGGTACTGCCGGGACAACCCGCAGCCGATATTGTGCCTTTGCAAGATTGCTGGATTGTCGTGAACGCCGACGGCTCGTTGTCTGTGCGGACGCCTGACCGCTCGGTTGGCGTGACCTATCAGATTCTCGCTAGCCTGAATGCGGCCGGAGCGACCTATGTGCCCGCCCCGGTGCCGGGCGGCACGTTTTTCCATTCGTTTCTGCTTACTTCGCTGCCGAACCTTGAGGTGCGGAATCTCGTGCAGGAATACTGCGGCTACACCCTGCTCAACGATACCCGCTTTCAGGTAGCTCAGGTGTGGCAGGGCCAAGGCAGCAATGGCAAGTCGGTGTTGTTGAAGATCATGCAGAAGCTTCATCAGAAATCAGCGGCAATCCGTCTGGACAACATGGAAAAGTTCGGCTTGCAGTCGTTGGTAGACGCCTCGCTGGCCGTGGCGGCGGAAACGCCGAAACGCGGGATCAATGAGCAGGTGTTGAAGGCTTGTATCACTTCGGACCCGGTGGTCATTGAGGCCAAGCAGAGGAACGAATTCACGTATCACTCGACGGCTAAGTGGATTATCGCTTGCAACCGCTTTCCGCATATCAACGACGAGACGGACGGCGTTTGGCGGCGGCTTCAGATCATTGATTGGAATGTGCAGTTCGATAAGCGCAATCGGATTGAGCGCCTTGACGAGCTGATTATCGAACGAGAGCTGCACCATGTCGTGAATTGGTGTCTGGAGGGGCTGCAGCGACTTTTGCGCCGTGGCTCGTTCGACGAACCGCAGTCCGTCCTCGCAAATACCATGCGTGAGAAGGAGTCGAGCAACACCGTACTTGCCTTTAGTGAAGATTACAGCGTGGGCCACAGCGAAGGTGGGAAGACGCTTGCGAAGGACGCGATCTACGAAAAATACCTGTCTTACTGCGAAGAGTGCGGACACACCCCGTGCGGGAACGTCGAGTTCTGGTCCCGTATGCGTGCCGGGTTCCCACACCTGAAGGAGACGAAGAAACGCGAGGGCGGTCGGCAAAAAAGGCACGTCAACCTCGCATTTTTCCAGCCGGAGCCTGAGGACATGACCACGCAGGAAGAGATTAACGAAGCATTCAAGTAACCAACCGATTTTATAGGAGAGCAAACATGGAAATGGAAGAAAAAATTTGCAAGGCAATTCATGAGAAGAAGCTGTTGGGCTTCTACTATCAGGGACACTACCGAATCGTTGAGCCTCATATTTACGGCATCAGTGTCGGCGACCGCCAACTCCTCGGCTATCAGGTGGCCGGGAAGAGCGCGAACGACAAAATTCTGAGCTGGCGCCGTTTCAAGCTCAGTGAAATCCACTATCTGAAGGTGAGAAGCAGGAAATTCGCTGGTGCGCGACAATCGGGGGAACCGAAGGCATGGGAGCGCTATATTGCCATTGTCGAGTGAGTCGGCATCAAACAGGCCGGAGATCTCGATCTCAAGGTCTAGACCTTGAGATCGAGTCGGAGATTTGGGTGTATGGCTACAACAAAAATAGATATAGATAGGATTGCGAAGGTCTATGAGAAATTGTGTACTGACGCGCGTACGTTGTCGAGGAGACGGAGTGGGAGGGCGCTGATCGTGCGGAAGCGGTTTTCAGTAATGTAAAACCGTGGAATGGCATCATGTTATAAAAAACGGTGTAATGTCGCGTATGATCTAAAATCAAAGCGAAACGTCGCTTAGGGTCTGTCACACCGTTCGCCTTCTCCTGCACTCTCAGAGAGCTTGGACCAAAAATGAAAATTTCGGAGCGCTTCCAGTTACAGAAAACACAAGCAGAATTGGACTTTGTTGACATTGATCCAGAACGCGACACCCCACTGTATCTAGATCCCCACCTTCTCTCGCAGAGGAATGACGCATTTGCAATAAATGCGCACCGTACTGTAGAGGACTTCTTCTCCCTACTCCTAGCTCTGATACGGGAGAATCGCCTCGAAGAAGCACGCTCTCTATTCTCAAACTTGCATGAACCGAACGAGACGTGCCTGGGAGTTTCAGTGGGCGCGCCACGTGGAAGGGGGGTTGGTGCAGTTCAGGCCGAGGAGATTTTTCAGAGCATCTCCCAGAGTAGGGCGGTTAGAACCGGCGTCGTTGAGCATATTGAAGATTGTAGAATCTTTGTGCCAAATGTGGATAAGGACAAAGTTTCCGACATGACCACGAATATCATCCGGGGCCATCTCATAGATTACACGCAGAACCAATGTCTGCTCCACGGAATAGCGCTTAGGGCGGATACTGCTACGGGACCCTGTTGGAACCGAGCGACGCATGCATGGGAGGTCGGATATGACGACATGTTGGTTGTTGACGACAAGGTGATTCTCCTCGTTCCGAAAGCTATCGTTTCGTTTGCCAAGATTTTTGCGCTAGGAAAGTACCACCAACATTTCGTCTTGAACTTCCTGAAGCATGAGCAGTTGAGTACCAACGGTCCTTTCGTGCGCCGGAGGCAGCTAAGGAACGGTGCGGAGAAGGTCTGGGTGGTGAAGAAAGAGCTGTCCGAGTCTATTGCGCCGCCAACCAAGGATTTCGCAACAAGTTTCACTTTGCAGCACGGGCAGGTTTTCGCAAATTTTAAGGCATGGGCAAGTCAAAACGCCAAACCACTCGGTGACGGCGAACTTGCCCCCGACGAGGACATCACGGTCATCGCTCGATACCTTGCGGATAGGCTGACACATACGCCGGTCGGGAATGATTCGGCTTCCGCGTACCATCGATTAATGGTTGGCATTTTAGAGCTGGTTTTCTATCCGAATCTCAGTTGTCCTCAAGTTGAGCGCGAGATTCACGAAGGGCGGAAGCGTATCGACATTGTGTTTGACAATTCTGCGATTACCGGATTTTTTTGGCGTGTTCATCAGATTCAGCACATTCCTGCCCAGTACGTAATGGTGGAGTGCAAAAACTACGGACGCGAAATCGGGAATCCTGAGGTTGATCAAATTGCAGGTCGATTTTCTGCGAACAGAGGCAGAGTAGGCTTGTTGTTATGTCGTTCTGTGGATAACTTTGATCGCTTGTTAGACCGCTGTCGGGACGTCTACAGGGATAATCAAGAGCTAATAATACCGTTAGTGGACGCCGATTTTTTACAGATTCTACTCGCCCGAAGCCTCGATCCAACCGATAGGAGCGAGGAACAGTTATTAGCTGGTCGCGCACGAGACATTATTGTTGCTTAACCGTCCGTCGGATTGGTCTTGATTTTCAGTAATTTTATTATATAAGAATATAGAGCCGCTCGAAGCGAAGAACAAGCAAGGTCAACCTTTATCACGCTATGGCGTGATACCGGATATTCTGGGGTTCCCCCAGTCCCCTGAGCTGCAACACCGCTAAACAGGACACAGCAACGCTAGCACGGCCCAAAACCATATAACAACAAGGAGCCGATATGGATAACGATTTACACTGCAGTATCGAGGCCGACGCCTCACGACTCAAGAGGCAGACCGGACAGTCCGGCAGCGACGGAAACCAGCACGTCCGCGACAAGCGAGTCGAATTTCGCGTCACCGTCGTTGAGCACGCGCAGTTGCGCGCCATGGCACTTGCGAACGGCTGCAACTCACTCGCTCAATATGCACGGGAAGTGGTGTTAAGGGCAGGCAGTGGCACGATCCCAACCAGCGCCTACCACGACCAGTTGAAATGGCTGCAGGAAGTCAATCGTATCGGGAACCACGTTGAGGAGATATCAGCGAAGCTGCGCGGCGATCACGAACCCGACGAAGAAATGCTGCTCGTGCTGTTGCAGATACAGGAGCTGACTGAACAAGTGTGGCAGGAGGCGAAGTACGGAGCGAAAACGGACGCGGCATGATTGTTCGAATTTTCAATGCGGGGATTTCCACCGGGGAGTCCCCCGTCAACTACCTGCTGAGCGAGCGTGACCATGCCGGCGAGCAGCGTGCCGTCATGCCGTTTGTTCTATCGGGCAACCCGGATACCACCGTAGCCGTAATTAACAGCATTCAGCGCAAGCATAAGTATGTGTCCGGCGCGATTGCGTTCCGCGACACTGAACGTCCCACGCGCGAGCAATTGCACGGGGTCATTCGAACATTCAAGGAAACGTTTTGCCCGGGCCTCTCGGGCGATCAGTTCAACAGTCTGTTCGTATTGCACGAGGACAAAGGCAATACCGAGGTGCATTTCGTCGTGCCCATGATCGAGTTCGCCAGTGGCAGAGGGAAGCGCATGAACATACACCCGCCTGGTGGCCAGAACGTTCGGCTATACGAGGCGTTCACGCAGGTTATGAACCACCGCTTGGGTTATGCGCAGGTCATAGCTGACCCGTTGAAGCTTGCCATGAGTGGTTTCGAGCGGCGGACGAAAGTCGGGCAGCGTGATCGCGACAACAAGCTGTTTTTGCACAAGCGTCTGACGCGAATGATCCGCTCAGGTGAGGTCGCGAGCCGTGACCAACTATGCCACGTCCTCAGCGAAGAATTCGGTGTCGAAATCACCCGCCAAGGCCGTGACTATATTTCAGCGAAGTTTCCCGGCGACGCGAAAGCTAAACGTTTCCGTGGGCCGTTCTATCGTGCCGACGCAGACTATGGGCGATTGCTTCAGCAGGCACAAGAAGTAAAACAGGACCGCTACCTTTCACCGGCTGAATATGAGCAAGCTAGAACGACGCTGGGTGCGCTTGTTGAAGTCCGTCGGCAGTTCAATGTGCAGGCGTATCTTTCGCCTCGTCGGTTGCGACCGGCAAGCTCACGGCCAGTTCCCCGTACGACATATAAACCAATAACAAAAACTCAAAAGGAGATCAGTATGAAACCAGAAGTTGCAGCAATAAAGCAGATTGTCCGAGACGCAATGGAAGCGGTTGGCCTGATTCGCGCCGGTCGTCCGTTAGCGACGATTCGCCGTTCGAAGGCGGACGTCCTGACCAGCATGCGTAGCATTCGGGAGCGCGCCGTCTACCAACCGGACGAAGACCGGGCGCATACTGACATGGACCTCGTCCATGAAGTAGAGGGTGCGCTTGGCGCGATCCAGTCCGATATCAATGGGGCGACGTCGGACGTGAATCATGCAAAGACATCGGGAGAACGTAGTCGTGCCGAACTTAGACTAATCAGGCTCACGGCGCAAAAGAGACGACTGCAAATGCAGCTTGAGCAAGCGAGGGTTCGGCAGTTGAACAACATCGCCCGGAACAAGCTCTTGAGTCGATAGGCGTTTCGGGTGCTTTTGTCGGGAGCTCAATTTCTACGACTCCGGTGGCTTCCGGTCTTTCAGCTTTGCGAGACGTTGTTTAAAGTCTTCGTATCGGTCAGAGAGATCGTAGATATATTCCACAATCGCGTACGCGAAGATTTGCAGGTCGTCAGCGTCTTGTCTTGAGATCGAAATCTCGTCTGGGTGCGCCGCGAGGTTTCGGAAGGCGTGGAGCTGCTGACTCCAATCGAGAAGCCTGTCGTCGATATGATTAAGTTCGCGGAGGCGTTTGATTCCGTTTGCCAATGTTAATTTCTTTTTGTGCCCTTCGGGCTCGTGAAGAATGTCCCGGCAGAGAGCCTCTAGTGCTCTGCCCAGCATGACGCAGGCAGCAATGCTTGCGTTCGCTTGCAAAGCTCGGTCGGCTTCCGCAAGCGACTCAGATACAACCCTAGGGACGCGACCACTCGAGAACGCTTTCGGCGGCTTCGGGTACACCCGCACAACGTCGGACCACCGATCTTCATAGGCATCGTATCCTTCGAAGTCGACCTGTTGTGATTCGCCGACCAATAGGGTACGACAGCGCGGGCAATGGCCAACATGTATCCTTTCCCCGTATGGCTGATTTGAGTCTTCGTCCGAGTAAAATCGCTCTCCTTTTCCTTCCTCAATCGCTGCGACCTTTGCCTTGCAATAAGGACAGTCGACCACGAACGTGACAGTTGACATAAGAATCGCCCGATTGGCTAATGGAGAGTTGATCGGAAGGGCGTGATCGCTGTCCTAAGATTTCGGCGGGAGTATCGTAGCCTCCTCAAATCTACCATTCGGCATATCGCATCTGGCACGGATAGGGAAAGAGTTTGTACCATTGCTGTCGAAAAGTCCGCTCATAATCGGGTGCGCTGCGGAATATTCAGGGTCTTGAGGAAGTTGATTCCAGTATCGGACCACGCCGTAACTGGTAGGCCCCGGTGGTGAAATCCGGTGTTGAACATCGAGGCGGCATGCTTCGAGCGCGTCAGCCCGCGTCTGCGGCCGGAGCAAATTTGTTTGCTCGATTACGCATTCCCGCGTCTTGTCGATTTCCTCAACGATAGCCTTGCTACTATCCGGGGATTTGGTTGCAATGGACTGCAGTAACGCGGTTTCCTCGGCCTTGATACTCTGAGTCATGGTCGCTTCAAAGCTCGTCGAGACGGATTTTTTCAACGTAATGTCGAACGCTGCTTTGTAAATGTCCGAGACTTGGCTCTCAGAGCCGATTCCGCAGATCGTGATCGCCTGATTGATTGCTGTTGACTGTGCGTGCTCTGTTTGCGTTTGTGTTGCGCATGCGCCTAGCAGGAATACAGGTAGTAAAAGAGACGGATAGTTTTTCATTAGCGGTTTCTTCGCCGAGGGGTGTTAAGTTTATCTATGCTTTTACGGCAAAACTTATCCGTACTTTAGAGCAGACTACCTGACGGTATGCGTTCCGCATGTATAGGGTTCACAAATGACTGTTTGGGACGCGTCGCGCTAGTCCGTGTTCTATCCAGTTGTTTCTGAGACCGCTTCGCAATCGCCGAAAAACCCGACATTAGGGCGGAGCGGCTATGTCCGAGGCCGTCGCAGTTACAACTCGACATGATAGATCTGAACGGCTTATCCACCGTTTCCTCGCTTTTGGCCCATGCATTGGCCGCTTCGAAAACGTGGATAAGCCGTTCTGAACGATAGGACCGATTACAGCACGTCGTTGGCGGGAATGCTGAACAACTGCCGGTTCACATTGGCGAAGTACACAACCCATGACCCGACGACGAGGCCGACCAACGCGTGGAAGGGCGAATTTCCAGCGAATCCGGCATAGAGAAAGCCGCACGCAATAACGGCGACTACCGAACCCAAGAGGATCCCCGTCATTTTCGCCCGGAAGACGGTGCCGTCCGCCCGTGACACGCCAGCGATAATCTTCTTGCCAAAGTACGAGACAATCCAAATCGAAATTGGCGTGCTGTTGTGCAGGGCTTCTTGCAGGATTCCACCCAATGCGTCGCTGACACCGACATTCTTGATACGGTGATCCCCGATTTCAATATACGTGTAACGGTCCCCTCGCCCGGCCGACGACGAACCAGCCCCCAGCGTTTTCAGTTGCCCGGTGTATTGCTTCATATCGACTCCCAAGCGGTATCAGGCGGGACGCAAGGCCGCGCCTCTATGGTCAGAACTTGTATTGCGCGCCGACCGTGAAGAGATTCGAAGTCATGTCCACGGTGTGTTCGCCGGCCGCTGCTTTGAAGTGTTGCCACTCAGTCCGGATCGCGAAATGCCTGGTGAAGTTGTACGCGGCACCCAGTCCAAATGACGGACGCACGGACCAGTCGGTGTTATCGGCGTCAGGCGTGCCTTCCATGCGTACAAAATCCGCGCCGTATTCATGAGATCGATTCGCTAGCATGGACGCACCGGCCTTTGCGAACACCTGAAGGTTGCCGAAATCGTAGCTGCCGACCAATGACAGATTGAAGCCCAGCATGGTCATGTCGTTCGTGCGGTCAATCGTCTGGAACTTGACGGACTGTTTCCCGAGATTCAGTGCTTCCGCTTCGATACCGAGGTATTTAAAGGCTTGATACCCAGCGAAAAGCTTGTAGCCCAAGTCGCCGGAGTTCTTCGTGTATGGCAAATCCGGTCCGAGCGTGATTTGCGAGTCGTCAGAGTGAATCTGGCTGCGTCCCACAGACGCGCCCATGTAGAACCCCGTATCAGCCGCCATTGCCGTGGCACTGGCGCACGCCGCCACTGCCACGAACCACAACGCTGCCACAGCACGCTTGTTACGCATGTCGATCCCTTTCTGGTTATTGGAAGGACGCACGGTTTGGCCGTGCTGGGCGCGATCATAGCGTAAACTGTAACCATATACCGTGAAACTATATCCCGTGGCGATTTATACACAGTCGGGGAAACATTGGGTATGGCTACTTCCCCAATTTCCGCGTCTGACAAGGCTAAGCCGCCGGTACTAGTGGCTTTTGGTGCTGCGGTTCGGCGTCACCGCAAAGCAAAGGGTTTTTCTCAGGAAGCCTTCGGGGACGCTTGCGGAATCGACCGAAGCTACATGGGCGGGATCGAGCGCGGCGAGCACAATCTGGCGCTCGTCAATATCATGAAGATCATTGATACCCTCGGGCTTCAGCCGTCAGAGTTCTTTAAGGACCTGGACGACCTGAAATCGGCTGTACGTAACGGCTGAGACGATTCGCCCGTTGGAGTGCCGCAGTTTTTCCTTTAGTCCTGTCTTCCCGTGAACCAAGAGAACCGTGTGAGCGCGCCGTCGGCGCAGGCACGATTGCGTTCGTGTATTCGGCGATAGGACGGGGTAGTATCTCGCCCCGGATCATTTGGCGCGGCGAGATCAGACGGGAACTACCAAAAGAGCGTGATTGGGAATTCCAACAGGTCCACGGTCCGCTTCAGCGTGACAATCTGTTTTTCGTGCTGATAGTTCACGAAGTGCGGTGACGACAGGTTGAGCGCCGTTTGCTCGTAGTGCCCGACAATCGCCATGAGCATGGCAGGGTGGGTATGCATTTCCGTCATGCGATTGATAAAGGTGTGACGGAACGAGTGGAACACCTTCCTGTCGTCGGTGAATTTCAGCTTATCCAGATACTGGCCAAACCGGCGCGACATGTTTTTACTGTAACCGTTTTTGCCGTCCCTGAGGTGCGGGAACAGCATTTCCTTGTTCTGGGTTCGCAACCCCTCCACGTAAGCCAGAAACCCAGACCGCTCAATCGCTTTGTGAAGCGGGATCTTGCGGATCGAATTGCGGTTCTTGGCCTGCTCGATCTCGAAATACCATACGCCGCTTTCGTGCCGGATCTGGCTCAGTTTCAGGCTTGCGAGCTCTTCCACCCGAGCGCCGGTATAAAGCGCAAGGAAGGGGAGCCAGTGGTAGTCAGGCTTATTCATGAATGCCCGATACGGCTCCTCGTCAAAGATCAGCTTCAAATCGCCGTCAGTGAAGTCTCGATACGATTCCACCTTTTGCTTCAGCTTCGATTTACGTGACACCCGAACTCTCTCGAACGGGTTGGTCTGGAAATACAGGTTGTTATCGATTGCGTAGGCAAACAGGTCTTTCAGGAACGACGTTTTCGCGTTAATACGACTGGCCGAATGGTTTGAAGCGATCAGGCGATTCTTGTAGCTGACCGCGCTGTCGGCGCCGTAGGTGTTGATATCCTTGTTCTCGAAAAAGCCTTGGAACTCGGTGAACGTCCGTTCCTTGTCGTCAATTGTTTTCGGGACATTGTCCAGTCGCTTCTCAGCCAGATAGAGGGCGATCACCTCTGAGAGCAGTTTGCTTTTGGGCTTGGCCGGTTCGATTTTCTGCGGATTAGGGCCAGCGAGAGTTTTCGCCAGTTGCTCAGTCGTGAGCGACAGCATTTGCTCGGACGTCATGCCCAGCCGGTCCAGAATCTGGAACAGCATGCCCGTCTCTTCCTGCTTGATATTGTTGAATTGAACGCCGTTGGGAAATACGACGTCGAGTCGGCGCACGTTGCCTGCGTTAAGGATTGTCTTGTTCATTTCCACCTGCAAGTTGAGTAACAATGCAGCCAATTTTGCCTGGCGGAAATCCTTGGTACCAAGGGAACGTCGGGTATCGAGTTCGCCTTGACAAATGCGCAGATAGTAGACCCCGTGACGGGACTTGAGGAGGCGTGGAAGCTTGTGCAAGTCGGCACCTGTGACACCGACCGTGACACCAGAAGTAAAAAGCCCTTGAACTTCGTTAGAAGATTCAAGGGCTTAGTGCAACTGGTGGCGAATCAGGGACTCGAACCCCGGACCTGCGGATTATGATTCCGTCGCTCTAACCAACTGAGCTAATTCGCCGAAAGAAGCGAGATTATGAGGATAGGGCTGGGGGCTGTCAACCCCCGTCACGCAACTTTTTTAAAGTGCCCCGTCCTGGAGGCGTTTCAGTCCTTCGCGTAGATGTCCGAGTCCTTGGTCTCCTTGACGAACAGCATGCCGATCACGAGCGTGATGAGCGCGACCACAATCGGATACCACAGCCCCGAGTAGATGTTGCCCTTGGCCGCCACGATCGCGAAGGCGGTCGCCGGCAGGAAGCCGCCGAACCAGCCATTGCCGATGTGATACGGCAACGACATCGAGGTGTAGCGGATGCGTGTCGGGAACATCTCCACCAGCATTGCCGCAATCGGACCGTAGACCATCGTCACGTAGATCATCATGATCGTCAGGATCACCACGCTCATCGGCCAGTTTATCTGCGACGGGTCGGCCTTCGGCGGATAGCCGGCGGTCTTCAGCGTGGTCGCGAGCGTCTTGTCGAACGCCTTGCCCTGGTCCTTGGCGTCGGCGGCCTTGCCGTCATACGTGTTGATCACCGTATCGCCAACCTTGATCTCCGCCAGCGTGCCAGCCGGCGCCGCAACGTTCTCGTAGTTCAAACCGGCTTTCGAAAGCGCGCTCTTGGCGATGTCGCAGGAACTCGTGAACTTCGCCGTGCCGACGGGGTTGAACTGGAACGAACACTCGTCCGGGTTCGCGATCACGACGATCGGCGACTTCGCCGTGGCCGTTTCGAGCGCCGGGTTGGTGTAGTGAGTCAGCGCCTTGAACAGCGGGAAGTACGTGCAGGCTGCCAGCAGGAGGCCGGCCATGATGATCGGTTTGCGGCCGATGCGGTCCGACAGCGAGCCGAAGAACAGGAAGAACGGGGTGCCGATCAGCAGCGCGATCGCAATCAGGATGTTGGCCGTCGCGCCGTCCACCTTCAGCGTCTGCGTCAGGAAGAACAGCGTGTAGAACTGACCCGTGTACCAGACCACGGCCTGGCCGGCGGTCAGGCCGATCAGCGCGAGGATCACGATCTTCAGATTCTTCCACTGGCCAAATGCTTCGGTCAGCGGCGCCTTCGAGGTTTTGCCTTCGGCCTTGATGCGCTCGAACACCGGCGATTCATGCAGTTGCAGGCGAATCCACACCGACACGCCGAGCAGGATGATCGACGCGATGAACGGAATGCGCCAGCCCCATGCGGCGAACGTGTCTTCGCCCAGGGCGGTGCGCACGCCGAGAATCACCAGCAGCGAGAGGAACAGGCCGAGCGTGGCAGTCGTCTGGATCCATGCGGTGTAGAAGCCGCGGCGTCCCGCTGGCGCATGTTCCGCGACGTAGGTGGCCGCACCGCCGTATTCGCCGCCGAGTGCGAGGCCTTGCAGCATCCGCATCGCGATGAAGATCACTGGCGACGCAATGCCAAGCGACGCATAACCGGGCAAAAAACCGACCAGGAAGGTCGACAGCCCCATGATCACGATCGTGACGAGGAACGTGTATTTACGCCCGACCATATCTCCAAGGCGGCCGAATACGATCGCGCCGAAAGGCCGAACTGCGAAGCCCGCGGCGAAGCTAAGGAGCGTGAAGATGAAAGCGGCAGTCGGATTGACGCCGGAGAAGAAGCTCTTGCTGATGAAGATGGCGAGTGAACCGGCCAGATAGAAGTCGTACCACTCGAAAACCGTACCCAGCGACGATGCGAAGATCACCCGCTTCTCTTCGTGCGTCATCGGCGCCTGGGAGAGTTGTCCGCCAACGGTAGCCATATGTCGTCTCCAATATTGATATGTACACGCGGTCCGCCGGTAAAGGCGTTCCCGTGAAACGGATTATTGGAGTGGAAACTTACGGCCTACTGACGTGGAAGGGGCAAATGTCAGTATCGGCTGCACGCTATAAAATTCTGCAAAAATTCATTAATTGCTGGCTAAGTTCTTGCAAAATCTGATAACACCATCTCAATGTGATGGCGGTCACGATGGGTGCTTTTGGCCTCCTTAGGGTAAGTCCTGTGCCCGTTCGAGCACGTGCAAGCTGACACGGACAAGCGTTCCGGCAAGCCGCGGGGAGGTTTGGTAGACGTTGTCGTCGATCGTCATCTCGCCGCCGTGCATGGTTGTGATCTCGCGTACGATCGCAAGCCCGAGGCCGCTGCCGTCGCCTTCGCGACCGAGAATCCGGTAAAACCGCTCGACCACCCGCGGACGTTCGGCCACCGGAATGCCGAGTCCGGTGTCTTCCACTTCCAGATGCACGCGCCGCGCCGTCGCGTCGTGCCGCACCCGCACGGTGATCCGGCCGCCGGCCGGCGTGTAGCGGATCGCGTTGTCGATCAGGTTCGACAACATTTCGCGCAGCATGACCGGATTGCCGTCCACTTCGACCGGTTCTTCGGGCGCTTCGTAGCCGAGGTCCATCTGCTTGGCGAGCGCGGCCTGGACCCAGTCGCGCACCGCGCTGCGCGCGACTTCCGTCACCTCGACGGGTGTGAAAATCTGGCCCGACATGCGGTTTTCCGCGCGCGCCAGCGCCAGCAACTGGGTGACGAGGCGCGCCGCATGCTCCGAACTGGTGGCGATCTGTTCGAGCGAGCGGTGGACTTCCGCGGAGGCGTCCTGGCGCAGCGCCAGTTCAGCCTGGGTGCGCAGGCCGGCCAGCGGCGTTTTCATCTGATGCGCGGCGTCGGCGATAAAGCGCTTTTGCAACTCCATGTTTTGTTCGAGACGCGTCAGCAGATCGTTGAACGAGGTCACCAGAGGCTCGATTTCCGGCGGCGCGCGGCGCGCTTCAAGCGGCGACAGATCGTCCGGGCGGCGCGCGCGAATATGCGCCTGCAGGGCATGCAGCGGCGCGAGTCCGCGCGACAGGCCGAACCACACCAGCAGGATCGCGAGCGGCAGGATCACGAATTGCGGCAGGATCACGCCTTTGATGATGTCGTTGGCAAGCTGGCTGCGCTTGTCGAGTGTTTCGGCGACCTGTACCAGCACCGGCTGCGCGCCGGGCGTCTGCGGAAACTCGACGGTCGTATAGGCGACGCGGATATCGTTGCCGCGCAGCACGTCGTCACGGAATTCGACGAGGCCCGGCGGCGGCCGGTCTTCCTCGTGCGGCAGCGGCATGTCGCGCTCGCCGCCCACCAGTTCGCCGCGCGTGCCGAGCACCTGATAGAACACGCTGTCGACATTGTCGGCGCGCAGAAAGTCGCGGGTGGAATCGGGCAGCGACAGCTCCGCCACGCCATTGATCGGATGAATCTGGCGAGCTAGCACGTAGGCGTCGGTTTCGAGCGCGCGGTCGAACGGACCGTTGGCGATCGACTTGGCGACCAGGTAAGTGATCGCGAGGCTCATTGGCCAAAGCAGCAGGAGCGGCGCCAGCATCCAGTCGAGAATTTCGCCGAACAGCGAACGTGGGCGCGCTTCAGCGGCGGCTTCGGTCTCGTCGGGCGGGGCGAACGGATTGGCGTAGCGCTCGTCGCGCGCTTCGTCGAGGTCCGCCGCGTGCGCCGTGGCGCGGTCTGCGCGTGCGGACATGGGGGCTCTCTATTTGTAGTGATGACTCGCCGGCATCGCGGCCGACGGCGGCGATGCCGGTGGTTCGGGCTCGGCGGAACCGGGCGGCGCGAGCGCGTCGGCGCTGACGTTAGAAGGCTGGGCGGCTTTCTCGAGGCAATATCCGAGGCCGCGCACGGTGATGATGCGCACGCCGCTCGGCTCGATCTTCTTGCGCAACCGGTGCACGTAGACTTCGATTGCGTTATTGCTGACTTCCTCGCCCCATTCGCACAGATGGTCGACCAGTTGTTCCTTCGATACCAGCCGCCCGATCCTTTGCAGCAGCACTTCGAGCAGACCGAGTTCGCGCGCCGACAGGTCGATCACCAGTTCGTTGACGTAGGCGATCCGGCCCACCTGATCGAACGACAGCGAACCGTGCCGCACTACGGTCGGGCCGCCGCCCGCGCCGCGCCGGGTCAGCGCGCGCACGCGCGCCTCGAGCTCGTTCAGGGCGAAGGGCTTGGCCATGTAATCGTCGGCGCCGAGATCGAGGCCCTTGACGCGTTCGTCGACGCTGTCAGCGGCAGTGAGAATGAGCACCGGCAGGTTCGAATTGCGGGCGCGCAGGCGGCGCAGCACCTCGAGCCCCGACATGCGCGGCAGGCCCAGATCGAGGATCAGCAGGTCGAAAGTTTGCATGGACAGGGCGGTGTCGGCTTCGACGCCGCTCTTCACATGATCGACGGCATAGGCCGATTGGCGGAGTGATCGAACCAGACCGTCCGCGAGTATGCTGTCGTCTTCGGCAATCAGAATTCGCATGGTGCGCCAACCTGGCCTTGCCGGCACCGTGGGGTGTTTCCCCGGCGCACAGCGGTCTCCGAAAATTATTGTGGGTAGTTGGGCAGCGCGACGGTAAAAATGCGCGTTCGCATGAGAATCGCGCTTGCCAAAACTACTGTTTTTTTATACAGTGTCTGGGTTTCGTGTGCGGTCCGCTAAAAAGGGCGGCACATCTGCCTCAGACGCCGTTCATCATAGCAAAGGACGATTCATGGAAGAAAGCAAGAAAGGCTCGGCTGGACTGACTGCTGAAAAGAGCAAGGCACTGGCTGCCGCACTCGCGCAGATCGAAAAGCAGTTCGGCAAAGGGTCGGTCATGCGGCTCGGCGCGGGTGAGGCGGTCGAAGATATCCAGGTGGTCTCAACCGGATCGCTCGGCCTCGACATCGCGTTGGGCGTCGGCGGTTTGCCGCGTGGCCGTGTGGTCGAAATTTATGGCCCGGAATCGTCCGGTAAAACCACGCTGACGCTGCAAGTCGTCGCCGAAATGCAGAAGCTCGGCGGCACGGCAGCGTTTATCGACGCGGAACACGCGCTGGATATCCAGTACGCGGGCAAGCTCGGCGTGAACGTCAGCGACCTGCTGGTTTCGCAGCCGGATACCGGCGAACAGGCACTCGAGATTGCCGACGCACTCGTGCGCTCGGGCTCGATCGACATGATCGTGATCGACTCGGTCGCGGCACTCGTGCCGAAGGCCGAAATCGAAGGCGAAATGGGCGACTCGCTGCCGGGTCTGCAAGCGCGTCTGATGTCGCAAGCGCTGCGCAAGCTCACCGGTACGATCAAGCGCACGAACTGCCTCGTGATCTTCATCAATCAGATCCGTATGAAGATCGGCGTGATGTTCGGCAATCCGGAAACCACCACGGGTGGTAACGCGCTGAAGTTTTACGCGTCGGTGCGCCTCGACATTCGCCGGATCGGTTCGATCAAGAAGAACGACGAAGTGATCGGTAACGAAACGCGCGTGAAGGTGGTGAAGAACAAGGTTGCGCCGCCGTTCCGTGAAGCGATTTTCGACATTCTGTACGGCGAAGGCATTTCCCGTCAGGGCGAAATCATCGACCTCGGCGTGCAGGCAAAAATCGTCGACAAGGCCGGTGCCTGGTACAGCTACAACGGCGAACGTATTGGTCAGGGCAAGGACAATGCACGTGAATTCCTGCGTGAGAATCCGGACATTGCCCGTGAGATCGAGAACCGTATCCGCGAATCGCTGGGCGTGAATGCCATGGCGGAAGCGGTGACCGGCGCAGGCGCTGAAGTCGCAGACGAAGAAGAGTAACCCGCACGTGATACGCAAGGGCCGGCCGCTGTCCAATGCTGCTAACGCTGGACGCAACGCGGACGGCCCGCGTGTCGGTGACGATGATGCGTGTGATCCGCGTGATCCGTTCGATCCTTTCGAGTCATTCGACGCCCACGATCGCGCAGAGGGCCGCCAGTCGCGGCCCGATTCCTCCGCTCAAGCTGCAGCGGACCCGTCCGAAACCACCTACAGCCGCTCGCGCCGCACACCCGGCGAGGCGAAGCCAGGCCAGGACGATGCAAAAAAATCCCAACGCCCAGCCCGTTCGCTAAAAGGACGTGCGCTCGGCTATCTGTCCCGGCGTGAATACAGCCGCACCGAACTCGCGCGCAAGCTCAAGCCGTTCGTCGAAGAAACCGATTCGCTCGATACCTTGCTCGATTCACTGGAAGCCGAAAACTGGCTATCCGATTCGCGCTTTGCGGAAAGCCTGATCCATCGGCGCTCGTCGCGTTTGGGCGCGAGCCGGATTGTCGGCGAATTGAAGCAGCATGCAGTGGACCAAACACTGGTCGAAGAAGCGAGTGCGCAGTTGCGCGAAACCGAACTGGCTCGCGCTCAGGCCGTCTGGCGGAAGAAATTCGACCGGCTTCCGGAAACCGCCGCCGAGCGGGCGAGGCAGGCGCGCTTTCTGGCGTCGCGCGGGTTTTCGGGGGCAACCATCGGCAAAATTCTCAAAGGGTTCGACGAGGAGTGAAGCGGCGACCCGCTGCGCTATCCCGTTTGGCGCCCGGCTCGTGCTGGATAGCTGTGCGCTTCCCACTTTGAGATAGCGTCCGCCGCGCGCCCCGGCCCACCGGGCGGCCCTGCGCGTTCCGCGCTGTCCCAAATACCCAGTATGCTAAAATCCGGGGGTTTTCCAATCCGGCCTTTCCTTCCCGCATGCCGCTCTCCCCGCCAGTGTCCCGTCAGTTGCGCCACCGTCGCGCAATCAGAGCGGAAGCCTATGAGCGAGCCGATGGCCTGTGGGATGTGGAAGCGTGCTTGACCGACGAAAAACCGCGCGATGTGGTGCTTGCGTCGGGCGTCCGGCCCAATGGTCAGCCGA
>Ga0310811_10000172_pt1 | contig 95443 bp, 88 predicted proteins | sample YCmetagenome_FD_207642 | JGI IMG/M metagenome (GOLD analysis project Ga0310811, IMG submission 207642) | Soil microbial communities from experimental microcosm in Duke University, North Carolina, United States - YC | ecosystem: Engineered > Artificial ecosystem > Soil microcosm > Unclassified ... | reverse complement strand
TCGCACCGCCGGTCTTGGCCAGCGTCATGGTGATCGCCGCCGTCAGCGTCGTCTTGCCATGGTCCACGTGACCAATCGTGCCGATGTTGCAGTGCGGCTTGTTGCGTTCGAACTTTTCCTTGGCCATCGTCTACCCTTCGCGTCGTCAGCCGTGCGTCTTCAGTATTGGAGTGGAGCGGGTAGCGGGAATCGAACCCGCATCCTCAGCTTGGAAGGCTGCTGCACTACCATTGTGCTATACCCGCCAGACGCCGGCTGGCCGGCGACCTGCGGGGATTCCGCAATTATCTCCCAGTTACAGCCTTGATCCGGCTTCGGCGGGTGCGTGGTGGGGGAAGTAGGACTCGAACCTACGAAGGCTATGCCAGCGGATTTACAGTCCGCCCCCTTTGCCGCTCGGGACATTCCCCCTTGCGCACGCCGCCGGAAGCCTGGTTCCGCCGCCCCCCTCCGGCGAACCGGACGGTCTTGGCGAAAAGCCTCCGTGCAAAGGGGGCGCGCGGTGCTAAACCACGAAAACCCATCGCCCGGAGGCCCAGGGCCCCAAATCGGAGCGCGTCTTATAGTGTCCTCATTCCGCGAACGCAACGACCGCTCCAAGCCTTCTGGAAAGCCTTTTTCACGAGACCAGAAACGCGGGCCCAAAGGCCAGGCCAAGCCGGCGGTCCAGGGCCCCGCGGCCTTGCGCGACGAGGCCCGCCCCTCCCCACACGCCCTGGCCCACAAGCGGCCCCGTCGCTCCGAGCCGTCCAACGATTGGCTGTGGGGCTGGCACGCGGTGCAGGCGGCCCTGGCCAACCCGAATCGCGAGGGCTTCAAGCGCCTGCTGGTGTCCCCCGCCCGGGCCCACGAGATCGCGGCCGCCGCCGCCAGGGCCAAGGTTCGATTCGAACAGATGGAGGGGCCGGACATCGCCCGCCAGCTGCCGTCGGGCGCCGTGCACCAGGGAATCGCCCTGCTCGCCGAACCGCTGGACGGCGACGGGCTGGAGCCGTTCCTGATGGACCCGCGCGGCGTGCTGCTGATGCTCGACCAACTCACCGACCCGCAGAACGTGGGCGCCATCTTCCGTTCGGCGGCCGCCTTCGGCGCCCGCGGCCTGATCCTGCAGGAGCGCCACGCCCCCGCCCTGACCGGGGCCCTGGCCAAGGCCGCCGCCGGCGCCGTCGACGCCCTGGCCCACGCCCGGGTGACCAACCTGTCGCGCGCCCTGGAGCAGCTGGAGGAGGCCGGCTGGCGCGCCGTGGGCCTGGACGGCCACGCCGAGCTCACCCTGGAGCAGGCGCTCGACGCCCGCCCCACAATCCTGGTGCTGGGCTCGGAGGGCGAGGGCCTGAGGCGGCTGGTGGCCGAGCACTGCGACGTGCTGGCCAAGATCCCCATGCCGGGCGGCTTCGAGAGCCTGAACGTGTCCAACGCCGCCGCCGTGGCCCTCTACGAGGCCGCGCGCAAACAGCAGGGCGGAGCGGGTTGAGGAAAAGTGGAAGCCGGTTTTCCGCCCGCAACCCGCTCGACTAGAATCCGACCCGCCTGGCCTCGACCAGGCGGGTGAAGTCCGCCAGCGGGCAGGCGCCCGCCGCCATCCGGGCGGGCCGGCCCCAATGTTCAACCTCCAGCGGCGGCCCACCCTGGAATCGAAACGCGCGAGCCCTGCCAGGCTCGCGCGTCGACAGACGGTCAGGCGGCGACGGTCAGGCTGCCGTGATCGATCAGGGCTCGCCCCAGATCGCCTCCGCCGTCCGGACCACCAGCTCCAGCTTGCGCTTCTGGTCGTCCTCGGTGATCGAGTTGCCGTGCTCGGTCGAGGAGAAGCCGCACTGGGGGGCGATGCCGAGCTGGTCGAGGTCGACGTACTTGGACGCCTCGTCGAACCGGTGGCGCAGCATGTCGAGGTCTTCGAGCGCGCCCGTCTTGGTGGTGATGAAGCCCGGGTAGACCCGCTGCTTGCCCTTGGCCAGCAGCCGCAGGGGCTCCAGCCCGCCGGCGCGGTCGGTGTCGTACTCCATGAAGAACAGGTCGACCCCGGTCTTGTTGAAGATCGCGTCGGCCGCCGCGTCGTAGCCGCCCTCGGCCGCCCAGGTGGAGCGGAAGTTGCCGCGGCACATGTGCATGCCGATCAGCATGTCGGCCGGACGGTCCTTGATCGCCTCGTGCATCATCCAGGCGTACTTCTCGATCAGCCAGTCGGGGTCATGGCCCTCGGCCCGCTTCAGCTCGCGCTGCTTCTCGTCGCCGAGATAGGCGAAATAGATGTCGTCCATCTGGAGGTAGCGGCAGCCGGCGTCGTAGAACACCTGCACGGCCTTGGCGAAGGTCTTGGCCAGGTCGGCCATCAGCACCTCGGTGTCCTTGTATTCCGGGTGGTGGATGTCGGCCTTGGCGGTACGGTAGTGGGCGACGCTCGGGCCCGGGATCGAGATTTTGGGCGTGACCTTGGTGTTGGCGGCCAGGAACTTGAAGTGCTCGACCATCGGATGGCCCGTGGGGAAGTCCAGCTTGCCGACCATGGTCGGGAAGGTCGCCGGGTGCTTGATGCCGTGGAAGGCGTTGCCCTGCTCGGCGTCGCGCGTCACGAACTCGATGCCGTCCAGGTCGGCCAGGAAGTCGTAGTGCCAGAAGTGGCGGCGGGCTTCCCCGTCGGTGACCACCTTCAGGCCGACGCCCTCCTGAAGGGCGACCAGTTGCTTGATGCCCTCGTCCTCGGCCGCCTTGCGCTCTTCCGCGGAGATCTTGCCTTCGGCGAAGTCTTCCAGGGCCTGCTTGACGACGGCGGGGCGCAGCAGCGAGCCCACGTGATCGGCTCTGTAGGGAGCTGAGGCGCTCCCTTTCACGGACGCGGGCCGCTGGAGGGTTTCCACGGGTTCGGAAGGCGTGGTCATCGGCGGGCTCCTCGGGCTGATTGCGGCCGCAAGTCTTGCGTGGCCACATAAAGATATCTTTATATGCTTATGTCAAGCGCGGCCCGATGGGCCCCACGACATCGTCATCCCAATGGAAAACATCGCCACCTTCGGGCCCATAGACGCCTGTGATCACGCGACTGGCCCGCGCGCATCGGCGGCGCTCGGTCCTCGGACGACCGGCGCTCGTGGGTCCCAGCACGGGGCCTGGGATGACGAGCCGTGGGAAAGTCAGCCCGGCTCCCCGCCGAACTGCGCGGTCCATTCCGCCACCTGGGCGTCCTCGACCTTGCGGAACAGCACCTCGGGCGCCTGAACCGCGCGGCCGGGTTCGAGCCGCGACAGCTCCGCCCGGGCGTCCGCCCCTGGCCAGGTCCCCGGATAGGGCTCGCCGATCGCCTCGGCGATCTTCTCGGCGGTGAACGGCAGCACGGGCGCGCAGATGCGGGCGAATAGGGCGACCAGGTTCAGGCCGGTGCGCACGATCACCGCCGCCCGCTCCGGGTCGGTCTTGATCGCCGTCCACGGCGCCGCCTCCTGCAGGTATTGGTTGCCCAGCACCCACAGGTCGCGCATCGCCTGGGCGCTCTTCCTGATCTCGATCGCCTCCATCTGGGCGGTCAGGTCGGCGATCTTCTCGGCGACGTCGGCGAACAGCTTGTCCTCCAGCGGACCGAACGCGCCGCCGGCCGGGACCTTCCCCTCGAACTTGGCTTCGTTGAACTTGAGGATGCGGTTGACGAAGTTGCCGAGCACATCGGCCAGGTCGCGGTTGATGGCGCTCTGGAACTGCTCCCAGGTGAAGGCGGTATCCGAGCTCTCGGGCGTGTTGGCCGTGAGGTACCAGCGCCAGTAGTCGGCCGGCAAAAGGGCCAGGGCCTGGTCCATGAACACGCCACGCCCCTGCGAGGTGGAGAACTTGCCGCCGTACCAGTTCAGCCAGTTGAAGGCCTTCAGCGTGTCGACCAGCTTCCACGGCTCGCCCGAGCCGATGATGGTCGCCGGGAAGCTGACCGTGTGGAACGCCACGTTGTCCTTGCCCATGAACTCCACGTAGCGGACCGCGTCGGCGCCCGCGTCGGTGCGCCACCACGACCGCCAGTCGCGCGGCTTGCCGTCTTCGGCGCCGTCGCCCCACTCCTGAGTGGCGGCGATGTATTCGATGGGCGCATCGAACCAGACGTAGAACACCTTGTCCTCGAAGCCGGGCCTGGGCAGCCCGCCCCGCGTCACCGGCACGCCCCACGCCAGGTCGCGCGTGATGCCCCGGTCGATCAGGCCCTCGTCGAGGTGCTTGTAGGCGATCGAGCGCGGCAGGGTCGGCCAGTCGGCCTTGGAATCGATGAAGCCGCGGATCTGCTCTTCGAGCTTCGTCTGCAGCAGGTAGAGGTGCCGCGTCTCGCGCACCTCGATGTTCTTCGAACCGGAGATCGCCGAATAGGGCTCGATCAGGTCGGTGGGGTCGAGCAGCCGCCCGCAGTTGTCGCACTGGTCGCCGCGCGCCGGGGTATAGCCGCAGTGCGGGCAGGTCCCCTCCACGTAGCGGTCGGGCAGGAAGCGCCTGTCGTCGACCGAATAGACCATGCGGTCGGTGCGCTCCTCGATCAGGCCCTTGTCCTCCAGCACCTCGGCGAAGTGCTGGGTCAGCCGGTGGTTCTGCGGCGAGGACGAGCGGCCGAACCAGTCCCACGACAGGCCGTAGGCGCGGCCCACGTCGTGCTGCAGGGTGTGCTGCTCCTCGCAGTAGCTGGCCACGTCCTGGCCCGCCGCCGCCGCCGCCAGCTCGGCGGGCGTGCCGTGCTCGTCGGTGGCGCAGATGTAGAGAACCTCGTGGCCCCGCGCCCTCTGGAAGCGGGCGAACACGTCGGCCGGCAGCATCGACCCCGCCAGGTTGCCCAGGTGCTTGATGCCGTTGATGTACGGCAGGGCCGAGGTGATCAGGATGCGGGCCATGGCGCTCTTCGCGGGAAGGACTGGGACGGGCCATATAAGCGCCCCGCCCGCAAAGCCAAAGGCCGAACCCGGGTTTCCCGGCCAATGGGCGGGGTCCTTGGTGAACAAGCACAAGCGAGCGAAACTCGCCCGCTAATCTTCGGCGGACCCGATTGTTGCAATACAGTAACAGTTCTCGCTAGCTGGACATCGCCGTTGCGGCGACCTAGCGTTGCGCCCTCATGTTCAAGTCACACACCACGGGAGGGTAGCCGAATGAAGAAGATGATGATGGCGGCCGGCGTCGCGATGGCGGCCCTGGCGGGCGCGGCCCAGGCCCAGGCCCCCGCGGGCGGGGCCCCGGCCGGCGGTGCGCCCCCGGCGCAGCAGCCGCTGCAGATCAAGCCGGTCAAGGCGGGCGTCTATATGGTGGTCGGCAATGGCGGCAACTCCACCGTGGTGGTCGGCCCCTCCGGCGTGGTCCTGGTCGACACCAAGAACCCCGGCGAGAAGATCTACGAAGAGCTCGTCGACAAGATCAAGAGCGTCACCGCCGAGCCCGTGGCCGAGGTGCTGATCACCCACCATCACGGCGACCACTCCGGCAACACCCTGCTGTTCGAGAACCACGGCGTGCCCGTGATCGCCCACCAGCAGGAGCTCCAGGCCCTGCAGACCTACGTCTCGACGGCTACCCCGCGGCCCACCGCGCCCAGCATCACCTACGAGAGCGAGCTCACCACCACCGCCGGCGGCGTGAAGGTCGAGGCGCACCACTGGGGCGCAGGCCACACCGCCGGCGACACCGTGGTCTACTTCCCGGCGCAGAAGATCGTCTCGGGCGGCGACGAGGTGGTCGAGGTCACGCCCAACATCGACTATCCGTTCGGCGGCAGCGTCGGCGGCTGGCTCAAGAGCCTGGACGCCATCGCCAAGCTCGACTTCGAATTCATCATCCCCGGCCACGGCAACGATCCGATGACCAAGGCCCAGTTCCTCGACTACGCCAAGAAGTGGCACACCTTCGCCGACCGGGCCCGCGCCGCGATCAAGGCCGGCACGCCGAAGGACAAGCTGATGGCCGCGATCAAGACCGACGACCTCGGCTGGAACGTCAACACCCCGCTGTTCACCCAGCCCGCGCGCCTGGATCCGTTCTACGCCGAGCTGTCGAAGTAGCGCCGACCGGCTAGCCCTCGCGCGTCTCGGGCTTGCACCAGGGCGCGTAGGCCCGGGCGTCGAGCGAGGGATCGTCCCAGAAACGCGCGACGCCCGCCGCCAGGATGTCGTCCATCGAGAAGGACGCCCAGGTCGAGACGCAGGTGTAGCTCGACCGGTCCTCGCCCGGCGTGAGCGGGACGACGACGCCTGGCCGGATGAACATCCCCGGGTCGAGCGGGGCCTTGCGCGGCGCGGTCAGCACCAGGTGGCCGAAGGTCTGGATCCGATTGGGCGCGATCGGCCAGCGTAGGTACTCCAGCCGCCCGGCCTCGGCCGCCGTGGGCATCTGCCGGCTCACCCATTTCTGCAGCCGGACGGCCGGTCCCTTGACCTTGAGCGACAGGGTGCGGCGGCGGCCGACCACCTTCATCACCGCCAGCCGGCCGTCGGGCAAGGCCCGGCCGATCACCTCCCCTACCCGGAAATCGGCGAGCTGTTCCGGCCAGGGCGCGGGGATCGGCTTCGATGGCGGCGAGGGCGTCTCGAGCTCGCGCCTCGCCGCCGCCAGCGCCTTGGCGCGCCTGGCCGCATCGGCGCCGGCCCACTTGGCCAGGTCCGACCCGTCGCCGATCACCTGGACGGCGGCCGCCTTGACCCGATCGTCCAGCCAGCCGGCCTTCCGCTGCGTCAGGGCCAGGCCCAGCCAGAAGGCCGTGTGGTCCTGGGGCCGCTGCAGCGAGGCGCCGTAGTCGACCGCGATGGCGTCGGTGGCGGCGGCGACGTCCTGGAGGTCGGCGACGTAATGCCGGAAGTCGCCGCGGACGTCCGCGGCCTCGTCGTCGGCGAAGATGCCCGTCCCCCAGGCGCCCATGGCCCCCTCCATCGTGCGCCGCGATAGTCCGGCCGCCGGCCTTTCCAGGCAAGACCCGCGACGGCGGCGGCGTCCGACAGCAAAAAGGCCCCGCCATGCGACCGGCGGGACCCCCTTCAGACTTGGCGTGGGGTCCCTAGCGGACCCAGTGGCAGACCCGGTGGCCGTGGCGAACGTGGCACACCTTGTGGGCGTGGCGCGGCCGGGCGTCGGCGGCGGTGGTCGCGGCGGCGAGGGTGGCGGCCGCCAAGGCGATGGCGATGGCTGTCTTCATGTCGGAGTGCTCCTCGTGATTCTACCCCCGGGCGCACATCAGGCGCGTTGGCGCGGACATGCAACCTCGGGTGCATGACATCCGGGTGAGCGCCCGACGGCCGAGCCCCGGACAACGTTGACGGCGCCGCGCTTCTGCTTCCTCCTCGGCCGACAACGAGACCACCCTTCGGAGGAGACCTCATGACGCCCAAGACGCCGCTTCGATCCCTGCTGGCCGCCGCGGCGCTTCTGGCGGCGGCCTCGCCGGCCCTCGCCAAGGCGCCCCGCACCACCCAGGCCAACCTGCTCGACCGCATCCAGATCGAGGACTTCCTGGTCGATTACTACCAGCCGCTGGGCGGCGGGAAGCAGGAGGATCTCGCCGCCTTCTTCACCGAGGACGGGGAGATCGACGTCAACGGCCGCGTCTACAGCGGCCACAAGGGCATCGCCCAGGCCTACAAGGACGCCGGCGCCGCCAACAACGGCAACGCCGTCTTCAAGGGCAAGTTCGTCATGCTGATGAACAACCCCCGCATCGAGGTCCATGGCGACGCCGCCACCGCCGACGCCGTGTGGACCGGCATCGTCACCCCCACGCCCAAGGACCAGCCGCACCTGGCCGAGCAGGGCAAGGAGCACGACGACCTGATCAAGGTGAACGGCGAGTGGCGGATCAAGAAGCGGATCATCACCTCCGTCGCCGGCCTCGCCCCCTTCTACCAGGCCAGCTTCAAGGACCGGTGAGGGGCGGACGGAGGTTGGTGCCGGTTGCAGGACTCGAACCCGCGACCTTCGGTTTACAAAACCGCTGCTCTACCAGCTGAGCTAAACCGGCGCTGGACCTGCGCGACGGATGCCAGAAGGGGCGATGGGCGGCAAGGGCTCTCAGCCTGTCGCCGAGCCCATCCGCGTGGCCTCCACGAAGCGCTCGGTGGCGTCGTCGATGGCGCGGCCGCGGCGGCCCTGCGGCCCGTGGACGTAAAGCGACTTCGGATCCAGCCGCCCCTCCACCGCGCCGGGCGGCGGGGTCATGTGGTAGCGCGCCTCGCGGGCGTGGTCGGCGAGCTGCAGCTTCGGGTCGAACACCGAATCGAACTTCCACAGCATGCGCACGAAGTTGGTCTGCCCCCGGGCCAGAAGCCGCGCAGACGTGCCGAGCGCGCCCTTCAGCGCCGCCCAGCCCATGTGCTTCTGGGCCAGCACCCGCTGGGTCTTGACCAGTTCGGCGTAGAACTCCGGCAGCGGCAGCCGGGTGGGCAGCACCGCGTGCTGGATGTCGAACAGGCGGTAGTCGAGGGTGGTCAGCGGGCGCTGCTCGCGCCGCCAGATCTCGGTGCCCGGATAGGGGGTGTTGACGCTGATGTTGACGATCTCCGGGACCTCCAGGCACCACTGGCGGATGGTCTCGAAGCGGCCGCGGTCCCAGTCGGGGTCGACGATCAGGTTGATCGCCACCTGCACCCCGAGCGAGCGGGCGAAGTCCAGGGCCTCGAAATTCCTGTCGACGCTGATGCGCTTGCGGAACAGCGTCAGCCCCGCCTCGTCGATCGCCTCCAGGCCGATGAAGATGTACTCGAGCCCGAGGTCGCGCCAGGTCTCGAACACTTCCTTGTTGCGCAGCAGCACGTCGCCTCGCGTCTCGAGGTAGTAGCGCTTGCGGATTCCGCGCCGGCGCACCGCTTCGGCGATCGCCATGCCGTGCTCGGCGTGGACGAAGGCGACGTCGTCGACAATGAACACGCCGGGCTCGGCGAGGCCCTGAAGCTCCTCGGCCACCAGCTCCGGGCTCGCCGTGCGGTAGCTGCGGCCGTAGAACGTCCAGGCGCTGCAGAAGGTGCAGTCCCACGGGCAGCCGCGGGCGAACTCGATCGAGGCGGCGGGGTCGAGCGTGCCGATGAAATAGTTGCGGCGGCGCTTCACCAGGTCGCGCGCCGGACGCACAGCGTCGAGCGACGGCGCGAAGGCCGGCGCCGGCCCCTCCCCCTCCGCCGTCACGGCGCCCGGGATCTTGCCGAGGTCCCCGCCCGCCTCGGCGGCGGCCAGCAGGGCGGGCGTCGAGGCCTCGCCCTCGCCCTTCAGCACGCAGTCGATGGCGCACTCGCCATGGCGCAGCAGGTCCTCGGCGATGAACGAGGCGCTGTGCCCGCCCACGAACACGAAGCACCGGGGCAGGATGGCCTTGGCCGCCTTGGCCAGGTCGACGATCTCGGGGACGTTGGCGAGGTAGTTGCCGGAGAAACAGAGCGCATCGGGGCGCCATTGCCTGAGTACGCGAAGCAGGTCGGCGCGCCTCTCCACCTGCAGGTCGAGGATGCGCACCTGGTGGCCCGCCTGGCGCGCCGCTTGGGCCACGAGCTCCAGCCCGAGCGGCTCCAGGCGCAGAAAGACCCGCGTGTACATCAGACCACTGGGATGGACCGCGAGCAGCTTCATGGCGCCACGCCGAGTAACCAACCGGACCGGGGACCAACGGTTCTCCCTTGGCAAAATGGTCTTTGCGTGTCCGCGGCCCCCCGTCTCTAGGGCGTGACCTGCATCAGGTCCTTGGCCACCACGATCCGGCCCTTGAACGCCTTGGCCGCGGCCACGCCGAAGCGGGCGAAGTCGTCGTTCGGGCCGCCGGCGCCCGACAGATGGCTCAGCACCAGGGTCTTGACCCCGGCGTCCCGCGCCATCTCCCCGGCCTGCTCGGGCGTCAGGTGCTCCTGGCTCATGTGCATGGTCCAGCCCTCGCGCTCCTTGGGCGACATGGTCTGCCACTGGCCGGCCTTTTCCAGCCGCCCGCGCACCTCGTCGATGGCCAGGGCCTCGGACACCAGCACGTCGGCGCCCTTGGCTAGGGCCGTGACCGCCGGCGAAGGGCCGGTGTCGCCGGTGAACACAATCGAGCGCGGCCCGATGTCGAACCGGTAGGCATAGGACTTGTACTTGCCGTACGCCGGGCTGCCCTTGGGAAACTGGAAGTGGGTGTTCTCCACCGCAGTCACCTTCACCCTGGCGTCCTGGTAGACGACGCCCGGCGCGGCCACCTTGACCTGCACCACGCCCTTCAGCGGCGTGTCCCGCGTCTCCGACAGGCGGATCTCCTCGTCGGCCCGGTCGGCCGCCAGGGCGCCCTGCACGGTCAGGTCGGTGCCTGGCGGCCCGATCACCTGGATCGGCTGGCGGCGGTTGTACTGCCAGGCCACGTCGAACAGATTGGCCAGGCCCGCGGTGTGGTCGCCGTGATCGTGGGTGATGAAGATGCGCCCGACCTTGGTGGTGTCGATGTCGGCCTCGGCCAGCCGCCGGGCGACGCCGTCGCCCGCGTCGATCAGATAGAGTTCGCCGCCGACCTCCAGCAGGCTCGACATCTGCGCCCGGTCCTTACGCGGCAGCGGCCCGGCGGCGGTGCCCAGGGTAACCAGGCGGAACGCCGGCGCCGGAGCCTGGGCCTTCCCATACAACGGCAGAGCCAGCAGGCCAGCCAGCAGGATCGCCTGCAACGTGAGCCGAGAACGGAACTTCATGGTCGTACGCCTCTCAGGTAACTGCCGGGATTAGAGCGTCATCCCGCCGCGATGGACAATCGCTTTGCGGCCGCCCACATCTTGGCCGGCTGCAGCCTGGGCGCTTGAAACGGAACATGACCACGATCCGCATCCTCGCGGCCGGCCTTTCGGCCCTGGCCCTCGCCGCCTGCGGCAAGTCCGAACCGCCGCTCAAGGCCGCCGCCCCTGCCTCGATCACCAATCACGTCATGGTGCTGGACGCCGACGTCCTGGTGATCGACGGCCAGCACGTGAAGCTGGCCAACGCCTACGCCCCCGAGGCCCTCCTGCACGCCCGCTGCTGGGCCGAGTCCCTCGCCTCGGACCACGCCGCCGAGTTCGTGAAGGATCTGGTGCAGCGCGCCCGCAGCTACGAGTTCAAGCCCACCGGCCAGAACGACCCCTTCGGCCACGTCCTGGGCCTCGTGTCGATCGACAACGCCGACCTCGGCGACATCCTCTACAACGCCGGCCTCGCCTCCCGCCCCGCGGACCCGCGCTTCGACTGGTGCGGGCCGATCAGCAAGAAGGCAAAGGGCGCCCCCAAGATCTCGAGCCTGTACAATTTCACCAACTGAACCACAGGCCACGGCACTCTACGATATTCAAACTGCGCCGATTCGACACAGTGACGGTGGAGGCGTATTGTCCCGCTACTGGTGGTGACGCTGTTGAGTGGTCGAGAGCGCAGTTCTCGCCGCTCCCGCTCTAGTCGAGGGGGACAGTCATGCCGCTTTACATCTTCTACTTGTGCCAGCCCAGCGGCGACGCATGCTCGTTCGAGACCTTCGATCTCGACGACGACGTCGCCGCCTACGAAGAGGCCGGCGTCATGCTCGACCAGCATCGCAGCGCGGCCCATGTCGCGGTGTGGTGCGGCGAGCGCAAGGTCTGCACCGTTCCGCGCGACAGCGGACCGGGCTCGGGGACCATCGCCTCCGGTCACCATCCGATCCGGGCGCACTGACCGGACGCACTGGCCGGGCGCAGGCCCGTCCCCGAACGAAAAAAGCCCCTCCGGAGGCCGGAGGGGCTCTTGATCCTTCGCCTTGGCGGCGCCGTCAGCCGACGATGTCGGCGTCGGTGAAGAACTGGGCGATCTCGATCTGGGCGTTCTCCTGGCTGTCGGAGCCGTGCACGGAGTTCTCGCCCACCGATTCGGCGTAGAGCTTGCGGATGGTGCCCTCGGCCGCGTTGGCCGGGTTGGTGGCGCCCATCACTTCGCGGTAGCGGGCCACGGCGTTGTCGCCTTCGAGCACCTGCACGACCACCGGCTCGGAGATCATGAAGTCCACGAGCTCGCCGAAGAACGGGCGCTCCTTGTGGATCTCGTAGAACTTCTCGGCCTGGGCGCGGCTCATCTTGATGCGGCGCTGGGCGACGATGCGCAGGCCCGCGTCCTCGATCACGGCATTGACCTTCCCGGTCAGGTTGCGGCGGGTCGCGTCGGGCTTGATGATGGAGAAGGTGCGTTCGGCCATGGGGAGATTTCGCTTCTTGGTTCTGGCGTGAGAGGCGCTGGCTTATAGACGGGCAAGGGCGGCGCGCCAAGCAGGGTCGGAAAAGGTTCACGCCGCTGCCCCCTGCCGCTTGCCTCCGACCGCCTTTTCTGGCCAGAGCAGCCCGCCATGCTGCTGATCAAAGACCTGACGCTCGACGCCTGGGGCCGCCGCTTTCTGGACGAGGCGAGCACGACCATCCCGACCGGGGCCAAGGTCGGCCTCGTCGGCCGCAACGGCATCGGCAAGTCGACCCTGTTCAAGGTGATCCTGGGCGAACTGCCCACCACCTCGGGCGAGATCGTCCTGCCCAAGGGCCACCGCATCGCCACGGTCGACCAGGAGGCGGCCGCCTCTCCCGTCAGCCTGATCGAGACCGTGCTGGCCGCCGACCTCGAGCGGCACGCCCTGCTGCACGAACTCGAGACCGCCCCGCCCGAGCGCATCGCCGACATCCACGGCCGCCTGCTGGAGATCGGCGCCGACCGGGCCCCCTCCCGGGCCGCGGAAATCCTGGCGGGCCTCGGCTTCTCGCAGGCCGACCTGGAGCGGCCGATGGCCGAGTTCTCCGGCGGCTGGCGCATGCGGGTGGCCCTGGCCTCGGCCCTGTTCGCCGAACCCGACCTGCTGCTGCTCGACGAACCGACCAACTACCTCGACCTGGAAGGCGCCCTGTGGCTGGAGGCGCGGCTGAAGCGCTATCCCCGCACCGCCATCGTCATCAGCCACGACCGCGAGCTGCTCAACAACTCCGTGGAGTACATCCTGCACCTGAGTTCGGAGAAGCTCGACCTCTACACCGGCGGCTACGACGACTTCGAGCGCATGCGGGCCGAGAAGATGCGCCTGAACGCCGCCGCCCGGGCCAAGCAGGATGCCGAGCGCGCGCACCTGCAGTCGTTCGTCGATCGATTCCGCGCCAAGGCCTCCAAGGCCGCCCAGGCCCAGAGCCGGGTCAAGCGCCTGGCCAAGCTGCCGCCGATCGCGGCCATGACCGACGACCACGTCCAGGGCTTCGACCTGCCCTCGCCCGAGCGCCCCCTGGCGCCGCCGATCCTGCGGCTGGACGGGACCAGCGCCGGCTATGGCGACCGCACCATCCTGAAGAACCTGACCCTGCGGCTCGACATCGACGACCGCATCGGCCTGCTCGGCGTCAACGGCGCGGGCAAGTCGACCTTCGCCAAGCTGATCGCCGGGGCCCTGCAGAAGCAGTCGGGCGTGCTCCAGCGCGACGGCCGCCTGAAGGTCGGCTGGTTCCACCAGCACCAGATCGAGGCGCTCGATCCGCTGGAGACCCCGCTCGACCTGATGCGGCGCGAACTGCCCCAGGCGTCCGAGGCCAGCCGTCGGGCCCGGCTGGCGTCCTATGGCCTGCCGGCGACCAAGGTCGAGACCCAGATGAAGGACCTGTCGGGCGGGGAGCGGGCGCGGCTGCTGCTCAACCTCGTGGCCGCCCAGGCCCCGCACCTGCTGATCCTCGACGAGCCGACCAACCACCTCGACATCGACAGCCGGCGCGCCCTGCTCGACGCGCTCAACGACTACGAGGGCGCGGTGGTGCTGATCACCCACGACCGCTCGCTGATGGAGCTGGTGGCCGACCGCCTGTGGCTGGCCGCCGACGGCACGATCAAGCCGTTCGACGGCGACATGGACGACTACGCCAAGTACGTGATCGACCGCGCGCGCCAGTCCGCCCGCGCCGGCAAGGAGGAGCCCGCCGCGCCCCGCGTCGACGGCAAGAAGGCCGCCGCCCAGGCCCGCGCCCAGTTGCAGCCGCTGAAGAAGGCGCAGGACGCCGCCGAGGCCAAGGTGGCGCGTCTGGTCAAGACCATCGCCGAGCTCGACGCGGCCCTGGCCGACCCGAAGAACCACAAGCGGCCCAACGAACTGGCCCAGCTCGGACGCGACCGCGCCCGCAACCACGAGAACCTGAACAAGGCCGAGGCTGAGTGGTTGGAGGCGGCCGAGGCGTATGAACAGGCGAAGGCGGCCAATTGAAGGATGACGGCGTGATGCGTGGAGTCTGGTTCGTGGCGGCCGCGTCCGTGGCCGCCCTGCTGTCCGCCGGCGCCGTGGCCCGGTCTCCCCTGGCCAAGACCTCGACGGTGAAACACCCCGCTCCGGCCGGCGAAAAGCCCCTGGTGATCAAGGACTGCCGCGACTGTCCCGAGATGGTGGCCGTGCCCGCCGGCGAGTTCATGATGGGCTCGCCCCAGACCGAGTTGCATCGCGGCGCCGAGGCCCAGCATACGGTGACGATCCTGCGCGCCTTCGCCGTCAGCCGCTTCGAGATCACGACCGCGGAATGGGACGCCTGCCTGAAGGACGGCGGCTGCGGCGGCGACAAGCCCGACGCGCCCTGGGGCCGCGCCAGCCGCATGCCGGTGGTCAACGTCAGCTGGAACAACGCCACGGCCTATGCCGACTGGCTGAGCAGGAAGACCGGCCACAGGTACCGCCTGCTCTCGGAGGCCGAGTGGGAATACGCCGCCCGCGGCGGCTCCAAGGACGCCTTCGCCTTCGGCCCCAAGCTGTCGGCGGGTCAGGCCAATTTCGACGCCAGCTCGAAGACCGAGCTCAACCCCAAGGGCCCCATGCGCGGCATGGCCGTGGCGGTGGGCAGCTTCAAGCCCAACGCCTTCGGTCTCTACGACATGCACGGCAATGTCTGGGAGTGGGTCGAGGACTGCTGGAACGACGAATACGGCCCCGCCCTGCCCCGCGACGGCCAGCCCGCCCTCACCGGCGATTGCGGCGGCCGCATCCTGCGCGGCGGCTCCTGGGAGGACGGCGCGGCCGACCTGCGCGCGGCGGCCCGGGTGGCCAGCGCCGCCACCGACCGCTCGTGGTCGGACGGCATCCGGGTGGCGCGGGAGCTGTAGCCGCCCTCCAACCCCCAACGGTCCTCAATTGCTCACAAATTTGGGCGGCCGGGCTAAACGCGGACGGCGTGGGGATGCTTGCTTTGACCGCCCAAGAGGCTCAACCTAAGGTTGAGTTTGAGGGCGCGGCGTCAAACAGGGGCTGACATGGGAGAGTGCATCAAGCACGGCCGGTTCAACGGCCTGACTTGCCCAGGCTGTTCGTCGAAAACGACGAGTTCAGAATCGACCGCAAGTTCATCGTCTAGCGAGGCCGAAAACTGCGAGCACGGAAAATCTCTGAAATACTACTGTGTTCTTTGTGCAATTTCCCGCCGGTCTGCGAAGCTATGCAAACACGGCAGGCCGATCGGCCTATCATGTGCGCATTGCTTGCAGGACAGGCCGCTTCCGCCGTCGTCGAACAACGGCAAGTGTCCGCATGGCGCGCCACAATGGAGATGCAAGATTTGCACGAGCATTTCCATGAGGGACCGCCGACCTCGCAACCGTCGAGAAGGCCCTGGGCGGTCGAGACCGCTCTTCCACAATCACGGCACCGCCGCAAATTGCAAGATAAGATGCGGCGTCAACGAGGCATTGTTCATTCTAAACAAGTTCGATGAACAAGCATCCGAACTATTTACTGACAGTGTCATCGGATGCGTCCAGGTGGTAGCGCGAAATCCCACCGTTACATTTACAACCCATCTATTTTCGGGTCTTGGGGCGGAGCGGATCGCACGCAACGGAGCTGCAGCCATACGCATTTTTCGTAGAGAATACGGAGATCCGACGTTTGTCGGGGTCTTTACAACGGATGCCGGGCAAGTTGCGGCACAGCTAACCATGGTTGAAATCAAAAAAGATTTTATTCGACTAAGCAAAATGGACGGATGCGCCTTCCGGGAAGATTTTGTTCAGGGCGGAGTGACGGTTGACGTGACGCCAAATTATTTTGATGGCCAACATCACGTTCGCCCTACGCCCGGGAGATACAATCCGGAACAACCGTGGGTCGGCGGGCTCCAGACCAAGCCGGACCTAATCGACAAAGCATATGAGTTGGAAGGGCGGATGGTTGGTGATTTCTCACATCAGTGCGAACTTTGCTCGCTGCCCCAATAGGTCCAGACTGCTACAGCGAGGCTGCATTCCTGCGGACGGGTCCGCGCTTCTTGTTCAGCCGCCCATAGGCGTTCCCACCATTTTGGGCCCGGAAGGCGGCGGCTCGGGCTCGGGGCTGCCGGGTCCCGGATCGGGCCGCTTCGCACCCCATCTGCGACGCTTGGGGCGCCTACCGGTCCAGCCAGATGAAGGTGTTGATGCTGAACCGGCCCGTCGCCGGGTCGTCGGTCAGCGGCAGGTCGTCGGGCGCCTCCGCGCCATGCAGGGTCTGGCCGCGATAGATCAGCAGCCGGTTGTACTTGGCCTCGTGGCGGCCTATGCGTTCGTAGATCGAGGTGTCGCCGTTCAGGTACTGCGCCTTGGGCATGCCCAGGCGCATGATCTCGCGGTTGACCGCCAGGTTGTAGGCCGGCATCCGCTGGCGGCTCATCGTCTCGAAGCCCGTGCTGCGATGCCGGAAGAAGGCCGTGGCGCCTCGTTCAATTCGGCTGAGGTGGTGCACCATGGCGATGCACGGCCGGTCCAGGCCGTCGAAATGCGGCAGGCGCTGCAACGGCTCCAACTGATCCGCCGGCTTGGTCACCAAGGAAAAGTAGGACTCGATCCGGCTCAGCGGATCCTTGGTTTCGAACACCTGCTGGATCAGCCCCGTCAGCCGCGCCCGCGCTTCCTCCACCATGGCCGGCGGCGTCAGGTGGCGCACGCCGGGGAAATAGGGCCCGATCGGCTCCCACGTCAGGCGGCGGGCGTCCTCCACGATCTGGTCGGGATCGGCGGCGAAGTCGTCGATGACGATGACCGGCTGCTGCTCACGCCCCTCGCGGTAGAGGCGAACCTCGGCGGTCCTGCCGTGGGCCCGCGGGTCGGGGACGCCGCCCGCGCTCGAAATACTGTCCATTCGCACGCCTACTGCCGCCCCTTCGCGCCCGCCTCGTCAGCACAGAGCGCGAGCGGCGCGCCGAGGTTCCCAGGCCTCAGTTGAACGAGGCCTCGGCGGAACTAGGCCTGCTTTTCCCAGCGGCCTTCCGGACTCTGCTTCCAGTAGGACAGGGGCGCGCCGCCCCCCTTCAGCGCCTTCCATTGATCGCGCGCCTGCTTCAGCTGGTCCGCGTCCCGACCGTCGAACAGGATCAGGGCGCGGGTGTAGCCGCCGAGGTTGCCGGGCTCGGCCCCGTCGATCAGGAACAGGGCGTCGGCGCCGTTGGGGTTGCCAGGTTCGGTGGTCAGCAGCACCGGCTGGCGCGCCGCATTGGGCTCGGCGGCCAGGCCGTGGGGCAGGAAACTCTCGTCGCGATAGCTCCACAGCCAGCCATCAAGGTGCTCGAGCCGGTCGGCCGAGCCCGAGCGCACGATCGCCTTCCAGCCGCGCTGCAGGGTCTTCTCCAGGAGCTCGGGCAGGGCCTGGTCGAGCCCGGTCCGCTCCAGGTGGTAGAACCAGACCTCGCAGGCGCCGCCGTCAGCCATGGTCGGGCGTCAGTCCTCGTAGTTCTCGGCCACCAGCCGGTTCAGCAGGCGCACGCCGTAGCCGGTGGCCCCGTCGGGGATGGTGGCGATGGTCGAGGGCTTCTTCCAGGCGGTCGAGGCGATGTCCAGGTGCGCCCACGGCAGGCCGTTGACGAAGCGCTGGATGAACAGGGCCGCGGTGATCGAGCCGCCGGGCCGCCCGCCGATGTTCTTCATGTCCGCCGCCAGGGTGTCGAGCATGCGGTCGTACTGCGGCGGCAGCGGCATGCGCCACAGGTTCTCGCCCTCGGCCGCGCTGGCCGCGAGCAGGCCGTTGGCCAGCTCGTCGTTGTTGGAGAACAGGCCGGCGTAGTCGTTGCCCAACGAGATGATGATCGCCCCGGTCAGGGTCGCCAGGTCGACCATGAACTTGGGCTTGAAGCGGTCCTGGCAGTACCAGATGGCGTCGGCCAGCACGAGGCGGCCCTCGGCGTCGGTGTTGATCACCTCGATGGTCTGGCCCGACATCGAGGTGACGATGTCGCCCGGACGCTGGGCATTGCCGTCCGGCATGTTCTCGACCAGGCCCAGGATGCCCACGGCGTTGACCTTGGCCTTGCGCGCGGCCAGGGCGTACATCAGCCCGGCCACGGCCCCGGCGCCGGCCATGTCCCACTTCATGTCCTCCATGCCGTCGGCCGGCTTGATGGAGATGCCGCCGGTATCGAAGCACACGCCCTTGCCGACGAAGGCGATCGGCTGGGCGGCCTTGTCCTTGGCGCCCTTCCACTGGACCACCACCAGCTTGCTCTCGCGCCGGCTGCCCTGGCCGACGCCGAGCAGCGAGCCCATGCCGAGCTTGGCCATCTCGTCCTCGCCCAGCACCTCGACCTCGAGGCCCAGCTTCTCCAGGCCCTTCACCCGCCTGGCGAATTCGTCCGGGTACAGGATGTTGGCGGGCTCCGAGACCAGGTCGCGGGTGAAGCTGACCCCGTCGGCCAGCGCCTGCAGCGGCTGGTAGGCGGCCTTGGCGGCCTTCACGTCGGCCGAGGCCACGCGCACCGCGGCGATCGACGGCTTCTTCTCCGGCTTCTCCTTGGTCAGGTACTTGTCGAATCGGTAGGAGGCCAGGCGCGCGCCGAACGCCGCCCGGGCCAGCAGCGCCGGCGCCACGTCGAAGCGCAGCTCCAGCGCCGTGGCGCCCGACAGCTTCAGGGCCTTGTAGGCCTCCGCCCCGGCCGCCTCGGCCGCGGCGCCGTCGAATTCGTCCTTGTTCCCGGCGCCCACCAGCAGCAGGTGGCTCGCGTGCAGATTCGCCGGGGCGACCAGCTCCACCGCCTGGCCCTTGGCGCCGCGGAATCGGCCGGCCGCCGCGGCCCGCGACACCGCCCCGCCGGTCTGCCGGTCGAGCGCTTCGGCCGCCTCCGACAGCGTCGGCCCCTCGAACACCAGGCTTGCGATCGCGGTCAGGGCCTCGCCGGCCGCCGGGCCGACCTCGACGAATTCAATCTGCATGCGGCTTCACTTTCCCAAACCACCTGACGGGGAGACAACGGGTGACTTATAGGCCGGAGCGGCGCCGGTGACACGGGGCTTCCGAATTCTGCGTGAAGCGGTTGTCGCGCCCGGTCGCCGTCGCTAGAAGATGGCCCGGTCGGCTGGGTCCCGCAACGCCAAGTACGGCCCTCAAGGCCCCCGTAGCCAGGTTCCCCAAAACCCAGGTCCCATGAACCTGATCGACCGATACCTTTTCCGGCAGCTCCTGGGCCCGACCCTTCTGGCCACCATCGCCTTTTCCACGGTGATGCTGCTGGGCCAGAGCCTGCAGGCGCTCGACCTGATCGTGAACCAGGGCCAGAGCGCGGCGGTGTTCCTCAAGATCACCCTGCTCGGCCTGCCGTCGCTGGTGTCGATGATCCTGCCGATCACCATTTTCGTCGCCTCGCTGGTGGCCCTCAACCGGCTGCAGACCGAGCAGGAGCTGGTGGTCTGCTTCGCCGGGGGCATGAGCCGCTGGCGGGTGATCTCGCCGGTGCTGCGGCTGGCGGTGATGGCGGCGATCGTGTCGCTGGTCATCAACCTGTGGATCATGCCCCTGTGCGCCCGTTCGATGCGCGAGGAGCTCTACAAGGTGCGCACCGACATCGCCTCGACCCTGGTCCAGGCCGGCCAGTTCACCCAGCCGTCCAAGGGCCTGACCGTCTACGCCAGCGAGGTGCAGGGCCACGACACCCTGAAGAACCTGTTCCTCGACCAGGAGGACGCGACCGCCGGCACCTCCAACACCTTCTCCGCCCGCGAAGGCGTGATCGCCGAGCGCAACGGCCAGCCGGTGATCATCATGAAGCACGGCTCCAACCAGTCGCTGTCGCGCACCGGGGTGCTGAACTACGTGGTGTTCGACGAATACACCTTCGACCTCGGGCCCTTCCTGCCCAAGAACGAGACCGTCCACTACAAGGCCTCGGATCGCTACCTGCACGAGCTGTTCTATCCGGACCTGACCCAGACCTGGGAGAAGACCAACCGCCTGAAGCTCTACGCCGAGGGCCACGCGCGCCTGGCCGAGCCGCTCTACAACATCGCCCTGGTCACCCTGGCCCTGGCGGCGGTGCTGGGCGGCGGCTTCAGCCGGCTGGGCTATGGCAAGCGCATCCTCACCGCCATCGGCGTAGCCGCGGTCACCCGCATCGCCGGCTTCGGCGTGCAGGCCGTGGCCGACGACACCGTGTGGCTGAACGCCCTGCAGTACGCCGTGCCCCTGGCCGCCGTCGCCTGGGGCCTGAGCCAGGTGTTCCAGCGGCCCGCCCGGGCCCCGCGCACGCCGCCGGCCGCCGCCCTGGCGGCCCCGGCCGGAGCCGCCTGATGGGCCGACTGCAGCTCTACGTCCTGCGCCAGGTGCTCCTGTGGATCGTCACCTTCCTGCTGGTGTTCGCATCCATGGAGCTGCTGATCGACTTCGTCTCGATCTCGCGCGACGTGGGCGCGCGGGTCGACATCTCCCCGGCCGGCGTCGCCCGCCTGACCCTGATGAAGGCGCCCGCGGTGCTGCTGGTGCTGCTTCCCTTCGTGTTCCTGGGCGGGACCCTGGCCGCCTATGTCACGCTGAACCGACGCAGCGAGCTGACCGCCATGCGCGCGGCCGGCGTCTCGGCCTGGCGCTTCATCTTTCCGGCGGCGGGCGCCGCCTTCATCTGCGGGATCGTGGCCACGACCCTGGTCAATCCCGCCGCCTCGCGCCTCAACGCCCGCTACGAATCGGACCGCGCCGACCTGATGAAGGACTACCTGCCGGGGGCCGGGCCCAAGGAGGTGTGGCTGCGCGAGGGCCAGGGCCGCAGCCAGGTGGTGATCCACGCCAAGTCGGGCTCCGACAACGGCGTGCTGAAGGACGTCTCGGCCTTCTTCTATGTGGTCGACGACCAGGGCGTGCCCCAGTTCCAGCACCGCGTGGAGGCCAAGGAGGCCCGCGTCGGCACGGGCGGGCTGGTGATGACCGACGTGCGCAGCACGCGGCCCGGCGGCCTCGAGGAGCGGTCGGGCAGCCTGCTGGTGCCGGTCCAGATCCGCGACCCGGGGGCCCTGCTCCGGACCGGCAGCCCCGACCAGATCTCCTTCTGGGACCTGCCGAGCGCCATCCGCAGGGCGCAGGACGCCGGCCTGACCTCGACCGCCTACCAGATCCAGCTGCAGCAGCTGCTCGCAGCCCCCCTGCTCTATGCGGCCATGGCGGTGCTGGCGGCGGCCTTCTCCCTGCGCCTGATGCGCCTCGGCGGCCTGGCCGGCATGGCCGGGGCCGGGGTGGCGATCGGCTTCGCCGTGTTCTTCATCAACGCCCTGTGCGGCGCGCTCGGCCGATCGGGCGTGGTGCCCACCTACGCCGCCGCCTGGGCCCCGCCGGCCCTGGCGCTGCTGTCGGGCCTCAGCCTGCTTTGCTATACCGAGGACGGCTGATCCGTCCGGGGGGAGCCGCGGCGGATCGACCAAGACCAAGGATGGGGCGTTTGAATCAGGTTTGGAAAAGGCGCTTGCTGGCCGGAGCCACGGCTCTGGCGTTCGTCAGCACGGCGCCGATCGCCGCCCAGGCCCAGGTCTTCGGCCGGTCTCAGGCGCCCGCCCCCCTGCCGCCCGGTCCGGCGGACCAGGCGCTCGGCTCGGAAGGCTTCTACCTGGAAGCCGACGTCATCATCCGCGACGACGAGCACCACACGGTCACGGCCAAGGGCTCGGTCGAGGGCCGTTACAACGGCAAGGTCCTGCGCGCCGACGAGCTCGACTACGACCAGACCACCGGCGTGGTCATGGCCCACGGCGACGTCCAGCTGCTGAATCCCGACGGCAGCTCGGAATTCGCCAAGGACATGACCCTGGACAAGGAGTTCAACGCTGGTCTGGCGCTGGCCTTCTCCACGCGCCAGGAGCCCAATGTGAAGATGGTCGCCGACGAGGCGATCCGTCTGAACAAGGACGCCATGGCCTTGAACAAGGCCGTGTTCACCGTCTGCGACATCTGCGCGGCGGACGGCGAGGCCAAGACCCCGACCTGGTCGATCCAGGCGGAAAAGGTGATCCAGGACCACGACCACCGGGTGATCTTCTACCGTCACGCGGTGATCCGGGTGGCGGGCGTGCCGGTGGCCTATGCGCCGATCTTCTGGCACACCGACCCCACCGCCAAGCGCGGCTCGGGCTTCCTGGCGCCCCAGATCGCGATCGACGGCCGCCGGGGCTTCTCCTACCAGCAGCCCTATCTCTGGGTGATCTCGCCCTACGCCGACCTGGTGATCGCGCCGCAGCTCAACACCAGGGTCGAGCCCCTGCTCAACGGCGAGTACCGCGAGCGCTTCTACTCCGGCCAGATCGACGCCCGCTTCGGCTACACCTACGCCCGTCAGTTCGATTCCAAGGGCCAGAGCTACGACGACCTGACCTCGCGCAGCTACATCCTGGCGTCGGGCGCCTTTGCCCCGACCCCCAACTGGACCTGGGGTTTCTCGGCCGAGCGGGTCACCGACCCCCTGCTGTTCCAGCGCTACCAGGTGCCCAACGCCTTCGATCCGCGCGGCCTTTACGCCACGGACGACCAGCGTCTGCTGTCCCAGGTCTACGCCGTGCGCCAGGACAGCCGCTCCTACCTGTCGGTGGCGATGCTGAGCTTCCAGGGCCTGCGCGTGGGCGACCAGAACGGGACCTTCCCCCTGGTGGCGCCGCTGATCGAGGGCCAGTACGACCCCAACCTGCTGATCCTGGGCGGGCGGCTCAGGCTGGAGGGCAGCGCAGTGCTGCTCAACCGCACCCGCGACGTGGTCACCGACACCGCGCCGGGCGAGGACAGCCGGCGGGGCACCCTGGGCGCCGACTGGCGCAGTTCCTACACCCTCTACAACGGCATCCGCCTGGAGCCCTTCCTGGAGGGCCGCGGCGACCTCTACAACGTCGACGACGTCTCGCCCGGCAACACCGGGCTGCACACCACCGGCCGCCTCCTGGGCACTGCCGGCCTGGACGCCAGTTGGCCGTTCTTCCGCCGCACCGGCGATCTGACCGTGGTGCTCGAGCCCCTGGCCCAGCTGGCGGTCTCGCCACGCGCCGTCAACAACCCCTACATCCCCAACGAGGACAGCCAGGTCATCGACTTCGACGAGACCAACCTGTTCGAGGCCAACAAGTCGCCGGGGTTCGACTATTACGAGGGCGGCGCCCGGGCCAACGTCGGCGGCCGGATCACCCTGCGCTGGGACGGCGGCGGCTCGGCCCAGCTGCTTGCCGGCCGCAGCCTGCGCACCGTGCCCGATCCCACCTTGCCGGCGAACACCAGCCTCGACCGCACCGAATCGGACTGGGTGGTGGCCGCCTCGGCCCAGCCCATGCCCGGCTTCGGCGGCTTCGGCCGCGCCCTGGTCGACAGCCAGACCGGCCGGGTCCGCCGGCTGGAAGGGGGCGTCAACGCCGGCGCGGCGCGCATCAACGGCTTCTTCCGCTACCTCTACGACGACATCGGCGTGGCGGGGGTGAAGACCGAGAACGCTCAGTTCGGCGGCCAGGTGCTGGTGACCAAGCACTGGGGCCTGTCCGGCTCCGCCTCGTGGGACCTCGCCAACAAGGTCGCCCCGCAGCAGGCGATCGGCCTGGTCTACCAGGACGAATGCACCCACTGGGAGTTGATCTGGCAGCACGACGGGACCTACAACCGGACCCTGCGTCCCAATGACACCCTGATGGTGCGGCTTCTGCTGGTCACATTGGGCAGTACAGGGTACCAACGGCCTGATTTCAGGTAGAATGTCGTGAAAACCGGGTCCACGTCCTCCATGACTATCCTCCACCGCCGCCGCGCCCTGACGGCTGCAGCCGCGCTTGCGCTTCCCCTGCTGGTGTCCGCGGCCGCGCTGGCCCAGGCGCGCGGACCCGCCGCCGCGCCGCCCTCGCGCATCACCGCCCCCAAGGTCGAGCTGCCGGCGGACATCGCCAAGCCGGCCGAGCCGGCGCCCGCCGACCAGACCTCCGGCGCCTCCGTCCCGCTCGCCGCCGCCACCGTCACCGGACCTCAGTTGCGCACGGAAGTCGCCGCGGTGGTCAACGACGACATCATCTCCAGCTATGACCTGCAGCAGCGCATGAAGCTGCTGGTGATGACCAGCGGCCTGCGGGTCACCGAAGAGAACCTGCCCCAGCTTATGGACGAGGCCCGCCGCAGCCTGATCGACGAACGGCTGGAGTCCCAGGAGATCCAGCGCGTCTCCAAGAAGCAGAAGACCAAGGACTTCATCGCCGACGACAAGGAGATCGACGAAGAGATCTCCGAGATGGCCAAGCAGAACAACCTCAACTACGCCCAGCTGAAGCAGGCCTTCCTCAGCAACGGCATCGACATCTCGACCCTGCGCGAGCAGGTGCGCACCTCCATCACCTGGCAGCGGCTGGTGGGCGGGGTGTACGGCCGCAACGTGCGCGTGGGCGAGGACCAGATCAACAACGCCCTGCAGCGCCTCTCCACCCAGGCCAGCCAGACCCAGTACCTGACCGGCGAGATCTTCCTCGACGCCAACCGCGTCGGCGGCATGCAGCAGGCCATCGAGGGCGCCACGCAGCTGGTCGCCCAGATGCAGCAGGGCGCGCCGTTCGGCGGGGTCGCCCGCCAGTTCTCCGCCGCCCCCACCGCCGCCAACGGCGGCGACACCGGCTGGATCACCGCCGCCCAGGTGCAGCCCGAGGTGGCCAAGGCCCTGGAGCAGCTGCGCCCCGGCCAGCTGTCGCAGCCGATTCCGGTCAGCGACGGCGTCTACATCATCTACCTGCGCGACAAGCAGGCGGCCTCCGGCCAGACCATGGTGGCGCTCAAGCAGGCCGCCGTGCGCCTGGACAAGAACGCCTCCCAGGCCCAGGTCAGCGCCGCCGAGACCGAGCTCAAGAGCCTGAAGCCCCAGATCAAGGGCTGCAGCAACATCGAGCAGGTGGCCGCCAAGGCCCCGGGCGTGATTTCCGCCGACCTTGGCGAGGCCGAGATCAACGACCTGCGCGGCGAGTTCAAGAACGCGGCCGAAAAGCTCAACCCGGGCGAGGTCTCCGACCCGATTCGCACCGACGTGGGCCTGCACCTGGTGGCGGTGTGCACCAAGCACGCCGGCGGCTCCAAGCTGCCCTCGCGCGAGGACATCCAGAGCCGCCTGCAGTCCGAACAGCTGTCGGTGATGTCGCGCCGCTACCTGCGCGACCTGCGGAACTCGGCCACGATCGAGGCGCGCTGATCGCCATGCCCGGCCCGTCCGCGCCGCTCGCCCTGACCCTGGGCGACCCGGCCGGAGTCGGCCCCGAGATCACCGCCAAGGCCTGGCGCGCGCTGAAGGACGAGGGCCCGGCCTTCGTCGTCATCGGCGACCGCGACCTGCTGGCGGCCGAGGGCCTGCCCACCGTCGAAGCCGGCTCCCTGGCCGACGCCGCCCAGGCCTTCGGCGAGGCCCTGCCGGTGCTGCACCAGCCGGTCTCCGCCCCGGTGCAGGCCGGAGTCCCCTCCCCGGCCCACGCCCCCGCCATCATCGGCTGGATCGAGACCGCGGTGGCCCTGGCCCTGCAGGGCGAGGCCGCCGGCGTCGTCACCGCGCCCATCGCCAAGGCGCCGCTCTACCAGGCCGGCTTCAAGTTCCCCGGCCACACCGAATTCCTCGCCGAGCTGACCGCCGGCGCGCCGTTCGAAGGCGAGCGCGGCCCGGTGATGATGCTGGCCTCCGGCGACCTGCGCACCGTGCTGGTGACCATCCACGAGCCCTACGCCAGGGCGCCGGGCCTGCTCAGCGTCGAGCGCATCGTTCATGTCGCCAGGGTCACCGCCGAAGCTCTGCGCCGCGACTTCGGCGTGGCCCGCCCGCGCCTGGCGGTGGCCGGCCTAAACCCCCACGCCGGCGAGAGCGGCCAGATCGGGCGCGAGGAGATCGAGGTCATCGCTCCTGCCGTCGCCGCCCTCAACGCGCTGGGCATCGACGCCGTCGGGCCCAGGCCCGCCGACACCCTGTTCCACCCCGAGGCCCGCCACGGCTACGACGCGGCGGTGTGCATGTACCACGACCAGGCGCTGATTCCGGTCAAGATGCTGGACTTCTGGGGCGGCGTGAACATCACCCTCGGCCTGCCGATCGTGCGCGTCTCGCCGGACCACGGCACCGGCTACGACGTGGCCGGCCAGGGCATCGCGCGACCCGACAGCCTGATCGCCGCGGTGCGCGCCGCTTCGGCCATCGCCGGCCGTCGGCGCGCGACATGACCACGCTGGACGCACTGCCGCCGCTGCGCGACGTGCTGGCGGCCCACGGCATCTTCGCCAACAAGGGCTTCGGGCAGCACTTCCTGCTCGACCTCAACGTCACCCGCAAGATCGCGCGCCTGGCCGGGCCGCTGGACGCCTGCGTCACCATCGAGGTCGGTCCGGGCCCCGGCGGCCTCACCCGGGCCCTGCTGGAGGCCGGTGCGCGCGTGGTGGCGGTGGAGAAGGATCCGCGCTTCCTGCCGCTGCTGGCCGACCTGGCCGAGGCCGCGCCGGGGCGCCTGACGGTGGTGGAGGCCGACGCCCTGGGGGTCGACGAGCGGGCCCTGGCCGACGCCGTGGAGCCCGGCGCGCCGGTGCGGATCGTCGCCAACCTGCCCTACAACGTCGGCACGCCCTTGCTGATCAAGTGGCTGACCGGGCCGCTGCGCCCCGAGAGCATGAGCCTGATGTTCCAGAAGGAGGTCGCCCAGCGGGTCGCGGCCAGGGTGGACACCGACGCCTATGGCCGTCTCGCCGTGATCGCCCAGGCCGTGGCCGAGGCGGAGGTCGTGATGGACCTGCCGGCCCGCGCCTTCACCCCGCCGCCCAAGGTGGCCTCGGCCGTGGCGCGCCTGACCCCGCGCGCCGAACGCCCGGCGGACGCCGAGCTGAAGGCCCTGGAGGCGGTCACCCGCGAGGCCTTCGGCCAGAGACGCAAGATGCTGAAGTCGAGCCTGAAGTCGCTCGGGGGCGAGGCGCTCTGCGCGGCGGCCGGCATCGATCCCCAGGCGCGCGCCGAGACGGTGGACGTGGCCGGCTTCCTGGCCCTGGCGCGGGCGAGCCTGGCCTAAAGCGCGATGGGGCTCGATGGAATCGTCAAGCCGCTGAATCGTGCTTTAGACTCTTAGACTTAAGAGCGCGTTCGGGCGGCGAAACCGCTCACACTTTAGAGCGCGTTCGGGCGGCGAGACCGCTCACACTTTCGCCTAACGCGCTCTGGCCGCCCCGCGATCGCCGTGCGCCCTCGACGCGACGTCACCAGCGGACGGCGAACAGCAGCGCCCCCTTCGTGGGGACGAAGGGGGCGGCGAAGTCCGGTACCTACGAAGGATCGCGCCTCAGCAGGCGGTGCCTTGGCTGATGCACGAAGCGGCGCTGTTGATCGCGGTGGAGATCGACTGGCCGAGGAAGATGGCGGCGGCGGCGATGGCGGCGCCGACGATGGCCAGGATCAGAGCGTATTCGGCCGCCGAGGCGCCGTCTTGTTCGTTCAGGAAGGAAGAGATCTTCGACATGACAGTCCCCGTATTCAACGTTTGCCCACGCGTCGAAATGACGTTGGATCCATAAAACATATCGTTATTTAAATGTAAACGCGTAAAAATGGTTAACGCGACGAGAGTCTCGATTAACCACGCTCATAAACTAAGCAACGTTATTATACTGAAATCGACACAAGGGCCGCCCCATCAAGTGTCGACCGGAGAGCCTGCGCGCCCGGTGGCGGCCGGGATGGCCAGTGTGACAGTATTGCGCCGGTCAGGGCTACGTGAAATCCCGGCCTCGCGCGACTCCGCGGCCTAGATCTCTTCGGCCAGCAGCTTCTCGACCAGGGGCGCGAGACCGGGGTTACGCGACCGTTTGAGGCGCTCGGCGTGGTAGATGTGGGCCAGTTCGGCGTAGGCGCGGTCGAAGTCGTCGTTGACGATCACGTAATCGTATTCGCGCCACTTGGCGATCTCGGCCTTGGACCGCGACAGCCGGCGCTCGATCACCTCGGCCTCGTCCTGCGCCCGGGCGTAGAGCCGCCGCCTCAGGTCGGCCATGGACGGCGGCAGGATGTAGACCTTCACCGTGTCCTCGGGCGCCCCGGCGGCGATGCTGAGCGCGCCCTGCCAGTCGATGTCGAACAGCATGTCCTGGCCCTCGACCAGGGACTTCATGATCGGTCCCCGGGGCGAGCCGTAGCAGTGGTCGTGGACCTCGGCCCATTCCAGGAACTCGCCGTGCGCCGCCATGTCGTCGAAGGTCTTGCGGTCGACGAAGTGGTATTCGCGCCCGTCCTTCTCGCCCGGCCGCGGCTGGCGGGTGGTGGCCGAGATCGACAGGTTCAGATCCTGGTGGTCGGCCACCAGACGGCGCGACAGCGAGGTCTTGCCCGCGCCGGAGGGGCTGGACAGCACGAGCAGGAGGCCGCGGTGGCCGGACAGGGCGAGGACGGACATGCCCCTGAGTAGCCGATGAGTCCGCGTTCGTCATCCCGGACGGCGCGGCGGCGGCCGGCGGGCGCGCCCTACTCCTTGTCGCCCTTCAGCGACTTGGCGATCTGGCGCCAGCGGGCGACGTTCTTCGTGTGCTCTTGGAAGGTCTCGGCGAACACGTGCCCGCCCGTGCCGTCGGCGACGAAGTAGAGGTCCTGGGTGGCGGTCGGATTGAGCGTCGCCTCGATCGAGGCCCGGCCCGGGTTGGCGATCGGCGTCGGCGGCAGGCCCGGGTTCAGGTAGCTGTTGAACGGCCCAGGCTCGACGACGTCGGCGTGGGTCAGGCTGCGGCCCAGCGGCCGGCCCTGGGTGATGCCGTAGATCAGGGTGGGGTCGGCCTCCAGGCGGATGCCCTTGGCCAGGCGGTTGAGGTAGACGCCGGCCACATGCGCCCGCTCGGCCGGCACCGAAGTCTCCTTCTCGACGATCGAGGCCAGGGCCAGGGCCTGGTCCGGCGTCTTGAAGGGCAGGCCCGGCTTGCGGTCGGCCCACAGGCGCGCCACCAGCTTCTTCTGGGCGGCCACCATCTGGCCGACCAGGGCGGCGCGGTCCTGGCCGCGCTCGGCGTCGTAGGTCTGGGGCATGATCCACCCCTCCTTGGCCACCGGCGCCGCGCCCGACAGCACGGGATTGGCGTTCAGCAGGTCCGCCACCTGGGTCGAGGACAGGCCCTCGGGGATGGTGATGTAGTGATGCACGATCCGGCCGGCGCGGATCATGCCGAGGATGTCCCAGGTCGAGGCGTGGGCCGGCACGGCGTACTCGCCCGCGCGCAGACGGCCGCCGCCGCCGGTGGCCTTGGCCAGGACGGCGAAGGTGAACGGCAGACGGATCACGCCCGCGTCGGCCAGGGCCCCGGAGATCTGCGGCAGGTTCGAGCCGCGCTTCAGGACGACGGTGGTGCTCTCCCCGCCTTCCTTGGCCGCCGGCCCCGGCCCGAAGGCCAGCCAGGCAAAGCCGCCGACGAGGGCCAGCAGGGCCGCGAGACCCAGGAGCGCGACCGCGGGATACCTCCGACGGGCGCCGCTCGACTTCGGTGACGCCTTGCGCCGCCCGCGGCTCACGACCGCCTCACGACGTCCGCTTGAGCACGAGCGCGGCGTTGGTCCCGCCGAACCCGAAGCTGTTGGACAGGGCCACGTCGATCCGCATCGGCTTGGCCTTCAACGGCACGAGGTCGATCGGCGTCTCCACCGACGGGTCCTCGAGGTTGAGGGTCGGCGGCGCGACCTGGTCGCGGATCGCCAGGGCGGTGAAGGCCGCCTCGATCGCGCCCGCGGCGCCCAGCAGGTGGCCGGTGGCCGACTTGGTCGAGGACATGGTCGCCTTGGCCGCCGCGTCGCCCAGCATCCGTTCGACCGCGCCCAGCTCGATCTCGTCGCCCAGCGGGGTCGAGGTGCCGTGGGCGTTGATGTAGTCGATGTCCGACGGGGCGATGCCCGCGTTCTTCATCGCCGCCTGCATGGCGCGGAAGCCGCCGTCGCCGTCCGAGGCCGGGGCGGTGATGTGGTAGGCGTCGCCCGACAGGCCGTAGCCGATCACCTCGGCGTAGATCTTGGCCCCGCGGGCCTTGGCGTGCTCGTATTCCTCCAGCACCACCACGCCGGCCCCCTCGCCCATGACGAAGCCGTCGCGGCGGCGGTCGTAGGGGCGGCTGGCCTTCTCGGGCTCGTCGTTGAAGTCGGTCGACAGGGCGCGGCAGGCGATGAAGCCGGCGATGCCGACCTTGACCACCGCCGCCTCGGCCCCGCCGGCGATCATCACGTCGGCGTCGCCGTGCTGGATCAGGCGCATGCCGTCGCCGATGGCGTGGGCGCCGGTGGCGCAGGCGGTGACCACCGCGTGGTTCGGCCCCTTGAAGCCATAGCGGATCGACACCTGGCCCGACACCAGGTTGATCAGGGACGAGGGGATGAAGAACGGGCTGACCCGGCGCGGCCCTTTCTCGTGCAGCTCGATCGCGGTGTCGGCGATGGTGCCGAGGCCGCCGATGCCCGAGCCGATGATCACCCCGGTGCGCTCGCGCTCGTGCTCGTCCTCGGGCGTCCAGCCGGCGTCCTTCACCGCCTCGTCGGCGGCGGCGATGCCGTAGAGGATGAAGTCGTCGACCCGCTTGCGGTCCTTGGGCGACATCACCTGGTCCGGGTCGAACGAGCCCTCGACATCGGGTCCGCCGCCGCCGCGGCCGTCGACGCGCGGCACCTCGCAGGCCACCTGGCAGGCGTAGCCCTCAGGGTCGAAGGCGCTGATCCGGTTGGCGCCCGACTTTCCCGCCAGGATGCGCGACCACGACAGCTCGCGGCCCCACGCCAGGGGGGTGATGAGGCCGATACCGGTGATCACGACACGGCGCATGCCTTACTCCTCGGGGATCCCATTTGTCCGGGATCAGATAGACGTTGGGTCCAGATACGACAACGCGGCCGCCGCCGAGGGAATCGGTGACGACCGCGTCGATTAGGACCGAATCGGGTCAGGCGCCCAGGCGTTCCTGGATGAACTTCACCGCGTCGCCGACGGTTTGGATGTGCTCGGCGGCGTCATCCGGGATTTCGATGTCGAATTCCTCTTCGAAGGCCATGACCAGCTCGACATTGTCCAAGCTGTCCGCGCCGAGGTCATCGATGAAGCTGGCCTTCTCGGTGACCTTTTCCGGGTCAGCGTCGAGGTGCTCGATCACGATCTTACGCACGCGTTCGAGAATGTCGGACATACGCTCTAAGCCCCTTGTTCTTTTCAGCCGCCTCGGCGGCCGTGAGTGGTGGAATCGATGGGACCTGGGCCGTGGCCGACGCAGACCATCAAAAGACGTGGGCCGTAGGCGACTTCCTACGTCCAACCGTTCGAGCCTTCGCTAGCACGTTCCTTTTTCGGAGACTAGCGCTCCCTGTGACAGGGCGGCCAGGGGAGTGTTCACGGCATCACCATGCCGCCGTTCACGTGCAGGGTCTGGCCGGTGACGTAGGCGGCCTCCTCGCTGGCCAGATAGACGCAGGCGGCGGCGATTTCCGCCCCCTCGCCCAGCCTCGCGGCAGGGATTCGCGACAGTATGCCCGTCCGCTGCTGTTCGTTGAGCACATCGGTCATCGGGCTCGAGATGAAGCCCGGCGCCACGCAGTTCACAGTGACGTTACGGCTGGCCACTTCCTGGGCCAGGGCCTTGGAGAAGCCGATCATGCCGGCCTTGGAGGCGGCGTAATTGGTCTGGCCAGGGTTGCCGGTGACGCCGACCACCGAGGTGACGCCGATGATGCGGCCCCAGCGCCGCTTCATCATCCCGCGCAGGGCCGCGCGCGACAGGCGGAAATAGGCCTCCAGGTTCACCCGGATCACCGTCTCCCAGTCCTCGTCCTTCATGCGCATCAGCAGGCCGTCGCGGGTCAGGCCGGCGTTGGACACCAGGATGTCGAGCGGGGCGCCGGCGGCCGTCTCGGCCGCCTCGACCAGGCCGTCCACGGCCGCCGCATCACCCAGGTTGGCCGGGGCGGTCGAGGCGCGCCCGCCCAGCTCTCCGGCCAGCTCGTCGAGCGCCTCGCGCCGGGTGCCCGACAGCACCACATGGGCGCCCTGGGCGTGCAGCTTGAGGGCGATGGCGCGGCCGATGCCGCCCGAGGCGCCCGTCACGAGCGCCGTCTTGCCGGAAAGTTCGAACATGGACTGCTCCTAGAAGGACTTGTCGATCAAAGGCTGCGGGCGAAGGCTTCGAGGTCTTCGGGCGTGTTCAGCGCCACGCCCTCGGCGTCGGGGGCGATGCGCTTGCCCATGCCGGTCAGCACCTTGCCCGCGCCGAGCTCGGCGAAACGGGTGACGCCGCCCTCCCCGGCCAGCCAGCCGATGCTCTCGCGCCAGCGGACGCGGCCGGTGACCTGCTCCACCAGCAGCTCGCGGATCTGCTCGGGGTCGAGGGTCGGGCGGGCGGTGACGTTGGCCACCAGCGGCGCGCGCGGCGCCAGGATCGCGGTGGCGGCGAGCGCCTCGCGCATCTCCTCGGCGGCCGGCGCCATCAGCGGGCTGTGGAACGGGGCCGAGACGTTGAGCGGGATCGCCCGGGCGCCCAGCGCCTTGGCCGTCTCGATGGCCCGGTCCATGGCCGCCTTGGCCCCGGAGATCACCACGTTGCCGGCGTTGTTGTCGTTGGCCACCACGCAGACGCCGAGGGCCGAGCCCGCCCGCGCGGCCTCCTCGGCCAGGGCCAGGTCGGCCTTGGGCCCGATCAGCGACGCCATGGCTCCCTCGCCCACCGGCACGGCCCGCTGCATGGCCTGGCCCCGCAGCTTCAGCAGACGGGCGGTGTCGGTCAGGGTCAGGGCGTCCGCCGCCGCCAGGGCCGAATATTCGCCGAGGCTGTGGCCGGCGACGAAGGCGGCCGCGGTGACGTCGACCCCGAACTCGGCCTTCAGCGCGCGCACCACCGCCAGGCTCACCGCCATCAGGGCCGGCTGGGCGTTCTCGGTCAGGGTCAGGTCGCCCTCGGGGCCCTCGCGCATCAGCACCGACAGCTTCTGGCCGAGGGCGTCGTCGACCTCCTCGAACACCAGACGGGCGCTGGAAAAGGCCTCGGCCAGCGCGGCGCCCATGCCGACAGCCTGGCTGCCCTGGCCGGGAAACAGGAAGGCAAGGCTCATCGGCGCTTTCCCCAGTCTTCAGAATCAGGCGCGGAGGGTTAGGGGATCGGGCCCCCAGGAGCAAGCCGGTGTGATGATTCAGGCATTCGCCTTCCGCCTGCGGCAAGGCTGGAGCGAATGCCTGAATTGAAAGCCACACCAGGTCATTCGATGACGCCTGCAGGAAAATATAGGTCCCTGAGCATTGGGCTTGCCGAGAACCGTTTGCGATATCAAGGTGACCAAAGCGACATGGCGCAGCGACGCCGTTCGTCCGCGCTCGCAGCCGGCGCCCCATCTGGAGGAATAGTGATGAAAGCCCGCGTTCTCGCCCTCGCGTCCGCCGCGGTGGCCCTCACCGCCCTGGCCGCCGTTCCGGCCCGCGCCGCCCTCGAGCAGGGCGCCCCCGCCCCGGAATTCACGACCAAGGCCTTCCTGGCCGGCAAGGCGTTCGACTTCAACCTCAACGACGCCCTGAAGAAGGGCCCGGTGGTGCTCTACTTCTTCCCCGCCGCCTACACCCCCGGCTGCCAGATCGAGGCGCACCTGTTCGCCGAGGCCGCCGACGAGTTCAAGGCGCAGCACGCCACCGTCATCGGCGTCACCGCCGGCAAGACCGACCAACTGGAGAAGTTCTCCACCGACACCCAGTACTGCTCGGGCAAGTTCGCCATGGCCGCCGACACCGACCTGAAGATCGCCACCAGCTACAAGTCGCTGATGGCCGAGCGCCCCCTGTCGGACCGCACCTCCTATGTGATCGGCAAGGACCACAAGATCGCCCTGGTCTACTCCAACCTGAACCCCAACGACCACGTCACCCAGACCATGGCGGCGGTGAAGAAGCTCAACGGCAAGAGCTGACACCGGGGCGCGCCGCGCCTCGCCCGCAACGTTCGGAAGCGTCGGGATCCCGGTCCCGACGCTTTTTGACAAGTCTGGCCCGTTGACTCCCAGGCCCGCAGACCAAATCTCTCCTTCAGAGGGCGCCTGGAGGAATGATCCGATGAAAGCCCGTTTCCTGATCGCGGCCGCCGCGACCGCCACATTGGCCCTGGCCGGGGCGGCTAAGGCCGCGACCGCCGACAAGACCGACGGCAAGGACGCGACCCGCAGCTGCTTCCTGACCCGGGACTGGGAAGGCTGGCGGGGCGCGGACGCCAACACGATCTATCTGCGAGTCCACGCCCACGACGTCTACAAGGTCGAGCTGTCGGCCGGCTCCAACATGGTCACCGACCCGACCAACCACCTGATCAACAACGTCCGCGGCTCCAGCTGGATCTGCGATCCGCTCGATCTGGACCTGAAGGTCTCGGACGGCCACATCGTCATGCCCCTGATCGTCAGGTCGATCACCAAGCTCACCCCCGAGCAGGTGGCGATGATCCCGAAGAAGGTCCTGCCGTGAAACCCGTCATCCTGATGGCCGCCGTCGCGGCGCTCGGTCTCGCCGGCGCCGCCCATGCCGCCGACACCGCCGCCGCCAAGCCGAAGAGCGCCTGCTTCTTCTCGCGCGACTGGAGCGGCTGGCGCTCGCCGAACCCGAACACGATCTACCTGCGGGTCCACGTGAAGGACATCTATCAGGTCGACCTGACGGGCGGCTCCTCACTGCTGGCCTGGCCGGATTCGCACCTGATCAACGAGGTCCGCGGGACCGACTCGGTGTGCGCGCCCATCGACCTGGACCTGAAGGTGGCCAACGACCACTTCGTCGAGCCGCTGTTCGTCAAGGCGATCACCAGGCTCACCCCCGAGCAGGTGGCGGCGATCCCGAAGAAGTTCCTGCCGTAGGCGTGGCCTGTTCCGGGAGCGATCGCCCCCTCGCGCCTTGTCCTCCACGCCGTTTTGACGTATACGCGCGCCTCCTTTGGAAGGCGGTCTTGCGCGGCCACCCTTCAAGTTTCCGGTCATGACGGCCGGAACGCCGCGCTCAGAGCCATCGTCCAGGCCGGATCTTCCGCCGGCCCGGGCGCCGCCTTCCGCAACGGAAGAAGGACATCATGGCGCTTTACGAGCACGTGGTCATCGCGCGGCAGGACATCTCGCCGCAACAGGCCGAAGCCCTCAACGACACCCTCAAGGCCCTCATCGAGCAAGGCGGCGGCTCCGTCGCCAAGATCGAGTACTGGGGCCTCCGCAACCTGACCTACCGGATCAAGAAGAACCGCAAGGGTCACTATTCCCTGCTCGCCATCAACGCCCCCGCCGACGCGGTGAAGGAGATGGAGCGCCAGCTGTCGATCAACGAAGACGTGCTGCGCTACCTGACCGTGCGCGTGGAAGAGCTGGACCTGGAACTGTCCCCGGTGCTCGCGCGCCGCGACCGTGATCGTGACCGCAGCGAACGCCGCGGCTACGACGACATCGGCATCTAAGGGACGAGGAAGAGATCATGACCGACGTTTCCGCTCCCGAAACCTCCGCCCCCGCCGCCTCCGGCGGCGGCCAGCGCCGCCCCTTCTTCCGCCGCCGCAAGGTTTGCCCGTTCTCGGGCGCCAACGCGCCGAAGATCGACTACAAGGACGTCAAGCTGCTGCAGCGCTACGTGTCCGAGCGCGGCAAGATCGTGCCGTCTCGCATCACCGCCGTCTCGGCCAAGAAGCAGCGTGAACTGGCCAAGGCCATCAAGCGCGCCCGCTTCCTCGCCCTGCTGCCCTACGTCGTGAAGTAAGGAGGGCCGCACCCATGAAAGTCATTCTGCTCGAACGCGTCGAGCGCCTCGGCGGCCTCGGCGAAACGGTGAACGTGAAGGACGGCTTCGCCCGTAACTTCCTGCTTCCCCGCCACAAGGCCCTGCGCGCCACCGCCGCCAACCAAAAGGTGTTCGACGCCCAACGCGCCGACATCGAAGCCCGCAACGCCAAGGCCAAGGAATCGGCCGAGGGCGCCGGCTCCAAGCTCGACGGCTCGTCCTACATCCTGATCCGTCAGGCGGGCGAAGCCGGCCACCTGTACGGCTCGGTCTCGGGCCGCGACGTGGCCGACGCGGTCAACGCCGAAGGCGGCAAGGTCGACCGGTCGATGGTCGTCCTCGACAAGCCGATCAAGACCCTGGGCGTGCACCAGGTGAAGGTCCGCCTGCACCCGGAAGTGACCGTCACGGTCTCCATCAACATCGCCCGCTCGCAGGACGAGGCCGAGCGCCAGGCGCGCGGCGAGAACGTGATCAACTCGCAGTTCGAGGAAGATCGTCTCGCCGACGAACAGGCCGCGGCCGATCTTCTGGAAGGCGGCGCCGGCCAGGCTGTCTCGGAAGACAGCTTCGCTTAGGCTTCAAAGGCTTAGGTCGTTTACTGAACAGGCGGCGCGAACCATTCGCGCCGCCTGTTTTTGTTTGCGATCTGAATTTTATCCACATCAAAAATTACTCTGGGGATGGGCGCCTCTCCGCCCTCCCGGCCCACGAGACCTTTGGCTAAGCTGACCGGATGACTGTCGTTCCGACCCTCGACCTGCGTTCCGCCGAGCCCCATCCCAACCACGCGCCGGCCAACATCGAGGCCGAGCAGGCGCTGCTCGGCGCGGTGCTGTTCGACAACGCCGCCTACGAGCGCCTCAGCGACCAGCTCCAGGCCCGCCACTTCTACGAGCCCTTCCACCAGCGCCTGTTCGGGGCGATGGAGGACTATATCCGCAAGGGCCAGCTGGCCGAGCCCATCGTGCTGATGGAGCGGTTCAAGCACGATCCCGCCTTCCAGGAACTGGGCGGCCTGCGCTACCTGGCCGATCTGGTCGACCGCGCCCCGCCCGCGGCCAACGCCGCCGACTACGGCCGGATGGTCTACGACCTCGCCCTGCGCCGCGACCTGATCCGCATCGGCGGCGAGATCGCCGTCGCCGCCGGCAGCGACCAGGAGAAGACCGCCAAGGACCAGATCGAGTTCGCCGAACAGTCGCTCTACACCCTGGCCGAGACCGGCCAGAGCTCCACCGGCTTCGTCTCCTTCGCCGACGCCCTGCACGGCGCGGTCGACATGGCGGCCGAGGCCTACGGCCGCGACGGCGGCCTCTCGGGCGTGTCCACCGGCCTGATGGACCTCGACAAGATGATCGGCGGCCTGCACCCGTCCGACCTCGTGATCCTCGCCGGCCGCCCGTCCATGGGCAAGTCGGCCCTGGCGGCCAACATCGCCTTCCACGTGGCGCGCAACTACGCCTACGACATCCTGCCCGACGGCTCGAAGAAGACCTCCTCGGGCGGGGTGGTGGCCTTCTACTCGCTGGAAATGTCGGCCGAGCAGCTGGCCATGCGTATCCTGGCCGAAGCCTCCGGCGTGCCGTCGGACCGCCTGCGCAAGGGCGAGATCAACGCCACCGAGTTCGGCCAGGTGCGCGACGCGGCGCTGGAGATCCAGCAGGCTCCGCTGTTCTTCGACGACACCGGCGGCCTCAGCCTGGCCAAGCTGACAGCGCGCGCCCGCCGCCTGAAGCGCCAGTCGGGCCTCGACCTCGTCGTGGTCGACTATCTGCAGCTGGTCACCGCCGGCGAAGGCTCGCGCACCGACAACCGCGTGCAGGAAGTCTCCATGATCACCCAGGGTCTCAAGGCCCTGGCCAAGGAGCTGTCGGTGCCGGTGATCGCCCTGTCGCAGCTGTCGCGCCAGGTCGAAAGCCGCGAGGACAAGCGCCCGCAGCTCAGCGACCTGCGCGAATCCGGCTCGATCGAGCAGGACGCCGACATGGTGTGGTTCGTCTACCGCGAGTCCTACTACCTCGGCCGGGCCGAGCCGCGCGAAGGCTCGCCCGAGCACCTGCAGTGGCAGGAGGACATGGACCGCGTGCAGGGCATGGCCGAGGTGATCATCGGCAAGCAGCGCCACGGCCCCATCGGCACCGTCAAGCTGGCCTTCAACTCCGACCTGACCAAGTTCGGCAACCTCGCCCGCGAAGGCCGCTTCGACTCGCGCTAGGGGCTTTGCACGGGTGGCTCGAGTCCGTTCGGGGTAGACTGCGTTCCTCGAGGCCTTGGCCAGGCCAGCGATGGGAAGCACCGATGAAACTCAGCGCCCGAAACATCCTCGGCGGCACGGTCCGGGAACTCCACCGAGGAGCCGTGACCACCACCGTCAAGATCGCCCTGAACGGCGGGGACCTCGTCACCTCCTCGATCACCAATGAGGCGGCCGAGGACCTCGATCTGAAGGTCGGGGACGCCGTCTCGGCCATCATCAAATCGTCCGACGTGATCGTCGGGAAGTGACGTCTAGCCCGGCCAGAGCCGCCAGGCCGCCCCCAGGACGACGATCACCACCGCCGGCGAGGCGGCGATCAGGTAGTCCCGCCGCTTCAGCGCCGCCCCTCCCCCGGCCAGGTCGGCGACGGTCACGCAGCCCGCCAGCAGCGCCGCGGTCATGGTCCAGAGGTGATAGCGCAGCTCGGACGAGACGCTGACGAGCCCGTAGCCCAGGCCATACAGCAGCGACGACAGGGCCAGCGGCGCGATCAGGTGGCGCGACGGCAGCCGCAAGGCGAGCGTCAGGAGTCCTGCCGCCAGCGCCATCCAGACGATCGGCCAGCCCAGCGGCGTCTGCGCCTGGACCAGGGCGGCGGCGTCGACCGCGTTCAGCGCCGGGTTGGGCGTCACCTGGTAGCCCCAAGGGTTGTCCACCGAACGGTCGTGCACCGGTCGGTAGACATCGGCCGGGGACCGCCGGTCGAAGTCGGCCCGCACCAGGAAGCGCGTGTTGACGTTGAAGTGCCCCAGCCGATGCTCGGCATAGGCCAGCGGGTGGCGCAGGATCGCCTCGACCCAGAACGGCGTCGGCTGGATCCCCTGGGCCTTGAACGCCGGCCGCAGCACGTCGAAGCCCACGGCGCAGTCCTCCTCGGCCCAGTCGGCATAGAGGTCCCACTGCACGGGGCTGTAGCAGCGGTGGTTGTCGGCCACCGGATCGGTCACGTCCGGCAGGGGCGGAAACACCGACTGGCCGCTGAATTCGGTGATGCCGCCGAGATCGTAGTTCACCAGCGACAGCCCCACCCCGCTGGGCTCGGCCCTGAGCAGGTGATTGGCGACCGGCGTGGCCAGCACCAGCGCGGCGGTGGCGAGGAGCCCGCTTGCCGCCAGCCTGAGCGGCGTTCGGCGCAGGGACCCGGGCAGCAGCGCCGCCAGCAACGGCCCGCCCGCCAGGAAGCCGTTGAACCTCAGGGCGCAGGCGATGACGATCAGGGCGATGGCCAGCAGCCGCAGCGGCCAGCCGCGCTCCTCGCGCCGCCAGGCGAGCAGGCCCGCCGCCGCCAGCAGCAGGGCGGCCATCAGGCAGTCCTTGACGATCGTCGCCATCAGGGCCACGGGGATCGGCGTCAGCGAGGCCGCCCCCAGGGCCACGGCGAGGACCGGCCGCCTCCCCTTCAGGGCCCAGCCGATCAGCAGGGCGAAGCCCGCGCCATAGGCGCCCAGCTGCAGCAGCAGCATCGGCGCGGGCCCGGGCGCCAGCGGCAGCAGCCTGCGCCAGAACCACTCCATCAGCGGCGGGTGCCAGTCGTCGAAGCGCCCGCTCAGCGCCTGGCCGTACTGGCGGATCGAATCCCAGGTCATCACGCCCGGCCAATAGGCCAGGCTGAGCCCGATCGAGACGACCAGGAGGGCGCCCGCCATGACGGCCGCCGATACTTGCCTGCGCTCCATGACTCTCCGGCCCTTGCCTGGTGTCCTGCATAGCGCCCGCTCAGGGCCGCGTCATTGCTGGGCCATCAGGGCGGCGTAGGCCGTCGGCGGCGGCGGCAGGACCGCCCGCGCCGCCAAGCCGGACAGGATCAGCACGGCCAGCACCGCGAGCGCGGGTCGCCAGCCCCTCGGCGGCGCCGACCGTCGCGCCAGAAGCACCCAGGCCACGGCCACCGCCAGCATGGCCCACAGGTGGTAGCGCAGGTCGGAGGAGATGCTCACCGCCGCGAAACTGGCCTCCTGGCCGAGGGCCGATCCCAGAAGGGCCAGGGCCAGGTCCCGGGCCGCATCGGGCGGCCGGGCGATCGCCGCCCACAGCCCCCAGAGGCCGAGGGCGGTCCAGACGATCGGCCAGCCCAGCGGCGTCTCGGCCACGACGCCGGCCAGGACCTGCCAGGCCGTCGCGGCGGCGGGGTTCTTCGGATCGGTCAGGCCCAGGGCGTTGCGCTCGGTCCTGGACGGCGGCCGGCCGCCCGGCCAGTTCACCGCCACCAGCCAGCGCCCGGTCGAGTTCAGGTGGGCCAGGCGCCAGTCCAGATAGGCGATGGGGTGGCGCAGCACGGCGCCGGCCAGCGCCAGGTAGAGCTGCCCCACCGGCCGCCGGGTCAGGGCCTGGACGGCCCGCTCGCAGGCGGGGACCTCGCCGAGCGGGTCCCAGAACACCGGCCGCACGCAGCGCCGGGCCCGGAGGGCGGCGATCTCCGGAGCGCCGAGGCCGAGGCTCGCGCCATCGCCGGTGCGCACGGCGATGGCGGCAAGATCGTAGAGGGGCGGCACGGCCCGCACCCCGCTGTCGCGCGCGTGCAGCAGGCCGAGGTTGATCGCCGGCGACCCGAGGATCACCGCGAGGACGCCGACCGCCGCCAGGGCCGCCTTCGCCGCCCGCGAGACCGAGGCCGGCAGCAGCAGGGCCACCAGGGGCGCGGTGGAGAACACCGCATTGGCCCGCACCAGCGAGGCGTAGGCGAACAGGACGGCGACCAGCAGCAGCGCCGGCCAGTGAACCCGCCGTCCGCGCAGCCGCCAGAAGCCGACGAGGCCCACGGCCAGCGCCAGGGCGCCGACCATCTGGCCGTCCTTGAGCACCGCCCCCTGCCAGCCGAGCAACGCCGGGCAGGCGCCGATCGCGAGGATCGCCAGCGCCCGGCGGCCGCCGAGGGCCTGGGCGAGAAGGCCGAGCCCCAGCCAGTAGCCGGTCATCTGCACGGCCAGCATCGCCCCCGCGCCGGGGCCGAACAGCCGAAGCCTGGCCCACAGCCACGCCATGATCGGCGGATGCCAGTCGTCGTAGGCCCCGCTCAGGGCCTGGCGGTATTGCTCGACCGCGTCGTAGAGCACGATCCCCGGCCAGAACAGGCCGAGCGACAGGACCAGCAGCACGGCCGCCGCCAGGATCGGCCACCACCGTCCCATGATGCCGCCCCGGTCTTGCGCCTGGTTCTGGTCCATCGATCCGCCCCGCCGCAGGTTTGGCAGCCTTCCGGCGCCCCGTCGAGACCGTCGCCTCGCCCGGCGACGACGCGCCGGCGCGCCGCACGCCAATGCCCCGGGGCCCCGACCGAACATTGCCCTCAACTTTCGCGGGTCGAAGCTGAACTATAGAGGCGTCAAAACCCAGGCAAGATCTGTCCGATCGCGGAACTGCCAAGCTTCGGCAATTACCGCGGGCCCGTCACACCCCATTTCCTCAGGATGAAAAGTTATAAAGCAGATCGCCGCGCGGAACTCTCTACTTATTTTTGATGAGATAAAATCAACGCAGTATTTATTCCCAAAACCCCAAGCAAATCCGCGCCGACAGCAAAAAATTAACCACAGGTTGACTGCAGTTGCACTGCAATCAGCGCCACCTTAACGGTGCCTCGTTTGGGCCTTTTGTGCAGACAGCCGGGGGGCCCCTGCGTCAGGACGCGACCGGCCGGCGTCAGGCGGGCGCCGGCCCTTTGAGTATTCACGCAAGTACAAACTTCCCGCGCCCGCATGGCGGCGGGTGTTCAGGCGTCGCCCCGCGGGGGCCAAGGAGCGAACCATGACCATCGATCTCGGCGACGGCGTCGTCTTCGACCCGACCAGCCTCGAGTCCGATTCCGGCACCGGCAACTACAGCACGATCCTGCGTGTCCAGGCCACGCCCACCGAACAGGGATTCAACACCGACGACAACGGCAACGTCCTCGACAACAAGGCGTCGTTCACCAACGCGATCCAGTTCAGCAATCTCGAGTCGGTGAACGTCGGCGGCGTCGACTACTTCGTGATCCGCTTCGACCTGAACCAGAACGACAACATCATCACCCTGAACACCCTGAAGCTGTACTCGGCGGCAACACCGGCCACGCTCGACGATTACAACCACAGCACGGGCGTGTTCGCGTCCGCGCCGCTCTACACCTACAGCGGCGCGCAGAGCCTCAGCGAAACCGGCAGCGGGAGCGGCCACGACGACGGCGGCTTCTACATCCCGGTGTCCATATTCGCCAATGCCGGCGTGACCGGCGGCGACTACCTGACCCTCTATGCCGACTTCTCCAATTCCAACGGCGGCTTCGAGGAATTCCGGGCCCTGACGGCCGAAGGCAATCCCGCCCTCACCGTCGTCAAGACCGCGGCCATCGACGACAGCGCGGGCGACGGCCACGGCGGCGGCAACGGCGACGGTCTGCTGGACTATGCCGGCGACGTCATCAAATACACGATCACCGTCACCAACACCGGCGACGTGGGGCTGACGGACCCGGCGTTCCCCTACGAGTCGCTGGGCCTCACCCTGACCCCGGACGCCCCTGGCGGAATCAATGTCGGGGATGCCAATGGGAACGGCGTCTTCGACCCGACCGAAGCCTGGGTGTACAACGCCTACTACACCCTCACCCAGGCCGACCTGGACAAGGGCGGCAACACCGCCGTGTGCGGGACCTTCTCGAACACGGTCACGGCCAGGGCCGCCGACCTCAGCAATGTCCTGCTCGTCGTTCAAGACACGTCGACGGCCGACGTCCAACTGACGCTGATCCCGAAGATGGCGGTGGAGAAGACCGCCGAGGTGCTCAACTTCGACAACTCGCACGACTCCGACCAGAAGGTCGACGCGGTCGGCGACCAGATCGCCTACACCTTCACCATCACCAACACCGGCAACACCGCGCTGCACGACGTCACCATTTCCGACCCCACCTTGGCCGGGATGGGCACCACCCTGCAGATCGCCAGCTTCTCCGGCGATACCGACGGCGACACGCTGCTCGATGTCAACGAGAGCTGGACCTATACGGCGACCATCAAGGTCACCCAGTCGATCTTCGACGCCGCCGTGGCCAACGGCGACACCCTGACCAACACGGTCACGGTCAGCGCGACCGACTGCTGCGGCGACCCCGCGGGGGGCCAGCTGACGGATGGCGTCACGGTCGATTTCCTGCCGCCGGTCAACACCGCCCGAACCCCGGGCTTCTGGTACAACAACGGCTCGCAGCTCTGGGACGGCAACGACGCCACCTTCCCCAAGGGCGGCAACCTGGGCTTCGACTTCCTCGGCAAGAGCGGCGATCTGGCCAAGACCATCTACGACCTGAACGGCGACGGCAAACTCGACACGACGACTCAAATCGACGGGGTCAAGGACAACGCGACGGGCAGCCGGCAATACCTGATGATCGGCGACTGGAGCGGAAACGGCATCGCCGACCATGGCGAAAACGTCCTGGTCGTCAGTCGCGACTACGCCCTGTCGCTGCTCAACGCCTCGACCAAGCAGGTCCAGGACGGCCGCTACATGGTGGCCCGCGACCTGGTCGCCTCCTGGCTGAACGTGCTCGGCCACACGCCGGCGGGCGATGCGCAGGACCTCGACAGCGTGCGCCACTACATCGACGAAGGGATCGCCTGGCTGATCCAGACGACCAACGGGAACCATGTCCTGGCCACCGACGAGTTGAAGCAGCCTTTCCCGGTCCCGACCTCCGCCTCGCCCTGGCAGGCCGGCTATGACGGCAACGGCGATTTGACGAAGGGCGGCAACATGGTTTCGGCGGCGTTTCCCGATATCCTGGGAGGCCCGACCGCGACCGACATCCTGGCCGGCTCGGTGATCCACACCGGCCTGGACCACTTCAACAATTTCGGCTTCGTCTGAGCCCGCAGGGCGTCGCGCCGCCGGCCTTGCCCCGGTGTGACGCCCCGCTAAAGGACCATTCACCTATCCGCGGCAAGACTGGCGATGGGCGCAGTCCGCGTCGTGAGTAACCTTGCATGCCTTCAGATGCCTCCGCCGACGCCGACTGCCGTCGGGACAAGCCGCGCCGGCGCGTCCTCCTGGCCGGGAAAATCGTCCAGGACAACGGCCTCTCGCCCGATTGCACGATCCGCAACCTCACCGACAGCGGGGCCCAGATCCGCGTCGCCCCGGGCCAGGCGATTCCCGACGCCTTCCACCTGATCGAGATCCGGTCCGGCATGGCCTATCGCGCCGAGGTGGCCTGGCGCACCCCCGCCACGGCGGGGCTGAAGTTGTCGGGCCGCCTCGACCTCAGCCTTTCGGGGCCCGCCACCCCGATCCACCTGCGCAAGCTCTGGCTGGGGTGCGCGCAGCGGGGCGTCGGCGTCTCCGAAGGCTGACCCGCCGTCGTCCTTGCCCGACGCCGGCCCGGCCGCTCACGGAGCGCGGCGGCTCAACATCGCCGGCGGCCCGATCGCGCCGCCCGACGCCAGGTCGACGATCAGGTCCGCATAGACCCGGTGAGCGGGATAGAGGTCGTCCGGCACGGCGTCGAACCAGACGAGATCGCCGGGCCTCGCGCCTTGCCTGCCGGACAGGACCCGCATCGTCGGACGCGAGGTCAGGCGGCACGGATAAAGGAACGAGAGGTTGTGTCCCCGCGCGCCGAAGATCTCCAGGATCGCGGCCGGCGTCTTGGACGCTTCGACCGAGGCCCCCAGTTCGTCGGCGGCCGTCGCCTCGATCCGCTGGGCGATCGTCTCGCAGCGCCTGAATATCCCGCCCGGGACGTGCCAGCCCGCGGCGAATTCGTCCTCGCGCCAGGCCAGGAGGAACCGGCCCCCGTCCAGCGCCAGCAGGTCGACATTGACCATGGGCACGGCCGCATAGACGAAGTCGAACACCGGCCGCGGCAGCCCCGATCGTGGATCGAGGCCCCGGCTGATCGTCCGGAGGGTCTCGGCTTGCTGAAGGCTGATCTCGGCCATGCGGCGGCGTCCCTGGGCACACGACGCCGCAAACGGCGGCGCGCGGCAAGAGGCTCCGCGCTCGCGCCGGAGAAAACAATCCCGTGGCCAAGCCAGGCGACGCTTGACGCGGGCTGTGATCCCCTGCCGAATGTCCCGCCTCCGTCGGCAAGGACGGACTACGGACATGAAGCGCAACCCGCTCTACAGCGGCTCGGCCTGGTCCAGGCCCCCTCGCGGCGCGAGGGCGGCGGCGGGACGGTCTGACCCCGAGCCGGAGCCGGCGGCCGCGCCTCCCAAACCCTCCCGTCTCAAGGCGCTGCTGGCGGCGCCGCCGCTGGCGTGGATCACACGGCATCGCTGGATGGCCTCGACAGCGGCTCTGGGGACCGCCCTGGTCGCGGTGGTGCTGGTCCAGGCGCTGCACCCGCCGCGGACCCTGACCCAGGCCGACATCGACGCGGCGGTCGACTACACCTTGAAGCACCGCCCCACCCCGCCCTCGGACGCCAGCGTCGCCGCCGAGGTCATCCGCCCCTCGGTGGTGCGGGTGGTCGGCTACCTGCCGGAGGACGCCATCCCCGCCGACAAGCGCGACGCCGCCAAGCCCGCGCCGGAGGCCAAGGGCGACGCCAAGGCCGACGCCAGATCTCCCGGCGCCAACGAGAAAGCGCCGCAGGGGGCCAGGCCCGGCCAGGACGAGCGCGAGAAGGGCGCCATCTCGGTGGGTTCGGGTGTGGTGATCGACGAGAAGGGCACCATCCTCACGAACTGGCACGTGGCCGACTCCGCCCCGCGCCTGAAGGTGACCTTCTCCAACGGTCTGGTCGCCGACGCCGACCTCGTCGGCGCCCAGCCGCAGGACGACCTGGCGGTGATCCGCGCCCGCACGGTGCCCGACGACCTGAAGCCCGCCACCCTGGTCTCCACCGGCGGCCTGCGCCCTGGAGACGAGGTCATCGCCACCGGCTTCCCCTTCGCGATCGGACCGTCGGTGACATCCGGCGTGGTCTCGGGCCTGAAGCGGGAGTGGGACTTCGCGGACGGCCACAAGATGACCAACCTCATCCAGTTCGACGCGGCGGCCAATCCCGGCAACTCGGGCGGGCCCCTGGTCAACCGCAAGGGCGAGGTGCTGGGCATCGTCACCGGCATCCTCAACCCCACCTCACAGCACGTCTTCATCGGCATCGGCTTCGCCGTGCCGATCGAAAACGCGGCCGCGGCGGCCGGCATGTCGCCCTTCTAGACCGGGAGCCAGCATGACGCGCGACGACGCTCTGGACATCGAGGCCGCCCCGCTGATGCAGCGGGTGCTGTACGAACTGAAGAAGGTGGTGGTCGGCCAGGACCATTTCCTGGAGCGGGTGCTGGTGGCCATGCTGGCCCGCGGCCACCTTCTGGTGGAAGGCGTTCCCGGCCTCGCCAAGACCCTCACGGTCAACACCCTGGCCCACACCGTCTCGGGCGTCTTCAAGCGCATCCAGTTCACCCCCGACCTGGTGCCGGCCGACCTGGTCGGCACGCGCATCTACAACCAGCGCACCGGCGACTTCTCGACCTCGCTCGGCCCGGTGTTCTGCAACCTGCTGCTGGCCGACGAGATCAACCGCGCCCCGGCCAAGGTGCAGAGCGCCCTGCTGGAAGTGATGCAGGAGCACCAGGTGACCATCGCCGGCGAGACCTATCCGGTCCCCGAGCCGTTCGTGGTCATCGCCACCCAGAACCCGATCGAGACCGAGGGCACCTATCCCCTGCCCGAGGCCCAGGTCGACCGCTTCATGATGAAGGTGCTGGTCGACTATCCGAGCGAGGACGAGGAGTTCGTCATCGTCGACCGGGTGACCAACGCCATAGGCGCGGCCGGGGCCATCGCCTCGACCGAGCAGCTCCGGGCGCTGCAGGCCCAGAGCCGCCAGGCCTATGTCGACCCGTCCCTGATCACCTATGCCGTCAAGCTGGTGTCGGCCACGCGCGATCCTGCGAAGGCCGGCTTGCCGGACCTGGCCCGCCACGTGCTCTACGGCGCGAGCCCGCGCGGCTCCATCCACCTGATCGAAGGCGCCCGCGCGCTCGCCTTCCTGCGCGGGCGCGACTACGTGCTGCCGGAAGACGTGGTCGACCTCGCGCCCGACGTCCTGCGCCACCGCATCGTGCTCAGCTACGAGGCCCTGACCGACAACGTCTCGACCGACGAGGTGGTCAAGCAGGTCATGCGGCGGGTGCCTGTGCCCGCCAAGCCCCTGGATACCCATGTCCGCATCGCCGCCCAATCCTGAGCAGCTCCTGCGCCGGCTCGACTGGACGGTGATCCGCCGTCTGGACGGGCTGTTGCAGGGCGACTACCGGACCCTGTTCCGGGGCTCGGGCATGGATCTGGCGGACCTGCGCGAATACCAGCTGCACGACGACGCCCGCCATATCGACTGGAACGTCACCGCGCGGATGAACGTGCCCTATGTGCGCGAGCATCACGAGGACCGCGAGATCACCGCCTGGTTCCTGCTCGACCTCAGCCCCTCGATGGACCTGGGCTCGGGCGAGCGGCGCAAGCGCGACGCCCTGATCGAGTTCACCGGCGTGCTGGCCCGCATCCTGACCCGCCGCGGCAACCGCGTCGGGGCTCTGTTCTACAGCGGCGGAGACCTCGACGGAGTGGTGCCCGCCGGCAGCGGCCGGCGCCACGTGCTGCGCCTGCTGCACGCCCTCGATGCGCGGCCGAGGCTGAAGGCGGCCAAGCCCACCGACCTCGCCCAATTCCTGCGCGCCGGTTTCAACATTCTCCGGCGCCGGTCGCTGGTGTTCGTGGTGTCGGACTTCATCTCCACGCCCGGCTGGGACCAGCCGCTGTCGCTGCTCGGACGCCGGCACGAGGTGCTGGCGGTGCGGCTGGTCGATCCGATCGAGCGCGACCTGCCCGACCTCGGCCTCTTCACCCTGCAGGACGCCGAGACCGGCGAGCGCCTGTTCGTCGACAGCCACGACAAGGCCTTCCGCCGCCGCTTCGCAAAGCTGGTCGACGCGCGCGAGGCCGAGCTGCGCGAGGCTTTCGGCCGGGGCGGCGTGGACGTGCTCGAGCTCGCGCCCGACGACGATCTCGGCGACGCGCTCATGCGTTTCTCGCAACTGCGCCGGCGGCGCGCGCGGGGCGGCCCGGGCTCAGGCCTCGGCCGCGCGTTCGCCGCCCCAGGTCCCTAAGGAGGCGCCGTGACCTTCGCCTGGCCCGCCATGCTCTGGCTCCTGCTGCTCGTGCCCACGGCGATCGGCGGCTATCTCTGGCTGCTGCGCCGCAAGCAGGCCGCCGCGGCGCGCTGGGCCAACCTGACCCTGGTGCGCGAGGCGATGGGCGGCCGATCGACCTTCCGCCGCCATGTGCCGCCGCTGCTGCTGCTGGCCTCCCTGACCCTGATGCTGCTGGCCGCCGCGCGCCCGGCCGCGGTGCTCACCCTGGCCACCCACCGGGCCACCATCATGATGGCGATGGACGTGTCCGGCAGCATGCGCGCCGCCGACGTCTCGCCCAACCGCATCACCGCCGCCCAGGCCGCCGCCAAGGCCTTCGTCGCGGGCGAGCCGCGCAACGTGCGCATCGGCATGGTCGCCTTCGCCGGCACAGCCCTGGTCGTGCAGCCGCCGACCACCGTCAAGGAGGACCTCAACGCCGCCATCGACCGCTTCGAGCTGCAGCGCGGCACCGCCGTGGGCAGCGGCATCCTGGTCTCGCTGCAGAGCCTGTTCCCCGACGAGCAGATCGACCTGCCGGGCTTCCGCAGCGGCTTCGGGTTCGGCGGCGGCTACGGCTCGACCTACGGCGGCGGCGGCGGCGGCGACACCTCCCCGCTCGACCCTTCCAAGCCCAAGGTGGGCAAGAAGCCGCCCGGCCCGCCGGTGCCGCCGGGCTCCAACCCCGCCGACCTGATCATCGTCATGACCGACGGCCAGACCAACGCCGGCGCCGACCCGATCGAGGCGGCCCGCATGGCCGCCAACCATGGCGTCAGGGTTATCACCGTCGGCTTCGGCTCGACCGACGGCGACGTGGTCGGCTTCGGCGGCCGCTTCATGCGCGCCCAGCTCGACGAGGAGTCGCTCAAGCAGATCGCCGACATGACCAAGGGCCAGTATTTCCGGGCGACCAACTCCACCGAGCTGAAGAAGATCTACCAGGGCCTCAACACCCAGTTGATCAAGGAGACCAAGGAGACCGAGATCACGGCGCTGTTCAGCGTCGCGGCCGCGGTGTTTGCCCTGCTGGCGGGCGCCCTGTCGATGCTGTGGTACAGCCGCATCCTTTGAACCGTCGGCGCCGGCGAGCGAACCTAGGCAATCGCGCGGGAACGCGTATGAGTGCGTTCCAGCAATCAGATTCCAGGCAGGCCACGATGCATCGGTATATCCCCCTCACGCTCGCGGCGGCGACGCTGCTGCTGCCCGCGGCCGCGTCCGCCCACTTCCAGCTGCTCGCGCCGGCCTCGGCCCTGGTCGAGAACCAGCTCGGCGACCCGCAGAAGATGGCGCCCTGCGGCGGCGTCACCGGCAATCCGGGCATGCCGACCAACGCCGTCACCGCCGTGCGCGGCGGCGACATGCTGCACGTCAAGGTGTCCGAGACGGTGTTCCACCCCGGCCACTACCGCATCTCCCTGGCCGTGCTCGACCGCAAGGAACTGCCCGCCGACCCGATGGTCATGACCAAGCAGGCGCCGAACGGGGCCACGATGTCGGTCTCGGCCGAGATCGCCAAGGCCAAGCCGCCGATCCTGGCGGACGGCCTGTTCCCCCACACCGAGCGCCAGCAGACGCCGATCCCCCGGGAAACCGACGTCAAGCTGCCCAACATCAACTGCGACAAGTGCACCTTGCAGGTGATCCAGTTCATGGCCGAGCACGGCCTGAACAAGGACGGCGACTTCAGCTACCACCACTGCGCCACCCTGAAGATCACCGCCAACCCCGCCCTGCCGATCGACAAGGGATGGCCGGGCCAGGGCTGATCCCCGGCCTCCCTGGTCAGCGCGGGTCCAGATCGAGCCTGGTGCTGACCAGGGCGAGGCCGAGACTGGCCGCCACGGCGATCCACAGCGCCTGCAGCCCCATGCGCGGATAGCACAGGGCGCCGGCGAAGGCCCCGCCGGCGAGGCCCAGCCACAGCAGCAGATAGGGCAGCCAGGCCAGGCGATCCTCGCCGAGGAACGCGCCGGCCGCGCGCTGCCCCAGCTTGACCAGGGTGCCGGTCATGTAAGTCACGCCCACGCTCACCTCGCCTTCGCGCTCGAAGACGGTGTTCTCCGCCCCCATGGCGATGGCCACCAGCGCCAGGGCGAACACCATCGAGCCGGCGAGCGCCAGGGTCGATCCGCCCAGGAGCAGGATGGACACCAGCAGCAGCACGGCCGACGGCCGCCGTCGCCCGGCGAACCGTCCGATCAGCGACCCGACGAACACCCCCGTCACGAAACAGCCGATCAGCGCCCCCGCCCGCGCCGCGTCGGCGGAATGGGCCGCCAGGCCGACGCTGAACCGGGTGGAATTGCCGCTCATGAACGAGACGAAGAAGCCGCCGAGCGACAGGAAGCCGATGGCGTCGACGTAGCCGGCGAGCGCCGCCAGGCAGATCGCGAACAGCCGCAGCGAGGGCGCGTAGCGAATCATCCTGGCCATTGTGGCCCAGAGGCTCGAGCTCAGGGAAAGCCCCCGGTTGGCGCCGGCCCGCAAACCTGCGTTCATGCGCCATGCCTTCCGCCCTCGTCTTCGGCGGCGCCGGCCAACTCGGCGCAGCGGTCTGCGACCGCCTGCTGGCCGCGGGATGGGACGTCCATGTGGTCACGCGCGGCGGCCGGCGTCCGCCCGCCGGCGTCTCGGGCGGCGCCCGGCTCGTGGACGGGAGCGGCCGATCCCGGGCCGCGGTGATCGGTGGCCTGGGCCGCGCGGTCGACGCGGTGTTCGACCCGACCGCCTATGACGCCGCCGACGCCCGCGACCTGCTCAGCGCCCGCACGCGCTTCGGCGGGCTGGTGGTGGTCTCCTCCGCCAGCGTCTACGCGAGCGCCGACGGCCGCTCCCTGGTGGAGGCGTCGCAGTCGGGCCTGGCCGATCGGGGCGGCGCCATCGACGAGGACGCGCCGACGGTGGCGCCGGGCGAGGACGGCTATTCCGCCCGCAAGGTGGCCCTCGAACACGCCCTCCTGGCGTCCGGCGCGGCGGTGTCGGTGCTGCGGCCCTGCGCCGTCTACGGCCTGTGGTCGAGCCATCCGCGGGAATGGTGGTTCATCAAGCGGGCCCTGGACGGACGCCGGGCCATCCCGGTGGCCTACGACGGATCGAGCGTGTTCCACACCAGCAGCGCCCGCAGCGTCGCCGCCCTCGCCGCCGCCTGCATGGAGAAGCCGCAGGCGCGCGTGCTCAACGCCGCCGATCGCGACGCCCCGTCGGTACGCGAGATCGCCGCGGCCATCGCCGACGCCGCCGGCCTCGACCTGCCCCTCGCCCCGTTCGGAGGCCCGCCGGTCGGGCCGTCGCACGTCGGTTCGACGCCGTGGTCCACCGAGCACCCGCTGGTGCTCGACACCAGCCGGGCGGCGGTCCTCGACGGCGGCGGGCAAACCTATCCGACAGCCGTCGGCGAGGTGTGCCGATGGGTGCTCGACGTCGCTCGGCATGGCGACTGGCGCGCGCAGTTCAGCCGCTTCTCCCACTACGGCTACGACCCGTTCGACTATGCGGCCGAGGACGACTTCCTGGCCGCCGTCTGACGGCGGTCAGGCTCAGAACGCCAGCCGGAAATTGGCGCGCACGGTCTGGTCGAAGTCATGGGTCCAGCCCTGGGCGCCGAAGGTCAGGCCGAACACGGCGTTGTCGTTCTTCATGTCGAGGCCGATCTCCATCACCGCGCCGTCCCGGGCCAGCGGCGCGCCCTCGACGCTGAACGGCGAGCCGCCGGCCACGAACCGCACCGTCGAGACGGGGGCCACGTCGCCATAGTCGTGACGCCAGCCGAACAGGCCGTGCAGGCTCGCCTGCACCTCGCCGAACGCCAGCGGCAGGGCCGGCTTGACGCCCAGGGTCGAGAACACCGCGTCGGTATCGCCCGCGCGCGCCGCCAGGGCCGCCACGCCGCCATGCTCGGTGAACCCCTGGGTGTGGGTGGCGACATAGGCCGCCTCGGCGAACGGTTCGACGCTCGCCTGGCCCAGGGTCATCCGATAGCCGGCCTGGGCGAAGCCCTGGGCCGTGTCGGCGTCATAGCTGGCCTCCAGCAGTTGCTGCCCCAGGTTGGTCAGCCCCACGGTGCGGTCGGCGTCAATCCGGTGGAAGCTGTAGCTGCCGCCGAGCCGCAGGCCCAGGGCGCCGTACTGCGCGCCGCCGTAGAGACCGAGGTGATAGCTGTCGATGTTGGCGTCGGCGGTCGCGCCGTCCATGTCCATCCGGGTGCGGCTGTAGCCGGCGAAGCCGCCGGCCCGCCAGCTGGCCGGCAAGGGCGCATCGGCCCCCAGCAGGAAGCCGCCGGTGGAGCGGTTGGCCTCGCCGGCGTTGCCGTCGCCGTCGGTGCGGCCCCAGGCGCCGAACACCTGGCCCCAGGCCGCCGGGCGGCCGTCCTCCGGGCAATTGCCGTCGGGCTGTCCGCCGACCAGGCCCACCGGGCTGCAGAACAGGGTCTGCACGCGGCCGATGGCCAGGTCGCGCACCAGCCGGCTGTCGGACACCAGCACGCCCCGGGCCGCCGCATGGCCGTCCGCGGCCAGCTGGTCCAGCAGTTGCTGCGCCGCCGTCACGGTCGGGGAATTCAGCAGCGCGTCGGGCAGGTCGCCCGAGCTCGGCAACCCGCCCACGACCGCCCCCTGGTTGGGTGTGCCCACGGCCCCGGCCGGATCGGCGGTCTGCACCACCGTCAGGTAGGCGTGGCCGGCGTCGTAGCTGTCCTTCATCGCCAGGAAGGCCGAGATCGGCTGCACGCCGCCGCCGAGGGTGTAGGTCCCGCTGACGCCGCCCGTCGCGCTGAGCACGGTGTAGACCGCGCCCAGATGGAAGTTGCCGGCCGTGGTCTTGGCCACGGTCAGGCCGGCGCCGGGCTGCAGGGTCGCCGAGCCGGTCGCCACGATCTGGTCCGAGGCGCCGCTGGAGGTCGGGTCGACCTCGACCTGGAAGGTCGAACCGCCCTGCTGCGCGAAGGCGCCGTTCACGTGCAGCACGCCGATGGAATTGCCGGGGGCGATCGTCGCGCCCGCCTGCACCGTGGTCGCGCCCACCGTGCCCGAGCCCTTCAGGGTCGCGCCGGACATCACCGTGACGGCGGATGAGGCGAGCGAGCCGTTCACCGACAGGGCGCCGGCGGCCACGGTGGTGGGGCCGGTCAGGGTCGCGGTCCCGGTCAAGGTCAGCTGGCCCGCGCCCATCTTGGTGAAGCGCCCCGAGCCGTTGATCGGTCCGGCGAAGGTCGCGTCGGCGCCCTGGTCGATGATCAGGGCGGCGTTGTCGAGGATCGCGCCCGAACCGAAGCTGGCGGCCGCCCCCCGGAGCACGCCGGCCGAGATGGTGGTGCCGCCGGCATAGCTGTTGGTCCCGGCCAGGGTGGTGGTTCCCGCGCCGAGCTGGCTCACCGCGCCGGTCCCCGAGATCGCGCCGCCGAAGGTCACCGCGTCGGAGCGGTCGAAGGCCAGCACGCCGTTGTCGGCCACGTCGCCGGTGATCGAGCCCGAGGTCCCGCCGGCGCCGAGCTGCAGCGCGCCCGCGGCGATCGTGGTGCCGCCGGTGTAGGCGTTGGCGCCGGTCAGGACCAGGGTCCCGAGGTCGGTCTTGTTCAGCGTCGTCGCGCCCGTGAGCACGTTGTCGATGGTCGCCACATAGGCGGCCCCGGCGGACGAACCGTCGCCCACGCGGAGGGTCGAGGAGGCCCCGCCGGCCAGGGCGATGGGATCGCCGGTCAGGTGGTAGCCGTCGGCGGCGAACTGCATGCCCGCCGCGCTCACCGGCCCGCTCACCGTCACCGTCCCCGGCGCCGCGGCGAACACGGCCAGGGCGCTGGCCTCGTAGGCGGCGTTGAAGGCGCCATTCTGCAGGGTCCAGTTGGTCCCGGCCACGGTCCACAGGCCGGGGCCGCCCTGCACCACGCCGTCGCCCGCCCGGCCGGGACCGTCGCCGTCCCAGAAGTTCACCGGCACGCCGGTGTAGTTGACCAGGTTCACCTGGCCCGCGATCGCCGTCTGCAGCGCCAGCCGCGAGCCGGCCGGCGCGGTCCCCAGGGTCAGGCCGTTGTCGGTCAGGGCCCCGTCATAGGAGACGATGCGGTAGACGCCCGGATCGAACGACCCGCCGGGCGAGGCCGCCACGTCCAGGGTCCCGTCCAGGGTCAGGTTGCCGTTCACCTTGACCAGGTCGTTGAGCGGCCCGCCGACCACGCCCGCCTGGCCGAACTGCGCGCTCAGGTGCGAGCTCGACGCCAGGCTGAGGTCGCCGGTGATGGTCAGGGTCCCGGGGCTGTTGCCCGGGGCCAGCACGCCGTCCGTCACGTTGACGCTGCCGTTGATCGTGCCCGACCCGCCGAGCACGCCGCCGGTCTTCACCGCCACCGCCCCGCCCGAGGCGCCCAGCGTCCCGTCCACGTGCAGCTCGCCGCCCGAGACGGTGGTCAGGCCGGTGAAGCCCGAGCTGTCGCCGGTCAGGTGGGTCACGCCGGAAACCTGGTTGATCGCGCCGTTGCCGCTGATCGCCGCGCCGAAGCTGTAGTTGGCGTCGGTGTGGTTGAAGTTGATCCGGCCGGTCCCGGCGCCGAAGGTCAGGGTCGGCGTGTTCAGCGTACCGGCGCCTGCCGCCGCCGCGCCCTCGGCCCCGCCGATGTTGAGCACGCCCGTGCGGGTGGCCGCGTTCGCCGTGGCCAAGCTGGGCGCGGTCAACACGCCGCCGTCGGCCAGGGTGACGGTGGCGGTGGTGTTGTTGGCCTGGGCGAGGGTGAAGGCCCCTGTCGAGGCGAAGCTGGAACCCGCGCCCGAGACCAGCAGATTGGCAGCCCCGTTTGCCCCGCCCATGTTGACGATTCCAGCGACGATCGCACCGCCGCCCGTGACCTCGACCTGCCCCTTGTAGAGACCGAATATACCAGCGACCGCCAACTTCGATCCCGCGCCGTCGACTTGCAGGGTATGGCTCGCGGTCTGGGCCAGGGTCGCCGAGCCGAAGTTGATGCGCTGGGCCTGCATGGTCGCGCCGTCCGCGACGACCACCGACACGGGGGCCCCGCCGGAACTGGGGTCGAGCCCGATCTGACCGGCGATATCGAGCAGCGATCCGGCGCCGGTGACCGTGAGGGCGAGCTGCGAGCCAGCGGCCCCGCCGACGGCCGTCACCGTCGTGCCGGCGTAGGTGGTGTGGATCGCACCGCCGTTCTCGACCAGGATCGTCGCCGAGCCGGCGCTGGTGGCCGCTGACAAGGTGTTGACGGTCACCGTGCTGCCGGCGCCGTCGACCACCAGCGCCGAGTCGCCGTTGACGCCGGCGGCGCCGGGGGTGGTCAGCGTCCCGCCGCCCTTGAATTGCAGTGTGCCGCCGGTCACCGCCAGGCCGCTCGAGGCGCTGATCGTCCCGTCGATCTCGGCCGAGCCGGAGGTCAGGGTGACGCTGGTGACCCCGCTCATGGTGTGGCCGGCCGCGTAGGTGAAGCTGTCGCCGGCGCCGACGTGGAGGTTCACGGGCGTCGAGCCGCCGCCCACGACGTCGCCGGTGATCGAGCCGCCGGTGACGGTCAGTGTGTTGGCCACGGCCGCCAGGTTGACGGCGCCGTTGATGGTCCCGCCGGTGGTGAAGGTCACCGCCCCGCCAGTCTGGCTGACGGCGACGCCCGAGCCGCCGGCGTTGAGCGTCGCCCCTGAGCCGATGGTCAGGGTCCCGCCCCCCGCCCCGACCACATGGACCGCCGCCCCGGTCCCGCTGCCGCCCGTGACCGAACCACCGGTGACGGCCACGTCATAGACGCCCGTGCCCGCGGCGTCGGCGAAGATGCCGTCGTTCTGGGCAGACTGGATCGTGCCGCCCGACATCCGCACCTGCGCCGTTCCGGAGCCCGAGGTCAGGCTCGTGATCCCCGTGGCGAGGGTCGTGCCGGTGGTGACGATGGAGCCACCGCTCATGGTGACGAAGGATCCTGCCGTGGATCCGGCGCCGAGCACGGCGGCCCTGAGGCCGCCGCCCCGGCCGCTCGTCTGGATCGAGCCGCCGGTCATGGTCACGCTCGCGCTCGCGCTTGCGGCGGTGCTGCTGGACGTGGCCTGGACGCCGTACGCCGTGTCGCCCGAGGTGGTGATACTGCCGCCGTTCAGCATCGCCGAGGCCGCTCCGGGATTGGCCGCGCCGCTGATGGTCGCCGCCAGGCCGGAGCGGAAGCCGCCAGTGGTCGCGATCGATCCGGCGTCCATGGTCACCGACGCATTGCCGCCCGTGCCGGCGTTCGTCGCCGAGATGGCTGCGGACCCAGTGGTGGTGTTGGTGACCGAGCCGAAGCTCGTGGCGGTGATGACGATGTCGTTGGTGTTGGTGTTCGAACCGGCCACGTTGACGCCCGAGCCTTGCACGACGATGCCCGGGTCGTTGAGCTTGAGCGTCAGGCCGTCAGAACCGGGATAGCTGATGCCGCTGCCGTAGGTTCCCGCCGAGCAGATGACGGTGTCCGCCCCCGGCTGGTCGGTCCCGCAGGTCTGCGCCGCCGCGGGCGACGCCGCCAGCATCGCGGCCCCCAGGGTCAGGCCCGAGGCGGTGGCCCACAGCCGGGGCCGCGTGGCGAGGTGGCGTCCGACGGTCCGGACATTGCGATCGGTCTTCGACATCCTGGCCTCTCCCCGCGAAGGCGTCGTTTCGCCGCAATGGATCGACCCAATCTCATGAACAACCTGTAAACGATTGACGTTGTCACAAATACAAGATCGTCGATATTCGATCCTATACTTTCTGTTTTAAATCGAGAAACGCCCCGCACGTCGAGACTAAACGACGCATTCCCGTGCAGATTGCAAAGTATATCTCCATATATACCTATAGTATTTGGATATCATTCGACTTCAGGGCGTCGAGCCGTTTTACGAGGCGTAACGCCGCCCGCACGCGGCCGGCGCGGCGAAGCCTCAGCCGAGGTGTTCGCCCGTCGTCCCCGGCGGCCTGGCGGGACGCTTCAGCTCGACGACATTGCCTTCCGGATCGCGCACATAGAGCGACGGCCCCTCGCCCTCGGCCCCATAGCGCAGGCCCGCCTCCGGAACCTCCACGCCATGGCCGGTCAGCCAGGCCTGCAGGGCGTCCTCGTCATAGGGCGCGATGGTGAGGCAGAAATGGTCGAGGTTGCGCCCCTCCGCGCCCGGGCCGGCGCCGCCCTTGCGGCCGAGGGCGCCGTCGAGCGTGACGAGATCGATCAGCGAGCGGCCGGCGCGCAGCTGGGTGAGGCCCAGCCCCGGCTGCTCCTTGTCCACGGTGCAGCCCAGCACGCCGCAATAGAAGGCCAGCATCTGGTGAAGGTCCGCCACCCGCAGGACGATGTGGTCGATGCCGATGGGCGCGAAGGGCGGCGTGTCCATCCGGGACTCCTGTTGTCTCCGCATCTGGATATAGGCGTTCGATCCGCCGTGCGGGGGATGCCGGACGCTGGCTGCCGCCCGGCCCCTACCCTTCCCCGCCGGCGCCTCGCGAATACTCGCGGATCGCCGCGGGATCGGCGTCGAAGCCCAGGCCCGGCGCCGCCGGCACCGCCAGCATCCCGGCCTTGGGCTCGGGCATGTTCCTGTAGATCTTGCGGTTGAGCGCCATCCACGGCAGGTGCCATTCGCAGTGGCCGCCGTTGGCCACCCCGGCGTGCAGGTGCAGGTTCTGCAGCGGCCCGGCGCCGCCGGACTCGATGCCGATGTTGAAGGCCTCGGCCATGCCGGCGATCTTGACGCCTTGCGTGTAGCCGCCGCCGACCATGACGTTGGGCTGGGCGTAGTCGATCGCCTCATGCAGCAGCAGGTCGCGGAAGCGGAAGGCCAGGGCCTCGTTCTGGCCAGCCGCCAGGCGCACCCCGGTGCGGCGGCGCAACTCGGCCATCAGCAGCGCGTCGTTCTGGGTGATCGGCTCCTCGAAGAACTGGATGTCGCAGTCCTTGATGCGATCCACCAGTCTTTCGGCGCTCGGCAGATCCAGACTGCAGTTGCCGTCGATGTAGAGCGCCACCTTGTCGCCCACCGCCGCGCGCACCGCCCGCACGCGCTCGGCGTCCTCGCGGATCACGGTCTCGATGGGCCGGCTGTCGCGCCGCTGCAGGGCGTTGTCGCCGACCACCATCTTCAGCGCGCCATAGCCCTGGCCGACCATGGCCTTGGCCACGGCCACCAGCTCCTCGCGGTCGAGGAACGCCGGACCGAAGGTGACGTAGACCGGGACCTGGGGCCGCGCCCCGCCCAGCAGGGTGGCGATCGGTGCGCCGAGCGCCTTGCCGCGGATGTCCCACAGGGCGATGTCGATGGCCCCCATCACATGGCCGGAAAAGCCGGTCTGGCCGCGCGGCGACAGGGTCCAGTAGAGCTTCTCCCACACGGCGGCGCTGCCCAGGGCGTCCATGCCCTTGATGGCCGGGGCGGCGATCTGGTTGGCCAGGTCGGCCACGCCGCGGGAGTCGATCAGGGTGGTGATGCCGTGGCCCACCAGTCCGCCCGCGGTCTCGACCTCCACATAGGTGGCGCCGCCGCGGGTCGGCTTCTTGACCCCGCCGTAGTCGAAGGTATCGCGGGTCGAGAGCGCGGAGGCCGTCACCCGCGCGATGCGGAAATCCGCCGCCGAGGCTCCTTTTGGCGGCGTCGCGGCCGCCAGCGCCGGACCGCCGGCCGCCGCTCCCGCCAGCAGGCCCGCCCCGAGGAGCAGGCCCCGGCGGGTCCTGAGCGCAGTCTCCGACATTCCGCCCCCCCCCCCGAAAACGATGGCGGCGACGAGGATGCCCCGCCGCCGCCGTTGCGCCTAGACCTTCGGACTAGAACTTGAAGCGGATGCCCGCCTGGTAGGTCCGTCCGATGGTGTCGTAGAACTGGCCGTTGGTGCCGGCGCCGGAGCCGATCTCCCAGGGCGGGTTCTTGTCGAACAGGTTGTTGATCACTGCGAAGGCCTGCAGCCGGGTCCGGTCGCCCTGGACGATGTTATAGGTGCCCGACAGGTTGAAGTACCACTGATTGCCGACCTTGTTGACGTTGACCGAGTTGGACAGGGCCGGGCTGTAGTTCTTGGCGTCGGGTCCGACCAGGGTCGGGTCGATGTTGGCCGCGCCGATGAAGCGGGTCTGCAGCGACAGGGTTGCCGGCCCCAGGGTGTAGTCGGTGTTCATGGTCCACTGCCAGTGCGGCGCGCCGCCCAGGCCGTTGAACACGTAGAAGATCGTGCCGGCGTACTGGGTCGAGGCCGTGACGTCGTACAGCGTCAGGTCGTGCAGGTAGGAGGCGAAGAACCGCAGGTTCAGGTTCCCCTTCGGCAGCGGATGGCTGTAGGTGGCCTCGAAGTCGATGCCCTCGCCGGTCTGCTTCACCAGGTTGAACGGCGCAGTCTTCAGACCGAAGATCTGCATGTTGCTGTTGTACTGATTGTTGGTGATCAGCTGGCTGCAGAAGAAGCCCGGAGCGCCGGCGTCGGCCTCCTGCCTGCAGCGGTCGGTGATGATCTGCGGCGTGTAGCTGGCGATCGCGCTGTCGATGTTGATGTGCCAGAAGTCGATCGAGGCGTGGAAGCGCGGGATCCAGTGCGGCTCCACCACCACGCCCGCCGTCCAGGTATTGGCGACTTCGGGCTTCAGGCCGGTGTTGCCGACGGTGAAGTTCTGGATCGTGCCGGTGTTGATCTTGGTATAGGGGTTGGTCACCGAGGTCACCGCCTGCTGCGAGCCGAACAGCTCGATCAGGTTGGGCGCCCGGATGTCGCGCGACACCGTCCCGCGGAAGCGCAGGTCGTCGATCACCTGGTAGGTGGCCCCCGCCTTCCAGGTCGTCACCGCGCCGCTGGTCGAATACTCCGTCCGGCGGATCGCGCCGTTCAGGTCGAACGACTTGGCGAACATCTGATCCTTCAGGAGCGGGATCACCGTTTCGGCGTAGATTTCCTTGGTGCTGTATTGGCCCGAGAACGGCTTGGGGTTCTGGTTGTCGAAGTCGGTGGCCTGGGAGACCGCGTCGCTCTCCTGGAAGACCGAGTCCTTGCGCCAGCTGAGGCCGGCGGCCACGGACACGGGCCCGGCCCAGGTCGAGAACGGCTCGCCCGAGATGTTCCCTTCCACCGCCTGCTGGTCGTAGGTGTCCTGCTGGATCAGGGTGCCTTCGACATAGCCCTTCACCGCCGCCATGTTCTTCGCGGAGTTGTAGCCGAACACGTTGAACGGCACGCAGGCGGAGTCCTTGCTGGTGCTGGTCGCCAGGTTCACGCGGCAGACCACCTGGCCGTTCGAGGGATCGACGACGGCGTCATAGGACTTCTGCCAGTGCGACTCGATGGTCTCGTTGCCCCAGTGCTGGTTGTAGAACACCCGGCCGGCGACGGCCGACAGGTCCCACTTCCAGTTGTCGCCCAGGCCGAACTGCGGGATCTTGCCCTCGAAGCTCAGGCCCACCCGCGACAGGGTGTTGCTCTGGCGGCCCTGGGCCAGGCCCAGGTCGAAGCCCACCCGGCCCAGGTAGAAGCCCGAGTTGGCCGGCATCGCCGCCTTCACCGCCGACGGCAGGTAGGCGTTGTCCGACCGGATGAAGATGTAGTCGGTCGGGGTGACGGTCGGGTTGGTCGTGGTCGAAGTGGTGTTGAAGTCACGCCGGCTGGCGGTGTTGAAGTAGACGTCCGAGTTGGCGAAGTTGACCTGCAGCCTGGCGGTGATGCTGGGCGTGATCTCGTAGTCGACGTTGGCCAGCATCGACCAGCGGTTCTGCTCCGGCGACAGGCTGAGCAGGCGCCCGCCGGTCTCGCCGGGGTTGCCGCCGCCGATCGAGGCGGTGCCGAAGGCCTGGCCGACGTTGTAGGGCAGGATCGTGCCGCCGGTGCCGAACTGCACTTCGCGTTGGGCGCTGTTGCCGTAGATGGTGTTGTTGATCAGCGTGCCGACGTTGGTGATGCCGCCGATGTTGCCGGCCGTGCCCGCGCCGTTGATCACCACCCCGCCGAAGGTGGACTGGTTGACCGTGCGCACGTTGTCGACGATCAGGCGCGCGGGCTGACCGGCCGGGCGCGCGGGCGACGCCGGATAGATGACCGTGCCGGTCTCCTTGCGGCCCCACGAGCGGGCCCAGGTGTCGTTGACGATGCCCTCGTGGTACCACTCGCCGCCGATGGCGAAATGGCCCTTGTCGTCGCCGAAGTCGCCGCCGGTGGCCAGGGCGAAGTGGGCCTTGCCGTCATCGCCCGCCTGGGCGACGCCGCCCGACAGCTCGCCCTCGATGCCGGTGATGCGCTTGCGGGTGATGAAGTTGACCACGCCCGACACGGCGTCCGAGCCGTAGGCCGCCGAGGCGCCGCCGGTCACCACGTCCGCCCGCTCGATCATGTTGGTCGGGATCAGGTTCAGGTCGACCACGCCGTTGGAGGCGGCCGGGGTGAAGCGCTGCTGGTCCACCAGGGCCAGGGTGCGCCGGTTGCCGAGGCCGCGCAGGTCGACCGCCACGCCCACCGAGCCCTGGAACGCCGGGCGCGAGATCGAGGTGTTCGACGGACGGAACGAGGGCACCTCGTTCACCAGGGCCACCACGCTCGAGGGCGCGCGCAACTCTATGTCCTTCTGGCCGAGCACCGTGGTCGGCGTCGGCGCCACGAAGCCGCGCCGCTCGACCCGCGAGGCGGTGACCACCACCTCCTCGACGTTCTGGCCGGCGGCCGGCTTGCCGGCGTTCGGCGCCGCGGCGTCCTGTGCGAAGGCCGCCGGCGCGGCCAGGCCGAGCACGGTCGCGCTCGCCCCGGCCATCAGAAGCCACCTGTTGTTGATCCCCATTATCCTCTCCCTCGGCCCCGTTTGTGTTGTCTGGAGCCCTCTATGATCCCGACGCCGGCTCGCGCTCATGCGCACATGCCGTCATGCGCCTCCGAACGGGGTTCGAAGGCGTTTGCCCGCCCGCAGGTCGGGCGGCGACTGAAACAGGTAAAAGCTCGCCAAGAGCTCAGCTCCCGCGAGATCAGAACTCACGCTTTTCTGATTGCCCAACGGCTTCTGCTCGCCCAGATTGCGGGCGCAAGAAACCTTGCACGCAGAACGATATCCCCATGCGTCTCCACCCAGATGCTTGTTCCGCCAGGTTTTGGCGGGCCGAGGTTTGGTCCTCGTTGTTGTGATTCTAGATGCTAGGAGCGGGAATGCTTTGGAATGATATGCTTTTTCCGGATTGGGCTATGCCGTAAGGTCAACGAAAGGTCGCAAGCTATCCGGTTGACGGCGACAGCCCCTGCGCCGCCGTCCGGCGAGCGCCTGCCGCTTCGCAGGGGCGGCGAAACCGTCTAAGCACCCAGGGGATGCCTGCTCCCCGCGCCCGCCTCACGGTCGACCTCGACGCCCTCGCCGCCAACCACGCCGTGCTCAGGCGACTGGCGGGCGCGGCCGAGGTCGCCCCGGTGGTCAAGGCCGACGGCTATGGCCTGGGGGCTGGCCCGGTCGCCCGGCGGCTCTGGGCCGAGGGCGCCCGCAGCTTCTTCGTCGCCCGGCTGGAGGAAGGCGAGGCCCTGCGCGCCGAGCTCGGCGAACCCCGTCCGGCCCGCATCTTCGTGCTGGACGGCGCGACCGCCGGGGCGGCGCCGCGGCTGGCCGGCGCCCGCCTCCTGCCGGCGCTCAACAGCCCCGCCCAGGTCGAGGCCTTCGCCGCCTACGCCCGGGCGCAGAGGTCGACGTCGGGGGCCCTGCCCTGCGCGCTGCACGTGGACACCGGCATGCACCGCCTCGGCCTGACGCTCGACGAACTCCAGGTCCTGGCCGCCGCGCCGGACCGGCTCCACGGCCTCGACATCCAGCTTCTGATGAGCCACCTGGCCTGCGCCGACCAGGAGGAGCACCGCCTCAACGCCCAGCAGGCCGGCCGCTTCAAGGCGGCGCTCGCGCTTCTGCCGGGCGTGGCCGCGAGCCTCGCCAACACCGGCGGCGTGTTCCTCGGCCCGGCCTTCCACCACCAGCTCGTGCGCCCCGGCATCGGCCTCTACGGCGGCGGACCGTTCGGCGCCGCCCATCCCCAGCTAGAGCCGGTCGCGACCCTGGCCGCGCCGATCCTCCAGGTGCGGGCGATCTCTGAAGGCGAGACCGTGGGCTACGGCGCGGCCTTCACCGCCGACCGGGCCCATCGCGTGGCCATCGTCGCGGCGGGCTACGCTGACGGGGTGCTGCGCTCCAGCGCCGGTCGCGGCCGCGCCTGGATCGGCGGCGCCCACCGGGCGATCCTCGGCCGCATCTCCATGGACCTGATGGCGATCGACGTGACCGGCTGCGAGGACGCGCGCCCGGGCGCCCTGGTCGAGCTGCTCGGGCCCCATGTCACCGTCGACGCGGCGGCCGAGGCCGCCGGCACCGCGTCCTACGAGGTGCTCACCCGGCTCGGCCATCGGGCCGAGCGGGTCTATCTGGGCGATGGGACCTAGGCTGGATCAGCCCTGGCCGGCGGTGAGCAGCTTGTTGGCGCTTTCTTGGTAGATGTGCGAGGCGCGGTCGACGCCGTCGATGGTGATGGCCAGCAGGCCGTCTTCCCCGGTGGCGACCCAGCGCTTGTGCTTCAGGTACCAGATGTGGAATTCCAGGTGCTCGGGCGGGCAGCCGGACAGGCGCTCCAGCTCGGCGTCGCCGATGCCCGGCTCGCGCGGCTGCTGCCGGCGCCGGAAATACAGCAGGATCAGGATGTTGTTCTGCACCGAGACGTCACGGTCGATGCCGAGGTCGTTGAAGAACCCCTCCCCGTCGGTCGCCCGCCGGCCGCGCTGGCCCCGGCGCCTGTCCCCCTGGAACGGCTGTCCGAGCGGGGGGAGGAACAGCTTGTATTCCTCGTGGTACTGGGCGCGCAGGTCCGGATCCTTCAGCACGTCGTGCGCCTGCACGATCGCGTCGAACTTGCCCCGGTCGCCGGTCGCCTGATTATCCGGGTGATACTGGCGCGCAAGATTGCGGAACTCGCGGTCGATCGCCTCCGCAGTGGCGCTCGGATCCAAGTTCAGAATCTCGTAATAGTTAATGAAAATCTGCGCTTCCATACCCATGGCCGTTGCACGCGCTTTCTTGCCTGAGGACTGAAGTGTAGGCGCCGAATAGTTAAAAACCCCTAGGCTTGCACTCACCATCTCGATTCACCCTGCGGTCCACTGCGCCGCAGCGGCGAAATGGCGTGAATCCGGCGCCGATGACCGCGCCTCTTTGAGGCGTCGCGGCCCTTCCCGGCTCTGCTAGTCTGGGCGGCGGAAATCAGGGGAGTCGAAGGACATGCGGCCGATCATGCTGGCCTCGCTGTTGATCCTGGCCGCCGGGCCCGCCCTGGGGCAGCCCCCCAGGGAGCCGCCGCCGCAGGTCGACCCGGTCACCACCATCGTGCGCATCGACACCGACCACGACGGCGCCGCGAGCCGCCAGGAGTGGGTGGCCTACGGCAACCATGACGCGGGCTTCACCGCCATCGACGCCGACAAGGACGGCCGGGTGACCGTGGCCGAGCTGAGGGCGTTCCGCGCGGCGCACGCCAGGACCGACGCCGAGCGGGCGGCGTTGAAGGCGGAGAACCCCAAGTTCGATCCGCAGATCACCATCCGCATGGCCGACGCCGACCGTGACGGCGGGGTGAGCGAGGCGGAATGGGTGGCCTATGGCGGCCACGGCGGCGGCGGTTTCGCCCCGATCGACGCCAATCACGACGGCAAGATCACCGCCGAGGAGCTGGCCGCCTACCGCACCGCCCGCAAGCCGGCGACGGCGCACTGATCGCCGGCGCTGAGCAACTCGAACGCCGGCTGCGCCGTTGAAAGCCGGCGAAGACGGGGCCCTGCCGTCCGCGCCCGCCAGGAAGCCGCCATGACCGCAGACGCCGACAACGATCTGGCCCGGCCCGAGGCGCCGAAGCCCGAAGCGCCGGCGCGTGGGGCGACCAGCGCCTTCTACACCGACTCCTTCTACGATGAGCAGAGCAGCGGCAGCCTCCGCTCGGCGCGCACCATCCTGCGCGGCCTGTTCGAACTGGCGCCGATCGCGACGGTGCTCGACGTCGGATGCGGCGTGGGCGCCTGGCCGCGAGCGGCGCTCGATCTGGGCGCGACGACGGTGGTCGGGGCGGACGGCGACTACGTCAACCGCGAGCAGCTGCTGATCGACCGGGCGGACTTCCGGCCCCGCGATCTCGGCGAGACCCTGCAGCTGGATGCCGGCGATCCCCAGCGGTTCGACCTGGTGATCTCCGTCGAGGTGGCCGAGCATCTCGCGGCGGACAGGGCCGCGACCTTCGTCGCCAACCTCGTCGCCCACGGCGACCTGGTGCTGTTCTCGGCCGCCATCCCCAACCAGGGCGGCGCCCACCACGTCAACGAGCAGTGGCCGGACTACTGGGCCAGGCTGTTCGACGAGGCCGGCTACGACTGCTTCGACATCATCCGCCCCGAGATCTGGGCCGACGACTCCGTCGACTGGTGGTACGCCCAGAACAGCCTCGTCTACGCCCGCCGAGGAAGTCCGTCCCACCAGCTGATCACCGATCGCGGACACCGGCCGCGCCCGCCGCTGGCGCTGGTGCACCCGAAGAAGCTGGCGGACACCTGCGTCTGGCTGAACGACACCATCGCGCGCGAGCAGAGCCTGCTCGGCTCGACCTCCTGGCGCGTGACCCGCCCCCTGCGCGCCCTCGGCCGCCTGTTCGGCAGGTCCGCCTGACCGCGGCGCGGGGGCAAGGTCCGCGTTTTCGCCTCCCCTAAAACGCTCGTCATCCCGGCCATGGCCAGGTCATGGCTGGCCTGGGCGCGCCGGCGGGGCTAATTCCGGCGCATGGCGCGAACCAAGCTGAATCCTGAATTCGAGATCGAGGTCGACGGGGAGCTCTACGTCTGGTGGCTCCAGCGGGCGCCCCAGTGGTCCAACGACTCCCTGGAATGGCGCGGCATGGCGGTCGGCGTGCGTCACAAGGCGGGGCTGCGCGAGGCCGTGCTGGAATTTCCGCCCGGCCCACGGCCGCGATACGGCGCGCCGCAGCTGAAGCCCGCGCAGGTCCCGACGAAACTGGTGGTCAGCGGCATCGCCTCCGCCGTCCTGGCGGGATGGGAGCCGCTGTCCCGAGGCAAGACGGTCACCGTGATCGTGGACGCTGCCGGCGGCTGATCCCCGTCCCGCCGCTCCCCCCTTGACAGGCGGCGCGACAATGTTCACTTTTTGTTCCATGACGCCGGCCGGGACGCCACACACCATTGCTTGCCGTGACGCGCCGGCCCCCACCGCCGGGCCGCGCGCGCTGGACGGGCGGCAGGTCGACGCCCTCGACGAGCTGATGGAGATCGGGCTCAAGCTCGCCGGGGCCATCGAGCGTCAGATGAGCGAAGCGGCCGAGCCGCTGCCGGTCGCCGACCTCAACGCCGCCGCCCTGGCCTATGCCCGGGTCGCGCGGGCCGTGCGCCAGACCGTCATGCTCCGCGACCGGCTGAACGAGGCGTTGCAGACCCGCACGGCCAAGGCCGCGGGCCTGCGCTCGCGCGTCGGCCGGATCGTCCGCCGGGTGATCGATACCGAGCACGACGACGCCGACCGGATCGAACGGCTGGCCGCCGAAGCGGCTGAACGGCTCGACGAGGATCGCTTCGGCGACCTGCTTACCCGCCCTGTCGAAGAGATCGTCGCCGCCATCTGCAAGGACCTGGGCCTGCACCCCGACTGGCCGAGGCTCCAGGACGAGATCTCCGCCGCCGAGGCGTTCGCCGGGCGCGATGACGAGCAGGCGGCCTCTGCGCCCGCGCCGGCGGAGAGTTTCCAGGTGCGGTGGCTGGATTACGAGGCGCCTTGCGACAGCTCCTGAGCTCGCGCTTCGCCCGGGGCGGACGGCGGCCTTCGGTCCGGGCCGGCGGGTTTCTCCCCGCGCCCCCTTCGACGCCCGCTACACTGTCGCCAACCGCGGGCCACTGATTCGCGGCGAAAGGTGCGTTCATGGCGCGGGACGGCGCAGCCTACATCTGCCAGACCTGCGGGGCGGTCCACACCAAGTGGGCCGGCCAGTGCTCGGCGTGCGGCGCCTGGAACGCCCTGGTCGAGGAGCGCAGCAGCGCCCCGCCGGGGGGCCTCGCCCCCTCCAGGGCCGCCAAGGTGCGCGGCCTCGCCTTCGAGACCCTGCAGTCGGAAGACGCCGCCCTGCCCCGCATCGTCACCGGCGTGTCGGAGTTCGACCGGGTGTGCGGCGGCGGCGTGGCCGTGGGCTCGGCGATCCTGCTCGGCGGCGACCCCGGGGTCGGCAAGTCCACCCTGCTGCTGCAGGTCTGCGCCTCAGCGGCCGCCCGCGGCGCCCGCTGCGCCTACATCTCCGGCGAGGAGGCGGTCGACCAGGTGCGCGGCCGGGCCGCCCGCATGGGCCTGCAGGACGCCACCGTGAAGCTGGCCTCCGAGACGGCGCTGCGCGACATCGTCGATGGCCTGAAGCGCGAGCCGTTCGACCTGGTCGTCATCGACTCCATCCAGACCATCTGGAGCGACATGCACGAGGCCGGCCCCGGCTCGGTCACCCAGGTGCGCGCCGCCGCCGGCGAGCTGGTGCGCCTGGCCAAGCGGCGCGGGGTGGCGGTGATCCTGGTCGGCCACGTGACCAAGGACGGGGCCATCGCCGGCCCCCGCGTGGTCGAGCACATGGTCGACGCGGTGCTGTCCTTCGAGGGCGAGCGCGGCTATCCCTTCCGCATCCTGCGCGCGGCCAAGAACCGCTTCGGCGCCACCGACGAGATCGGCGTGTTCGAGATGGGCGACGCGGGCCTCCGGGAGGTGGTCAATCCGTCGGCCCTGTTCCTCAACGAGGGGGGACAACGCGCCGCAGGCGCCGCGGTCTTCGCCGGTATAGAAGGTTCGCGTCCGGTACTCGTGGAATTCCAGGCGCTTGTGGCTCCTTCCGCCTACGGCACGCCGCGCCGCGCGGTGGTCGGCTGGGACGCCGGGCGCCTGGCCATGGTGCTGGCGGTCCTGGAGGCCCGGTGCGGGCTTGGCTTTGGCCAGCGGGACGTCTACTTGAACGTCGCCGGCGGGCTCAGGATCACCGAGCCGGCGGCGGACCTGGCGGCGGCGGCGGCCCTGGCGTCCTCGGCGCTGGACACGTCCCTGCCGCAGGACTGCGTGGTGTTCGGCGAGGTCAGCCTGTCGGGCGACGTCCGGCCGGTCAGTCGCATGGAAGGACGATTGAAGGAGGCCAGGAAGCTCGGCTTCGGCCGCGCCTTTGGGCCTCAAGGCGCCGCCGAGAACGCGCCGATCCCGGTGACCGGCGTGCGCCGGCTGACCGAGGCGGTGGAACGGATCGCGGCCGCGAACTGGAACTGAAGCGCTCGAGCAGGCCGCGAGGCCGGTGGCGCAAAAAGGGAACCAACGCGCTCAAGCCGGCCGCAGGCCGATAGCGCAAAGGAAGACGAGTGACGCAGTTCGACCTGATCGCCCTAGCCGTCCTGGCCGTATCCGGCCTGATCGGCTTCGCGCGCGGGGCCCTGCGCGAGCTCACCACCATCGTCGCCTTCGTCCTGGCCGCGCTGATCGCCCTTCTGGCCCTGCGCTTCACCGGCCCCCTGGCGCGCCACTGGCTGCACCCATCGTGGGTCGGGAATGTCGCAGCCCTGCTGGCGGGCTTCCTGGTTTCCTATATAGCGATCCGCATCGTCGGCGCCCTCGTGTCCCAGAGCGTTCACCAGGTGCAGGCGCTCGGCGGGATCGATCGTGTCGCCGGCCTCGGAATCGGCCTCATCAGGGGGTTTGTGATATTGGGCGTCTTCCAGTTGGTGTTCAGCGCCGCCACTCCGCGTGAACGGATGCCGCCATGGATCTCCCAAGCGGCGCTCTATCCCGCCGCAAGCGACACGGCCAAGGCGCTGAAGGCGCTGGAGCCGGGCGGACTGGCGGTGGCCAGCAAGCTGGCCCCGACGCTGAAGAAGGCCGTCGCCGACAACGACGGCGAGGACGACGGCAAGGCTGAGGCCCACCCCAACTCGGGCGACTGGACGGCGGAGAAAGCACGATGACCACCAAGACCATCGGCCAATCCCCAATCGGCCACTCTCACGACACCGAGTCCTGGCCGGTCGCCCGCGACGCCGACGACGACACCCTTCGCCTCGAATGCGGGGTGTTCGGAGTGTTCAACGCGCCGGAGGCGGCGGTGGTCGCCGCGCTCGGCCTGCACGCTCTGCAGCACCGCGGGCAGGAGGCCTGCGGCATCGCCTCCTTCGACGGCCAGCGCTTCCACACCGAGCGCCACATGGGCTACGTCGGCGACGCCTTCACCGGGCCCGACCTGGCCCTGCGCCTGCCCGGCCACTGCGCCATCGGCCACACCCGCTATTCCACCGCCGGCGGCAGCTTCATCCGCAACGTCCAGCCGATGTTCGCCGACCTGGAAGGCGGCGGCGTGGCCCTCGCCCACAACGGCAACCTGACCAACTTCCTGGCCCTGCGCGAACGCCTGGTCAGCGAGGGCGCCATCTTCCAGTCGACCTCGGACTCCGAGGTGATCCTCCACCTGATCGCCCGTTCGCGGAAGGCCAAGGTGGTCGACCGCTTCATCGACGCCCTGTCGCAGATCGAGGGCGGCTACGCCCTGGTGGCGCTGACCAACAAGAAGCTGATCGGGGTGCGCGATCCGCTCGGCATCCGTCCGCTGGTGCTCGGCGACCTCAACGGCAAGCCGGTGCTGGCGTCCGAGACCTGCGCGTTGGACATGATCGGCGCCCGCTTCGTGCGCGACGTCGAGCACGGCGAGATGGTGGTGATCTCCGAGGGTCAGGTGGAGAGCCTGCGGCCGTTCCCGGCCTCCCACGCCCGCCCCTGCGTCTTCGAATACGTCTACTTCGCCCGCCCCGACAGCGTGGTGAACGGCCGCTCGGTCTACGAGGTGCGCAAGCGCATGGGCCGCCGGCTGGCCGAGGAGACAAATGTGCCGGCCGACGTGGTGGTGCCGGTGCCGGACTCCGGCGTGCCGGCCGCCCTCGGCTTCAGCCAGGCCTCGGGCCTGCCGTTCGAGATGGGCATCATCCGCAACCACTATGTCGGCCGCACCTTCATCCAGCCGACCCAGGGCGTGCGCGAGCTCGGCGTGCGCATGAAGCACAGCCCCAACCGCGCGGTGCTGCAGGGCAAGCGGGTGATCCTGATCGACGACTCGGTGGTGCGCGGCACCACCTCGCTGAAGATCGTGCGCATGGTGCGCGAAGCGGGGGCCAAGGAGGTGCACCTGCGCTCGGCCTCGCCGCCGATCAAGTTCCCCGATTTCTACGGCATCGACATGCCCGAGCGCGACCAGCTGTTGGCCGCCACCCACACGCACGCCGAGATGGTCAAGAAGCTCGAGGTCGACTCGCTCGGCTTCCTGTCGGTGGAGGGCCTCTACTGGGCGATGGAGGCCGGCGTCCGCGACGCGGCCCAGCCCCAGTTCTCCGACCACTACTTCACCGGCGACTACCCCACGCGCCGGCTGGATCGCGATATCGCCGAGGGCCGCAACGAACTGGCCGAAAAGCAGCTGTCGCTCCTGGTCAGCGCCTGACGTCCTCCCGGACGGCGCAAAGCGCCGATCCGGGACCCAGCAGCCTCACTTCAAAGCCGCCCATGACCGACACCGCCTCCGACAAGCCGCTGGCCGGCCTCATCGCCCTCGTCACCGGGGCGACGCGCGGCATCGGCCGCGCCTCCGCCCTGGGCCTCGCCGAAGCCGGCGCCCACGTCATCGCCGTCGGCCGCACCCAGGGCGCGCTGGAGGAGCTCGACGACGCGATCAAGGCTCGCACCGGCGAGGGCGCGACCCTGGTGCCCATGGACCTCTCCGAGCTCGACGGCATCGACGCCCTGGGCGGCGCGATCCATCAGCGCTGGGGCCGGCTCGACGTGATGGTGCATGCCGCCGCCCAGCTCGGCGACATGACCCCCGTCTCGCACCTGGAGCCCAAGGTTTGGGACAAGGTGCTGACGCTCAACACCAGCGCGCCATTCCGCCTGATCCGCTCGCTGGAGCCGCTGTTCCGCCAGTCCCAAGCGGCGCGGCCGATCTTCGTCACCAGCGGCGTGGCCCGGACCCCGCGCGCCTTCTGGGGCGTCTACGCCTCGAGCAAGGCGGGCATGGACGCCCTGGTGTCGTCGTGGGCCGACGAGCTGGAGAACACCCCCATCCGGCCGGTGCTGCTCAGCCCCGGCGCCATGCGCACCAAGATGCGCGCCCAGGCCTTCCCGGGCGAGGATCCGACGACCCTGCCCGATCCGTCCGAGATCGCGCCCCTGGTGGTGGAGCTGGCGCGGCCGGACCTGAGCCCGGCCGCCTATGTGGAATTCAAGGCCTGGAAGGCGGCCCGAGCCTAACGCCGCCCGAGACCGAGGCCTCCGGTGACCGCGCCGCCCACGGTCCCACCAACCCCGCCGAGCGTCCCGCCGACCGTGGAGCCGACTGTGGAGCCGACGCCGCCGAGCGTCGAGGTGACCGGGTTGCCGACCGAACCGTTGGCGTTGGCCGAAGCCCCCGTGGCGCCATTGGCCGCGGCGTCGCCGGCGGCCGTCGCGCCGCGCCTGGCCTTGCGCGCCGTCTGGGCCGAGGCCGCGGTCACGCTGGCCGCGTCGCCGTTGGCCGCGGCCGAGCTGCCGGCATCAGCGGCGCCCGAGGCGGAAGCCGCCGGCCTGGGCGTGCTCGCCGAGGCGCCGGCCGAAGCCGAGCCGTTGGTCGAGGCGGCGGCGGGCCCGCTCGCGCTGGCGCCCGCGCCCAGGTCGACGCCGACGTTGGCCGACGCCTGCTGCGCGAAGGCCTGGCCGGCCACCGACAGCGCCAGGACGGCCGCGCCGCCCGCCAAAAGCTTGGTGATGATCAAGTGCTCGACTCCGGTTGCGCCCCCGCGCCCGGCGAAGCTTGAAACCCCTGCCGGGGCGATTGGTTGCAACGCTTGCTGGCCGCTACCGGCCCGGCGCTCCACCGGCCGGTCCGGTGTAGGGCGCCGCGCCCGGCGGCACGGGGGCCGCGCCCGTCGCGCCGGTGTAGGGGGTGGCGCCCGGCGCGCCATAGCTGGGATTGGCCGGACCGTTGTAGCCGCCGGTGGCGGGGTTGGGCGTCCGGGCGCCCGCCATCGTCGAGGCGGGGCCGACCGAGGTCCCGTCGCCGCCGGTGGTCTGCCCGGCCTGCAGGGTCGCGTCGATGCCGCCGGCCACGCTGGAGTCGGCCGATCCGCCCGCCCTGCCGGCTGCGCCGCTGTCGCCGCCTGGCGCACCGGCGGGCCGGTAGGGCTGCACGCCGCCCGCCACGCCCGGCGGCGTGGCGCCGACGGTCTGGGCGCCCGCGGACGACGCCAGGGCCAGGGCCGTCGCTACGGCGCCCATCGCGATCGCTCTGTTCATGACCATGCTCCATCCCGGGACTGGCCAGACAACCAGCGGATGCGCCGGTTGGTTGCTCCGCCCGCCCTAGCGGCGCGGGCCGCTCTTGGGGCCGCCGCTCTTGGGGCCGGGCCGCCGCGGCTTGCCGAGGGGGCCGACCTTGACCGGACCGGGCCGGCCGCCGGCCTTGGCCGCCGGCCGCGCGCCGGAGCCGGTCTTGCCGCCCACGGTCGTCTTGCGGCTGGAAGTCTTGGGCCCGCCGCGCCCCTGCCCCTCGAGCCAGGGTCGCGCGCCCTCGTCGGCCACATAGGGGTTGGAGCCCGACTTGATGGTGACGCGCAGGGGCACCCCCGGCAGGTCGAAGCTCTCGCGCAGGCTGTTGATCAGGTAGCGGCGGTAGCTCTCGGGCAGCTGGTCGGCGCGCGAGGCGAACAGCACGAAGGTCGGCGGGCGGCCCTTGGTCTGCACCATGTACTTGGGCTTGATGCGCTTGCCGTTGACCGCCGGCGGCGGATGCCGCTGCACCGCCATCGCCAGCCAGTCGTTGAGGTCCCGCGTCTTGACCTTGGTCGACCAGTCCTTGTGCACCTTCAGCACCGCCGGCATCAGCCGGTCGAGCCCGCGCCCCGTCTCGGCCGACAGGGCCACCACCGGCGAGCCCCGAAGCTGGGGCAGGACGCGATCGGCCTCCTCGATGAAGGCCTTGAGCGCCGCCTGCGGGTCCTCGATCAGGTCCCACTTGGCCAGGACATAGACCAGGGCCCGGCCTTCGCGCTCGACCAGGTCGGCGATCTGCAGGTCCTGGATCTCGAAAGGATGGGTGGCGTCCATCACCAGCAGGACCACCTCGGCGAAGGTGATGGCGCGGATGGTGTCCTGGGTGGACAGCTTCTCCAGCTTCTCCTGCACCTTGGCCTTGCGCCGCAGGCCCGCGGTGTCGACCAGGCGGATGCGACGGCCGCCCCACTCCCAGTCGACGTTGATGGAATCGCGGGTGATGCCGGCCTCGGGGCCGGTCAGCAGGCGCTCCTCGCCGATCAGGCGGTTGACCAGGGTCGACTTGCCGGCATTGGGGCGGCCGACGATGGCGATCATCACCGGCTTGTCCGGATCGTCCTCTTCCTCTTCGCCCACGCCCTCGGGGGCTGCGGCGACGAGGGCGGCATAGAGTTCGGCCATGCCCTCGCCGTGCTCGGCGGAGAGCTCGATGGGCTCGCCGAGGCCGAGCAGGAAGGCGTCCAGCGCCCCCGCCCGGCCCGCCTTGCCCTCGGCCTTGTTGGCGGCCAGGATCACCGGCTTGCCGGCCTTGCGCAGCAATTCGGCGAAGGTGCGGTCGATGGGCGTGACGCCCTCGCGCGCGTCGACCAGGAACAGGGAGACTTCGGCCTCCGCGATGGCCCGCTCGGTCTGCTGGCGCATGCGCGCCTCCAGGCTCTCGTCGGACACGTCCTCGAAGCCGGCGGTGTCGATCAGCTCCAGGTCGAGGTCGCCGATGCGGCCGGTGGCGAACTTGCGGTCGCGCGTCACCCCCGGGCGATCGTCGACGATCGCCAGCTTCCGGCCGGCCAGGCGGTTGAACAGGGTGGACTTGCCGACGTTCGGCCGTCCGACGATAGCGAGCCTGAGGGCGCGCGGCGCCATGCGGCCTCCTAATGGAGTGGGTTCTCGCTATCCTAACGGATAGCGATCAGTTCCGCCTTGTCGGTGACCACATAGAGCATGTCGCCGGCTGCGATCGGCGGCTGCATGGCCGGGGCGCCGAGACGGAGGGTGCGCTGCAGGTCGCCGGTCTTGGGGTCGCGGGCCTGCAGATCGCCGTTGCTCGACACCATGATCAGGCGGTTGGAGGCCAGGACCGGGCCCGACCAATAGGCCTTCTTCGGCGCCTTGGGCTGCCGACGGCGGCGGCCGCGGGTGGTCAGGGTGTTGACCGGCGGGGCGGCGTTGAGGTCCTGCACCCAGTAGACTTGGCCGCTATCGCGGGCCACGCACACCAGCTGCCCGGTGGTGGAGATGACATAGACCACGTCGCCGGCGGCCCAGGGAGTGGTCTGGCTGGACAGCGGCAGGGACCAGCGCGGGGCGCCCGTGCGCAGGTCGATGGCGCTGAACAGACCCGCGTGGCTCGCCGCGAACACGTCGCCGCGGTAGATCACCGGCCGGCCGGCGATGTCGCGGATCTCGGACAGGGCGTTGTTGCGGTTGGACTGCGACAGGGCCTGGGACCACAGGTCGTTGCCGTTGGGCGCGCGCTGGGCGATCAGCTCGCCCGAGGCGAAGCCGGTGACCACGGTGTCGCCGGCGATCGCCGGGCTGGAGGCGGCCAGGAGGCGCGCCGGCTCGATGATCGCCTGGTAGTTCCACAACTGCTGGCCCTTGTCGGCGTCGAACACCAGCAGCTGGTCGTCCAGCGTCACCGTGAAGATGCGGCCGTCGGCCACGTTCGGCGCGCCATGCAGCGGCGCGTCGGTGCGGGTGGTCCACAGGCTGCGGCCGGTCTTGGCGTCGAGGGCGGTGATCAGGCGGTAGCCCGAGGTGACGAACAGCTTGCCGCCGGCGTAGGCCACGCCGCCACCGTAGGCGTCACGGTCGCGGCGGTCGTCGCGGCCGCGCGGACGCACGTCGACCTCCCACAGGCGCCGGCCGCTCACCGCGTCGTGCGCCGAGACGTGCGCCTGGCCGTCCATGGCGAACACCTTGCCCTCGGCCATCACCGGAGGCGCGGTGACGAAGTGCTTGCGGTTGAGGCCGGCGACGCCGAGGCCCTGGCGCCAGGCGATGCGCAGGTTGGCCCCGGCCGCGGGATGCTCCACCGACTGCTCAGGATTGCCCCCCGGCAGCGGCCATTCGGCCAGCTTGGCGGGCGGTGGGATCGAGAAGTCCTGGCCCTTGAGCGCGGCCGCGGGCGAGATCTCGTCCTGCGACGGCAGCACCGGGATGCGTTCGCCCGAGGCGGCGACCGACTTGTTGGGCGACTTGTCGAGGAAGTTGGCGGCCTGGATGAGCTGGCAGCCCGACAGGCCCGCCGACAGGGCGGCGGCGAGGGCCAGGGCGCGGACGGCCGCGCCGGATTTGGCCAGAGCCTTGTACGAATTCATTGAGCGGCTTCCGGTTGGACCTGGATAGGCGCCCCTTCAGGCGCTTGCGGGCCGGCAGGCTGGCCGGGAAGCGGCAGCGGCGCGGCGGTCTTGGCGTCGTCCGCCAGCTTCTTGAGGCCGGCGCCGGTGCCGGAGTCGATCAGGCTGATGATCGCCTGGGCCCGCTGGCGGGCGCTATCGGGGGTGTCGACGGCGTTGGCGACGGCCACCAGGTCGGACTTGGCCTTGGCGGTCTGGCCGGCGGCCAGGCGGGCCAGGGCCAGGGCCTCACGGGCCTGGACGTGATAGGGACGGGCCGGGGCGATCAGCGGAGTCAGCTTGGCCTCGACCTCGCCCAGGGGCGCGGTGTCCATCACGGCATAGGCGGACTTCAGGGCGGCGATGTCGGACACCAGCGGGCTCTTGCTGGCGGCCGCGGCCTTGTCGAACAGGGCGGCGGCCTCGCCGGCCTTGTTCTGATCCATGCGGATGCCGCCCTGCTGCATCAGCGCCAGGGCCTGGTAGGGCCCGCCATGCTTGGCCAGGCCGTCGAACTGCTGGAAGGCCTTGGCGGCGTCGCCCTGCCCCGCCGTGTCCAGAGCGGTCTGGTAGGCCTCGGCGGCCTTGGCGCTCTGATTCTGCTTGTACATCTGCCAGCCCTGTACCCCCGCCACGGCCAGGACGCTCAGGACCAGGGCGGCGATGAAGGCGGGAACGGCCTTCTGCAGGAACGAACGGAGGCGTTCGGCGCGAAGCTGTTCGTCAACCTCGCTGAAGACATCGACCACGAAGGCAGACTCCGGCTGGATCAAGGAGGCCGGACCCTATCGTCTGGCGCACCCGACCGCAATGTGACTGTCCCGCTCTGCCTGGTGAACGCGGCGGGAATTCGGCCCGGGCAGGGCCGTCTGGCAAGCCCTCTACACCGGCTCTCGGCTTTTCCGAAACAGGTTTCCGTTTCGGGGCTTGTCGAAGTGGGGCGCCGGCTCAGGATTTGCCGAAATAGGTCTCGGCCTCGCCGGGGAAGCGGCGGGCGCGGACGTCGGCGGCGTAGTGCTCCACCGCCTGGCCGATCTCGCCCTTCAGGTCGGCGTAGCGGCGCACGAACTTGGGCGCCCAGTCGAACAGGCCGAGCATGTCCTCCGTCACCAGCACCTGGCCATCGCACGCCGGCGAGGCGCCGATGCCGATGGTCGGGACGGAGACCGTCTCGGTGATCTCGCGCGCCAGGGCCTCGGCCACGCCCTCCACCACCATGGAGAAGACGCCGGCCTCGGCGGTGGCGCGGGCGTCGGCCAGCACCTGCTCGCGCTCGCCCGCCTTGCGCCCCTTGGCCTTGAATCCGCCTTCCATCAACGCGGCCTGAGGCCTGAGGCCCACGTGCCCCATCACCGGAATGCCGCGCTGGGTCAGATAGGCGATGGTGGCCGGGACGGTCGGGCCGCTCTCGACCTTGACGCCCTGGGCGCCGGTCTCCTTCATCACCCGGCAGGCGGCGGCGTAGGCGTCTTCCGGCGCGGCCTCGTAGGAGCCGAACGGCATGTCGACCACCACCATCGCCCGGCGCGAGCCGCGCATCACCGCCTGGGCGTGCAGGATCATCATCTCCAAGGTGACGCCCACGGTGTTGCGCAGGCCGTGCAGCACCATGCCCACCGAGTCGCCCACCAGCAGCACGTCGCAGTGCGGGTCGAGCAGCTCGGCCATGGGGGTGGTGTAGCAGGTGAGGCAGACCACCGGCTCGGAGCCCTTGCGCGCGGCGATGTCCGGCGCGGCGAGGCGCCGGACCTGATCCTGGCGTTGAGCGGACATGGACCCTCCGATCGCATCCGAGAGGCGGATGTCGACCGTTCGAGGCGGCGCGTCAAGCCGGGCGAGCCTTCCCCCCGATCGCTGCCACGCGCGGGGGGAGACCGCGAACTCAATTCTCGGAGAACTTGCCCTGGTTCATGGCCCAGGTGACACCGCGAACTCAATTCTCGGAGAACTTGCCCTGGTTCATGGCCCAGGTGACGCCGAACGGGTCCTTGAGCTGGCCATAGCGGTCGCCCCAGAACATGTCCTGCGGCGGCATGGTGGCGGTGCAGCCGGCGTCGACGGCCCGCTGGTAGTCCGCGTCGATGTTCTTGGTCGGGATCATCAGGTTGAAGCCGGCCGCCGGCACCACCGGGTGGCCATGCTCGGGGTAGAAGTCGCTCATCATGATCGACGAGCCGTTCAGGTAGATGTGGGCGTGCATGGTGCGGCCCTTGTCGTCCACCGGCTGGATCATGGCGATCTCGGCGCCGAAGGCCTTGGTGTAGAATTCCGCCGCCTTGGCCGCGCCGTCGATGCTGAGATAGGCGACGACGCCGCCCTTCACCGGGGGCATGGCCTGATGGGCCTCGGATTGTTGCAGGGTATCGGTCATGGTCGTCTCTCCTCCTGGGTGACGGTACGAGGACGCGCCACGCTCTCCCGTTCCGACAAACGCGCCGCGTTTTTTCCGCGCTTCCGATTTTCCGCACAAGACGCCGATCGCTGTCGGAGCCGCCCGGCGCGGGCCGTCCTTGGAGTCTAACCGATGCAGGAGACAGCACCATGACCATCGCCGAAGCCGGCTCCAAGACCACAACCGAGACCGTCGGCGACCGCGAGCTGCGCCTCACCCGCCTGATCGCCGCCCCACGCGAGGCGGTGTGGCGGGCCTGGACCGATCCCGAGCTGCTCAAGCGCTGGTTCGCCCCCCTGCCCTACACCACCCCCGAGGCCGAGTTCGACCTCAGGCCCGGCGGCGCCAGCCACATCGTGATGCAGGCCCCGGACGGCGCCCGCATGCCCAACCGCGGCCAATACCTGGAAGTGACGCCCCATGAGCGGCTGGTGTTCACCGACGCCTACACCGGCGACTGGACGCCGCGCGAGGGCAAGCCGTTCATGACCGTGGCGCTGACCTTCGACGACGAGGGCGGCCGGACCCGCTACACCGCCCGCGTGCTGCACTGGACGGTCGAGGACCGCGAGGCCCACGAGACGATGGGCTTTCACCAGGGCTGGGCGATCTGCACCGAGCAGCTGGCGGCGCTGGTGGAGCGGTAGGGATCCTACCCCCAGCCCTCCGGGAAATCGGCGGCCAGGGCCATGTCCTTGCCCCGCTCGATCTCCTCGAGACGGGCGCGCAGGCTGCGGGTGACGTTCTCGAAGCCGACTTTGCCGAGCACCAGGTGCCGCGGCGGGTCGGGCATCTCGGCCACCGCGATGATCGCGGCGGCGGCGCGGGCCGGGTCGCCCGGCTGCTTGCCGCTGTAACCGGAGATCTGGGCCATGCGCGTATCGGCGGTCTCGGCGTAGTCGCCGATCCGGCTGCGGTCCTGCCTGAGCGAGCGCCCCGCCCAGTCGGTGCGGAACGGCCCGGGCTCGATCGCCGTGGCCTTGATCCCCAGCGCCTCGCCCTCCGCCCGGAGCGCATCGGTAAAGCCCTCCACCGCGTGCTTGGTCGCCGCGTAGAAGGCCGAGCCGGCGAAGCCGATGAAGCCGGCCACCGAGGAGATGTTGATCACATGGCCTGAGCCGCGCGCCCGCATCGACGGCAGCACCGCCTTGGTCACGGCGAACAGGCCGAACACGTTGGCCTCGAACTGGTCGCGCACGGCCTGCTCGTCGCTCTCCTCGATGGTCGACTGGTAGCCGTAGCCGGCATTGTTCACGAGCACGTCGATCCGGCCGAAACGGTCGAGCGCCGCCTTGACCGAGGCCTCCACCTGCTCCGGCTCGACCACGTCGAGGTCGAGCAGCAGCGCCTGGTCCTCGTGGCCCTGCACGAGGTCGGCCATGCGGTCCTTGCCGCGGCCGGTGACCGCGGCCCGCCAGCCCCGGGCCAGCACCTGCCTGGCCAGTTCGCGGCCGAAGCCGGTGGTGCAGCCGGTGATGAACCAGACGGGGCCGTCAGTCATGGCAGTGCTCCATGCAATGCATCTTGGAAAACGCGGGCTCCGCCTTGCCAGCGGGCCGAGTCCGTTTCATGTCAGGGAGGTTGGTTCTGATCGCAAGTCCGGAGCGCGCCAAGATGCTCAGACGCGTGTTGGTTCAGACGGCCGTCTGGTTCGCCGCCCAGGCCGTGGTCCTGCTCGGCGCCGCCGGCGACTGGACCTGGCCGCAGGGGTGGACCTATCTCGGCGAGGTGCTGGCGCTGTCCTGCGCCACCACGGTCGGCCTGATGCTCAACGACCCCGAGCTGCTGAAGGCGCGGCTGAGCTCGCCGTTCAAGCGCGGCCAGAGGCCCCAAGATCTGGCGATCATCGTCGTGTTCTTCGCCGCCTACGTCGGCTGGTTCGTGCTGATCGGCCTCGACCACCGCTTCCTGTGGAGCGGAACGCCGCTGCTCGTGCAGATCCTCGGCGCGGTGCTGATCGGGGTGGGCATGATGCTGGTGTGGGAGACCTTCCGCGCCAACACCTTCGCCACCACCCAGGTGCGGGTGCAGGCCGAGCGGGCGCAGACGGTGGTGGACAGCGGCCCCTACCGCTACATCCGCCACCCGATGTACGCCGGCATGGCGCCGTTCGTGATCGGCACGCCGCTGATGCTCGGCTCGCTGTGGGCCCTGGCGGCGACGCCGGTGCTGTTCGCACTGCTGGCCCTGCGCACGCTCGGCGAAGAGAAGGTGCTGAAGCAGGACCTTGCCGGCTACGCCGAATACATGACCAAGACGCCCTGGCGGATCGTGCCCGGCGTGTGGTGAGACTCTTCATGCCGCGCGGCGGGCGGGGCAACCGGCTTCCACTTTCACCTGCCGCGCTCTGCTACGCCGCCGCCTCGGTCGCCGTCGGCATGGCGCTCCACAGATGCTGGGCGGCGTAGGCGCGCCAGGGCCGCCAGGCCTCGGCGCGGGCGAGCAGCTCGGCGGCGGTGGGGCGCACGCCCTCGGCGTCCGCCAGCGCCCGCATCAGGCCGACGTCGGCCGCGGGGAAGGCGTCGGGCTCGCGCATGCCGCGCAGGGCCACGTACTGCGCCGTCCACTCGCCGACGCCCGGCAGGGCCTTCAGCCGCTCGACGGCGTCCTCCAGGCTGCGGTTCAGCCCGAGCAGGCCGGGATCGGCGGCCACCGCGGCGGCGATGCCGCTCAGCGCCTTGCGCCGCGCGCCGGGCATGGGCAATTGCAGGTCCTCGCCCGCGAGCCGCTCGGGACGTGGGAACGCCCGGTTGAGGCGCGGATCGCCGGCGGCCGAGGCCGGCGCCGCCTCGCCATAGGCCTGGACCAGCCGGCCAGCGAGGCCGATCGCGGCGCCGACGCTCACCTGCTGGCCGAGGATCGCCCGCACCGCCAGCTCGAAGCCGTCCCAGCCGCCGGGCGCCCGCAGGCCCGGCCGGGCCGCCACCAGGGGGGCCAGGGCCGGGTCGCGCGACAGGTGCTCGGCGATGGCCTGGGGATCGGCGGCGAGGTCGAACACCCGGCGCACCCGGGCGATGATCGCCGGCAGGGCCGACAGGCGCGGGAAGCGCACCTGCACCGCCAGGGCGTTCTCGCCCGGCGCCTGGGCCACCCGCACCGAGCCGAGTTCGCCGCCGATCTCGACCACGCGGGCGTAGGCCCCGTCCTCCACCAGCTCCATGCCCGGGATGGCGCGGGCGCGCAGGAAGGTCAGCATCGCGTCCCAGTCGTAGGGCGGCCGGTAGCGCAGGCGCACGGCCACCTCCCCTTCCGGTCCGGCCGAGACCTCGGCAGCCGCCTCGCGGCGCAGCTTGCTGGGCGGGCGGGCGAACAGGGCCTGGAAGGTCTCGTTGAAGCGGCGGACGCTGCCGAAGCCGGACGCCAGCGCCACCTCAGCCATCGGCAGGCGGGTCTCGTGCAGCAGCTGCTTGGCCAGGTGCACCCGGCGGGTCTGGGCGACCGACACCGGCGAGGCGCCGAGGTGCTGGCGGAACAGGCGGCGCAGCTGCCGCTCGCCCACGCCCAGGCGCTCGGCCAGGGCGGCGACGTCGCGGCCGTCGTCGAGCGCGCCGTGCTCGATCAGGGCCAGCGCCCGGTTCACGGTGTTGGACGAGCCGCGCCAGGCGCCGACGTCCGGCGCCGTCTCCGGCCGGCAGCGCAGGCACGGCCGGAAGCCCGCCTCCTCGGCCGCCGCGGCGGTGGGATAGAAGATCATGTTCTGGCGCTTGGGCGTGGTCGCCGGGCACACCGGACGGCAGTAGATGCCGGTGGTCTTCACGGCGCCGAAGAAGCGGCCGTCGAAGCGGTCGTCGCGGGTCTGCACCGCGCGGTAGCAGGCGTCCTGATCGAGATCCATGGGCCCAAGATGGGGACTCCGCGCCAAGAAATCTCGCGGATTCCGGACATCGATAATCGAGTCCGGAATCCGCCAGCAATCCTGGACCTGCGAGCGCATCTAGCGGCCAACGGACATGTTAAGGATAGTCAGATGACCGAGACCTTCCGCCTCTCGCGCATTCCCACCCCGGTCGGCGACATGCTGATCGCGGTGGACGCGCAGGACCGCCTGCGGGTGCTCGACTGGGATTCCCACACCTGGCGCATGGAGCGGCTGATGGAGCGCTACTACGGGCCCGGAGCGGTGGCGCTCGTGGACAGCGACGCCGATCATCCGGTGGGCGCCAAGCTGACCGCCTATGTCGCCGGCGACATCGGCGCGATCGACGACATCGCGACTCACACCATCGGCACCGCGTTCCAGCGCCGGGTGTGGGCGGCCTTGCGCGAGATTCCCGCCGGCCGGACCTGGAGCTACGGCCAGCTCGCCGTCCACGTCGGCGAACCGGGCGCGGCGCGGGCCGTGGGCCTGGCCAATGGGTCGAATCCGATCGGAATCGTGGTGCCCTGCCACAGAGTGATCGGAGCTAACGGAACTCTTACCGGATATGGCGGCGGCATTGAACGCAAGCGCTGGCTGCTCCGCCACGAAGGCGCAGCATTCAAGGACTCCGAACCATTACTGCTCTAACAGTAAGGATCTGTGTTTCGTTACTACTTTAGGAGTAAGGCATAGATCGGTGCGGCGGAACGCCGCTGCAGCTCTTTGTCTGGCTGTACAACCTGAAATCGCTGGACGACACGGCCGAATTGCAGTTTATCATTGGTTAAATCGACCCTGGGGAGGGCCACCGATGGTAGTTGCAGTAGCAGGAGCGGCGGCGGCTATATACGGGCTGGCGCATGCTGGGGTTGAGATCAGGCGTCGCCTGACGATCAGGGCGCGAGTAAGCAGGCGCCTCCAGTGGAAGCATGGGCCCAAGATCGCCCACTTCTATTTCCAGTCGGCGGCCCTCATGCCGCACGACGCGGACCCGGCCTGAACAAGGCTCCATCTCGTCTCAAGACACCCGTTCGTGGCTGAGGAGCATGCCCATGGCGTGCTCGATCGAGCCCGCGGGCGTGAGCGCTCCGCCGCCGACGAAAAAGATCTCGTCGGCGTTCTGGATGGTGTTGAGGCGGTGGGCGATGATCACCTTGGTGGTGGTCTGCGGCAGCTTGGCCAGCACCTCCTCGAGCATCTGCTCAGTGACCGTGTCGATGTTGGCCGTGGCCTCGTCGAGGATCAGGATTTCCGGATCGCGCAACACCGCGCGCAGGAAGGCGACCAGCTGCTTCTGGCCCAGTGACAGGCCTTCGCCGCCGTTCTTGATCGGCGTCGACAGGTCCTCGCCGAAGCGGGCGAGGAAGCCGGACAGGCCGCGCTCGGCCATCAAGGCCTTGATGTCCTCCTCGCCCATCTCGCTGAGCCCGGCGTGGCCGTAGACGATGTTGTCGCGCACCGTGCCGGCCAGGAGGAACGGGTCCTGCAGGATGAAGCCGATGCGCCGGGCGCGCTCGGCGGAGGAGAGGCTCCTGATGTCGCGGCCGTCGAGGTAGACGGCGCCGGCGGTCGGGTCGTAGAGGCGCGCCATCAGCATGGCGGTGGTGGTCTTGCCGCCGCCGGTCGGCCCGACCAGGGCGTAGGTGCGGCCGCGCTCCAGCGTCAGGCTGACCCCGCTCAGCACCGGCCGGCCGCCGGGATAGGCGAAGTCGACGCCCTCGAAGGCCAGGAAATGCCCCTCGGCGCCCGGCGCGGCGGCCGGGACCTGGACCAGGTTGTTCTCCAGGTTCAGCACCTCCGACACCCGGTCCAGCGCCGCGGTCATCGTCTGCAGGCTGGACCACACCGTCGCGAGTTGGCGCAGCGGATTGTAGAACGAGGTGACGTAGATCTGGTAGCCGATCAGAAGGCCGAAGGTCAGCTCGCCGCGGGCGATCAGCCAGACGCCGAGCGCCAGCACCAGGATCTGCGCCGCGCTGCCGGCCAGGGTGTAGAGCGGCTGGAACAGGCCCGAGGCGACGCCGGCCTTCACCTGCGCGTGGTAGTTGTGCTGGTTGGCGGCCTCGAACTTCCGGCGGAAGTAGTCGAGGCGGTTGAAGGCGACGATCACCTGGAAGTTGGCCAGGCTCTCGGAGACGTCGGCCGAGAGGGCGCCGGTGCTCTCCAGGCCCCTGCGGTTGGTGCGCCTGACCCACGGCGAGATCAGACGGGTGATCACCAGCATGGCCATGGCCGGCGCCAGGGCGACGAGGCCCATCTTCCAGTTCAGCACCAGCAGCAATATGCCCGCGCCCGTCACCAGGAACGAGTTGCCGAACATCTGCATCAGGGCCTGGGCGAAGAACTGGTTGATCTTCTCGGTGTCGCTGTTGACCCGCGAGATCAGGTCGCCGGCGCGGTTCTGCGAGAAGAAGGCGACGGGCAGGCGCGAGAGCTGGGCGAACAGCGCGCTCCTCAGGCGGAACAGCACGTTGCGCCCCACCGTGCCCATGCGCATGGTCTGGAAGTAGCTGGTGAACAGGGCCACCAGATAGACCGCGGCCAGCACGCCCACGTAGCGCAGCAGCAGGCCGTAGTCCTTCAGGTGCACGGCGCTGTCGAGGATGCGGGCGGTGAGCGCGGGCCCCAGGAGGTTGGAGCCGGTGGTGACGAGCACGCAGCCCACGGCGATGGCGATGTTGGCCTTCTCGTTCGCCAGCAGGGGCTTCAGGGCCCGCCAGCCGGAGGCCAGGGTCTCGCGCTTCTCGCCGGCGTCGGCGCTCTTGAGGGCATAGTCGACCATCAGGCCGCCTCGTAGGCGTCGGTCGATTGCTGCGAGCGCAGGATCTGGCCGTACTCGGGACTGGAGCCCGCCAGCTCGGCATGGGTCCCCACCGCCAGCACCTCGCCTTCCATCAGCAGCACGATCTGGTCGAAATCCTCGATCGGCGCGATCTTCTGGGTGATCGAGACCAGGGTCAGGTCCGGGTAGTTGCGCCGGACGTTGGCCAGGATCTTGGCCTCGGTGGCCACGTCGACCCGGGCCGTGAAGTCGTCGAGGAACAGCACCTTGGGATCGAGCGCGAGGGCGCGGGCCAGCATGATCCGCTGCTTCTGGCCACCCGACAGCGACAGGCCGCGCTCGGACACCACGGTGTCGAGTCCCTGCGGCAGGCTGACGATGAAATGGCCGAGCTCGGCGGTCTCGACGGCCCGGGCCAGGCGCGCCTCGTCGACCTCGGCGTTGAAGGCGATGTTCTCGCGCAGGGTCAGGTTGAACAGGCTCGAATCCTGGAACACCAGCCCGACCTGGGCGTGCAGGCTGTCGCGGGTGAAGTCGTCGAGCGGGCGGCCGTCGTAGAGCACCTGGCCCGACGTCGGCGCCAGGAGGCCAGTCATCACATAGAGCAGCTGCGACTTGCCCGCGGCGGTCGGGCCGACGATCGCCGTGCGCGAGCCGGGCGCCACGGCGAACGAGACGCCCTTGAGCACCCGGCGCTCGCCATAGGCCAGGGTCAGGTCCCGGACCTCGACCGCGCCGGTCAGGACCGCGGCGGCTGTGCCCCGCGCGGGCGGCGGCGGGGCGTTCAGCACCATCGAGATGCGGAAGTAGGAAGCCTGGGCCTGGCCGATCGACATCGAGGTGAAGCCGATGATGATGATCGGGAAGATCAGAATGATCAGATAGGCCTGGAACGCCGAGAACTGGCCGAGCGTCATCCCGCCGGTGATCAGGAAGTGGCCGCCGAGCGTCAGGATGATCAGGTTGGCGAGGTTGGTCAGGAAGGTGATGATCGGGATCATCGCCGCGAACTGGCTCATGATCTTCAGGCCGATCACCCGCGCCTCCTCCGCCGCCGCGCCGAAGCGCAGGTGTTCGCGGCCCTGGGTGTCGACCAGGCGGATCAGGGCGGCGCCGACGATATTCTCGTTGAGCACCCGGTTCAGCACGTCGAGCACGGCCTGCACCTGGCCGAACAGCTTGCGCACCCGGCCCATCAGGGTGAAGAAGCCCGCCGCGATCAGGGGCAGGACCAGGAGCACCGGGATCGCCAGCTTCCAGTTCATGTAGAGCAGCGCCCCGCTCGCCCCGACGATGACGAAGGCCGAGGAGATCAGGGCGGGCGCGGCCTGGGACACGTAGGTCTTGATGGCGTCGACGTCGGAGGTGAGGTTGGTCAGCAGCTTGGCCGGCGTCAGCCGCTCGATCGAAGCGTAGGTCTGCTGCGAGACCACTCCGGCCAGCCGGGCGCGCAGGTCGCGCGCCACCCGCTCGGCCGCCACGGTCTGGACGATGTTCTGCAGGTTGCCGAACAGGAAGGCGCCCAGCGCCAGGACGGTCAGGCCGATCAGGGCGCCGGTCAGGTCGGTCTTGCCGCCGACGAAGGCGTCGATCGCCTTGGCCGAGACCAGGGGGACCATCAGGCTGAGCGCGCTGGACGCCAGGGTCAGCAGCGACATCAGGGCCATCTGGCCCTTGTACGGCTTCAGCAGCGGGATCAGGCTCGGCATCTTCGGCCGCCCAGGAGGCCCCGGAGGCTTGGCCGGCTTTTGCGGCTTATCTTCCGCCAAGGTCCCCTCCCCGCACCTTCGCTTCGATGGAAGCGGAGCCTAGTTCATGCGCCGGGGCCCGGCCATTCTTGAAATGAGTTAGTTTGACCGCATATCAGGCTTGGCAGGGGGCATGCGATGAGCTGGATCGACCGGTTGCCGCTCGTCGCCGTCGAGGTCGGCTTCTTCCTGCTGCTGCTCGGCGCGGTCGAGTTCGGCTACCGCAGCCTGCGTTGGCTGAAGCCCAGCGACGGCCGCAAGATGAGCGGCCAGGAATTCCTGCTGTCGGCGGTGCTGGGCCTGTTGGCGCTTCTGCTCGGCTTCACCTTCTCCCTGTCGCTCGGCCGCTATGACGCGCGCAGGGCCCTGGTGGTGCAGGAGGCCAATGCGCTCGGCACGACCTGGCTCAGGGTGCAACTGCTCGACGAGCCCCACCGCGGCGAGATGAGCGGGCTGCTGCGGCAGTACGCGGACGCGCGCGTCGCCTGGTCCGACACCTCCGGCGGCGACCTCCGCCCGACCCAGGCCCTGCAGGACCGGCTCTGGGCCGGCGCCATGCGCCTGGCGCACTCGGCCACGCCGCCCGTCGTCGTGCGCCAGGTCCTCGACCCGCTGAACGAGGCCATCGACGTCCAGGCGGCGCGCACCGCGGCCCGCTCGGCGCGCATCCCCGAGCGGGTGCTGGCGATCCTAGTGCTGTATTCGGCGCTGTCGATGGTGATGCTGGGCTACATCCTGGCCATCAACGGCCATCGCCAGGCGGTGGCGACGGGGCTGCTGCTAGTGCTGCTGAGCCTGGCCTTCGCGGTCATCCTCGACCTCGACCGGCCGCGCAGCGGCGCCATCCAGGTGTCGCAGCAGCCCCTGATCGACCTCCGCGCCTCGATGCGGTGAGGCGGGGTCAGCCCGGCCGCGCGGCGCCCGCAGCCGGCGGCAGCGGCAGCAGGGTCGTTGGCGGCGGCTGCGGCGGGGCGCCCAGCAGCGTCGAGACGTCGTCCGCCGGGGCCGGCGCCGGACCGGGACCCGAGACCGGGATCGCGGTCGGCCCAGGCAGGGCGGCCGGCGGGCCGGCCGGGATGGCGGCGCTGGGCAGCTTCTTGAGCGCGATCTTCATGTAGTCGCGCCACAGCTCGGCCGGGGCGAGGCCGCCGGTGATCCGGCGCATCGGCGTGTTGTCGTCGCGGCCCATCCACACCACCGTGGTCAGCCCGCCGGTGAAGCCGCAGAACCAGGCGTCCTTGTAGTCCGAGGTGGTGCCGGTCTTGCCCGCGAGGTCGTAGCCGCGGATCGCCGCGCGCCGGCCGGTGCCCTGGGTCAGGACCGTGCGCATCATGCCGGTGAGCTGGTCGAGCGCCGGGTTGGCGATCACCGGGACCGGCGCGGTAGGCTTCTTCTGGTAGATCAACTGGCCGGCCGTGGTGCGGATGCGCTCCACGCCGTAGGCGGTGACCCTGTTGCCGCCGTTGGCGAAGGCGGCGTAGGCCTGGGACATCTCGATCGGCTCGACCAGGGAGGTGCCGAGCGCCATGGCCGGGTCGGTGTTGATCGCCGTGGAGATGCCCAGGCGCTTGGCGGTGGCGGCCACGTTCGGGCGGCCGATCTCGTCGGCCAGGCGCGCGGCCACGGTGTTGATCGACTGGGCCAGGGCCACCTGCAGGGTGACGGGGCCGGAGAAACCCTCGCCCTCGATGTTCTGCGGCGACCAGTTGGCGATGGTGATCGGCTCGTCGACCTCGACGGTGTCGGGGGTGCGGCCCTGCTCCAGCGCAGTCAGGTAGACGAACGGCTTCCACGACGAGCCCGCCTGGCGGTGGGCGTCTACGGCGCGGTTGAACGGGCTCTTGTCGTAGTCGACGCCGCCGAGCATGGCGCGCACCCGGCCCTGGGCGTCGAGCGTCACCAGGGCGGTCTGCTCGACCTTCTGCTTGGCGTAGCGGGCGACCACCGCCTTGGCCTGCTCGGCCGCGGCCTGTTCGGCGGGCAGGTCGAGCGTGGTCTCGACCACCATGTCCTGCTTGGGATTGCCGACCAGCTTGTGGGTCTCGCCGTCGATCCAGTCGAGGAAGTACTGGGCGGGCGCGGCGGGGGCGCTCTTCCACACCTTGGGCGTCTCGGCCAGGGCGCGGGCGCGCTGGGCCGAGGTGATGACGCCGGTGTCGACCATGGCGTCCAGCACCAGGCGCGTGCGCTCGGCCGACTTCTCGGGCGCGTCGACGGGGTTGTAGTTGCTCGGCGCCTTCATGATCGCCGCCAGCATGGCCGCCTCGCGGATGGTCAGGGCGCGGGCCGGCTTGTCGAAATAGCGCTCGGCGGCGGCCTCCAGGCCCCAGGCGCCCTTGCCGAAATTGGCGCGCGACAGATAGAGGCCGAGGATCTGCTGCTTGGTGTAGGTGCGCTCCAGCTGGATGGCGTAGAGGGCCTCGGTGGCCTTGCGCTCCAGGTTGCGGTCGTTGGTCAGGAACAGGTTGCGCGCCAGCTGCTGGGTGATGGTCGAGGCGCCCTGGGCCGCCCGGCCCTTCACCGCGTCGGCCACCAGGGCGCGGGCGATGCCGAGGGCGTCGACGCCCTGGTGCTCGTAGAAGCGGCGGTCCTCGATGGCTACGAAGGCGGCCGGCACATGGGCGGGGAGCGAGGCCAGGTTCACCGGCGGGGCGTACTTGCCGCCGCGCACGCCGAGCACCGCGCCTGACCGGTCGAGGTAGGTGATCTGCGGCTCGCGCTTGATCGGCGGCAGCCTCGGCAGCTCGGGCGCCCCGAAGGCGACCAGGGACACGGCGGCGGCAAGGGCGGCGACCACGCTGAACAGCTCCGAATCGAGAAAACCCCGCGGCCCTTATCATGCCGCATTGCGGCATGCGCGCGGCGAAAAGGTTAAGCCGGGTGCGTCAGATCAGCCGTCCACCTCGGTCTGGGGACGGTCGTCGCCCTCGTCGACCTCCTCGTGCCAGACGCCCTTCTCGTCTTCCCAGGAGATGGCGGTCTCGGACCCGGACACGCGCTGTTCGCGCGCGGCGCGGTCGGCGGCGGCGCGGGCGGCGTCGTGGTTGGGGAAGGTCTCGGAATAGGTGCCGTCGACCCGGTAGGCCCAGCCGCCGTCGTGCTGCACGATGTGGTAGACGAGCTTGGTCATGGTGGCGGGCTCCGAGGCCGGACTGCGATGGCGCAGCCTAGCCTCGGATCGCGGCCGCGTCAGCCTCGCTCGCTGTCGAGCGCGGCCATGGCGTGGGCGTTGTAGCGGTCGCCGGACGCCGCGCCCTTGGGCGCCGCCCGTTCGATGGCGGCGAGGTCGTCCGGCGTCAGCGTCACCGCCAGCGCCCCGAGGGCCTCGGCCAGGCGGTCGCGGCGGCGAGCGCCGATCACCGGGACGATGTCCTCGCCCTGGGCCGCGACCCAGGCGATCGCCAGTTGGGCGACGGTGCAGCCCTTGGCCTCGGCGATGCGGCGGAGCGCCTCGACCAGCGACAGGTTGTGCTCGACGGCGCCGGCCTGGAACCGGGGGCTCGCGGCGCGGAAGTCGCCCTGCCCCTCTTGGCCCGGATTCCAATGGCCGCTGATCAGGCCGCGCGAGAGCACGCCATAGGCGGTGATGGCGATGCCGAGGTCGCGGACCGTGTCCAGCACGCCGTCTTCGATACCGCGCGAGATCAGGGAGTATTCGATCTGCAGGTCGACGATAGGGTGTACGGCCGCCGCCCGGCGGAGCGTCTGCGAGCCCACTTCCGACAGGCCGATGTGGCGCACATAGCCGGCCTTGACCATGTCGGCGATGGCGCCGACCGTGTCCTCGATCGGCACGTTGGGATCGAGCCGCGCGGGCCGATAGACGTCGATGTGATCGATGCCCAGGCGCTGCAGGCTGTAGGCCAGCGAGGTCTTCACCGCCGCCGGACGCCCGTCGAAGCCGATCCAGCCGGCCGACGGGTCGCGCTGGGCGCCGAACTTGACGCTCAGCTGGTACCGGTCGCGCGCGACGCCCTTCAGCGCCTCGGCGATCAGCATCTCGTTGTGGCCCATGCCGTAGAAGTCGCCGGTGTCGATCAGGGTGACGCCGGCGTCCAGCGCCGCATGGATCGTGGCAATGCTCTCGGCGCGGTCGGCCGGGCCGTACATGCCCGACATGCCCATGCACCCGAGACCGATGGCCGAGGTCATGGGTCCGGCCTTGCCCAACTGGCGCTGCTGCATCTGACAATCTCCGCGTTTGACGAGGAGACATATGCACCCGACGGGTTCGTGCGATAATCCGGTCAGTTTGAGACAGGCTGTGCGGAATTTCGAACAATGGTGGACCTCGACCTGGCGGACCTGCAGGCGTTCGCCGCAGTGGCGCGCTCGCGCAGCTTCCGCGGGGCGGCGACCGCGAGCGGCGGTTCGGCCTCGACCCTCAGCGAGGCGGTGCGGCGGCTGGAGGGGCGGCTCGGCGTGCGCCTGCTGAACCGCAACACCCGCAGCGTGACGGCGACCGAGGCGGGGCAGCGCCTGCTCGAGCGCCTGCTGCCGGCGCTCGGCGAGGTGCAGGCGGCGCTGGAGGTGGTGGACGGCTTCCGCGACACCCCGCGCGGGGTGCTGCGCCTGAACGTGCCGACCATCGTGGCGCGAGCGGTGCTGCCGCCGATCGCGGTGGGCTTCCTGCACGCCCATCCGGAGGTGACGCTGGAGGTGATCGCCGAGGACCGCTTCGTCGACGTGGTCGCCGCCGGCTTCGACGCCGGGGTGCGCTACGATGAGCGGCTGGAGCAGGACATGATCGCCGTCCCGATCGGCCCGCGCGTGCAGCGCTTCGCCTGCGCCGCCGCCCCGGCCTATCTGGCGCGCCATGGCCGCCCGGCCCATCCGCGCCAGCTGATGGACCACAGGACCATCCGCCACCGCTTCACCGACCGTCCGCCCTTCGCCCTGGAATTCCGGAAGGGGAGCGAGGTTGTGCGGCTCGACCCGCCGGCCCGGGTGATCGCCACCAACCTGGAGATGGAACTGGCGGCGGCCCTGGCGGGCCTCGGCGTGATCACCGGTTTCGAGGAGGTGCTCGGCCCGCACATCGCCTCGGGCGCCCTGGAGCCGCTGTTCGAGGACTGGTGGGAGAGCTTCCCCGGCCCGTTCCTCTACTATTCCGGCCGCCGCCTGATGCCCGGACCGCTCCGGGCTTTCGTCGACCATGTGAAGGCCCATTCCGAGGGGCGGTGAAGGATGCGGGAACCTCCAGGCTGCGCTTGCATCCAATGGCTTTCGAGGCCGAAGGATCGTGCATGCTGAGGATCGCCCCCGCGCTGGAAGACCTGTCCCAGGCGCCCGAGCCCCTACCCACCCGCGCCGAGGCGGAGGCCGCCGTGCGCACCCTGATCCGCTGGGCGGGCGACGATCCCCGGCGCGAGGGCCTGAGGGACACCCCGGCCCGCGTGGCCAAGGCCTATCGCGAGTGGTTCGCCGGCTATGGCGAGGATCCGCTGGCGATCCTGGAGCGCACCTTCGAGGAGACCGGCGGCTACGCCGACATGGTCCTGCTCAAGGACATCCCGGTGACCTCGTTCTGCGAGCACCACATGGCGGCGATCCGCGGCGTGGCGCACGTGGCCTACCTGCCGTCCTCGCGGGTGGTCGGCATCTCCAAGCTGGCCCGGCTGGTGCGCGCGCTCAGCCGACGTCTGCAGATCCAGGAGCGCCTGACCGCCGAGATCGCCGGCGCGCTGGAGACGGCGTTGAGGCCGCGCGGCGTGGCGGTGGCGGTCGTGGCCACCCACGACTGCATGGCCTCGCGCGGGGTCGGCGCGCCGGGCGTGGGCATGGTCACCAAGCACCTGGCCGGCGCCTTCGACAGCGGCCCGCTCAGGGCCGAATTCCTCTCGGCGGCGGGGCTGTAGGATGGCCCCCCGCTCCGCCATCGCCATCGACTACGCGGGCCTGGACGAGGCCGCCCTGGCGCGGCTGGCCAAGGCCGGCGACCATGAGGCGTTCCGCGCCGTGATGCAGCGCTACAACCAGCGCCTGTACCGCATGGCCCGCAGCATCGTGCGCGACGACAGCGAGGCCGAGGACGTGCTGCAGGAGGGCTATGTGCGGGCCCTCTCCGCCATCGGCCGCTTCCGCGAGGAGTCGAGCCTGCTGACCTGGCTCACCCGCATCGTGATCAACGAGGCCCGCGGACGCCTGCGCCGCCGCCGGCCGACGGTGGGACTGGAGATGTTCGAGACCAAGGACCACGAGGCCATCGTGCCCTTCGCCCGCCCTGTCCCGGCCTCGCCCGAGGCCGACGCGGCGCGGGCTGAGGCGCGCCGGCTGATGGAGACCGCCATCGACGAGCTGCCGGAGGCCTTCCGCCTGGTGTTCATCCTGCGCGAGCTGGAGGAGTGCACGGTGGAGGAGACCGCCGAGCGCCTGGGCCTGTTGCCCGAGACAGTGAAGACCCGGCTGTTCCGCGCCCGCAAGCTGCTGCGCCGGGCGCTGGAGCAGAGGCTGATGTCGAGCCTGGCCGAGGCCTTCCCGTTCCTCGGCGTCCGCTGCGAGCGCATCACCGAGGCGGTGCTGGCGCGGCTGGGGCCCGCGCGGGGCCTAGCGGCTAGCCGAGGGCCGCGGCGTAGGCCTCGGGCTTGAAGCCGACCAGCAGGCGCCCGTCGCCGAGGTCGAGCACCGGGCGCTTGATCATCGAGGGCTGCTCGACCATCAAGGCGAAGGCCTTGTCCTGGTCGAGCCCCTGCTTCTTGTCGTCCGGCAGGGCCTTGAAGGTCGTGCCCGCGCGGTTGAGCAGGACCTCCCAGCCGACCTTGCCGGCCCAGGCCTGCAGGTGGGCCTTGTCGATGCCCAAAGCCTTGTAGTCGTGGAAGGCGGCCGCGACGCCGTGGGCGGCGAGCCAGTCGCGCGCCTTCTTCATCGTGTCGCAGGTCTTGATGCCGTAGATGGTCGCGGTCGTGGTCATGGCCCGCCGATTAGCGCTTTCGGGCGGGCCGCGCCAGCCTCGGCCGCCGCTCGCGCCGAAGCCCGCAGACCGTCGTAAAATCGACGACCGACGGCCCTAAGATCACGGCTGAGTCCTCCGAATCCGCACCGCGTCCCGGGCGGCAGGGAACGCTGGACAGGGCCGGCTTGCGGCGGCGCCCGCCGCGAGGCTTACTGGCCGAGGCTGAGCGTTGGGGGTCCGCTTGTCTGGTTTGCTGTTCGGGGCGGTGCTAGCCCTCCTGGCGTTCTTCGTCTGGCGCGACTACCGCCGGGGCTGGCGCTGGCTGGCCGCGCGCCCAGCGCCGGCGACCCCGCGATCCGCCCAGGAGGTGCTTGCGCCCGCGCCGGTCGACAGCCGCCCCGCAGCCGAGCGGCTGCAGGCGCTGGGGGCGAGCCTGGAGACCCAGGGCGAGCAGACCGCCCATCCGCGCGACCTGCTGCTGTTCGCCGATTTCCGGGCGGCGGTCGACATCCTGGCCGACCCGCGCTGCGACATCGAACAGGTCAGGCACTACGCCGCGGGCCGGCTGTGGACCCTGTCGTGCGCCGCCTTCGAGGCGCTGCGCCGGCGCCCCGACCGGCAGACGCTGGCCGACCTCGGCCTCGGCCAGCTCAGGACCCATTCCCCCGGCGCCCTGCACTACTGCCTGCGCTTCCTGAACGCCCTGGATCCCCGCCCGCCGTCCGGCGACCCGGTGACCATCGCCGCCCATTGGTGGGCCAACCACGCCATGCTGATCGAGACGTTCCGCGAATATTTCGAGCAGCGCGCCAAGCTCGGCGACCCGCCGGCGTTCGGCGACCTGGCCCAGGCGCCCGGCGTGGAGTGGGAGCACGTCGACAGCTTCCTCAAGCGGGTCGACCATCCCTACGCCTCGGCCCTGCGCAGCGAACTGGAGCGGGTGCGCGCGGTGCGGATCGACGAGGCCATGCTGACCGCGTTCGGCCGGTTCTGGCCGCGCGAGCCGAACGACCTGCTGGTCGAGCCGGCGCCCTGGAGCCCGGCGCTGGACGAGGCGCGGGAGGCCGTGCGGGGCGCGCAGCACCGCTCGATCCTGGTCACCGGCGGGCCGCGGGTCGGCAAGTCCAGCTTCCTGCGCCTGATCGGCCGGCGGCTGGCCGACGATGGCTGGCGGGTGTTCGAGGCCACCGCCTCCGAGCTGATGGCCGACCAGATGTACGTCGGCCAGCTGGAGGGCCGCATCCGCGAGACCGTCGCCGAGCTCTTGGTCGGCAAGAAGGTGGCCTGGTGCGTGGGCGACCTGCAGCAGCTGGCCCGCAGCGGCGCCCACTCGGGCCAGTCGGCCAGCATCCTCGACCAGATGTGGCCGGCGATCGCCGCCGGTCGGCTGCTGATCCTGGCGGAGGCCGATCCCGACGGGGCCAGCCGCATGCTGCGCACGCGTCCCGCCCTGCGCGCTCACCTCGAGGTGGTGCGGCTGCACCCGTTCGACGACGACCAGCTCGCCCAGTTCGCCGCGCGGGTGGCCGACCGGCTGCAGGCGCGCGCCCAGGCGACGATCGGGCCCGAGGCGCGGGCCGCCGCCCTGCACTACGCCCAGCAGTACCTGTGCGCCTCCGACGCCCCCGGCGCGGTGGTCGGCGCCGAGCAGGTGATCGAGGCCGTGGCGCGGATGACCGGCCTGCCGGCCGACATCCTCGACGAGGACGACCCGATCGATCTGGGCCAGGTGCGCGGCTACTTCTCGCGCAAGGTGATGGGCCAGGACCACACCGTGTCGGTGGTGGTCGACCGCATCGCCATGCTCAAGGCCGGGCTGGTGGACCCCAACAAGCCGATCGGGGTGTTCCTGTTCGCCGGCCCCACCGGCACCGGCAAGACCGAACTGGCCAAGACCCTGGCCGCCTTCCTGTTCGGCTCGGCCGAGCGCCTGGTGCGGCTGGACATGAGCGAGTTCCAGTCCGGCGAGGCGGTCAGCAAGATCGTCGGCGAGCGCGGCTCCTCCTCGGTCGGCGATCCCCTGGTGGAGCAGATCCGCAAGCAGCCGTTCTCGGTGGTGCTGCTCGACGAGTTCGAGAAGGCCCATTCCAACGTCTGGGACCTGTTCCTGCAGGTGTTCGACGAC
>Ga0310811_10000171_pt1 | contig 96091 bp, 86 predicted proteins | sample YCmetagenome_FD_207642 | JGI IMG/M metagenome (GOLD analysis project Ga0310811, IMG submission 207642) | Soil microbial communities from experimental microcosm in Duke University, North Carolina, United States - YC | ecosystem: Engineered > Artificial ecosystem > Soil microcosm > Unclassified ... | reverse complement strand
CCCGCCCACCCGCCCTAGCCTTCGGCCCGCTACCTACGCTCCCTCGTACCTCGGTCACTACGTCAGCGGGCCTTCGGCGTTCCCGTATTGCGCACTTTCCATTCGGCGAAAGTCAAAAGCACCCAACAACACCGCCCGGCTGCGGTTGGTCTGATGGGTGGGGGTGGGGTCCGGTTGGGGTGCTCTCCTCGCCTGGCACCGAAGGCGACCAGGAACCCGCCGGGGCCGCAAACAGCGACGGCTCGTGTTGGTGTAAATATCTGCTTCGCTGTTTGCAGCCCCGACAGAACCCTGGTAACCGGGCTACGCCTGCCAGGCGAGGAGAGCACCCCAACCTCAGGGGATTTTCTGCCGCAGCGCCCGGCCCGCTACCCTCCTGGTTCGCGGCGATGTGAAAAACAGCATCGACTGTGAACCTCGCCCGCCACCAGCAGTTCTGGGTGCGCGATCCGATGTTTAAAGCATAGGCGAACAGCGTGCTGGCGGATCCTTCTATGGGAGTATTCACATACTTCTTCGGGAACTCGAATGGTCGGTCGCCCGTTTTCCGAGTAGATGGTTCTGGCGGCTGGACGGCATGGGTGTGAGGGGATTTTTTACATCGCGCCTGAAGCTGCGCCGACACGGTCTCGGGCCGAGCGCAGCGCTCGCAGTCCCCTGAGGTTGGGGTGCTCTCCTCGCCTGGCAGGCTTAGCCCGGTAACCAGGGTTCTGCCGGGGCTGCAAACAGCGAAGCAGATATTTACACCAGCGGAAATCACCGCTGTTTGCGGCCCCGGCGGGTTCCTGGTCGCCTTCGGTGCCAGGCGAGGAGAGCACCCCAACCGGACCCCACCCCCACCCACAAGACCAACCGCAGCCGGGCGGTGTTGTTGGGTGCTGTCTGAGCCGGCCCGCCGGAGGCGTTTTTGGCCTTTGCTCAACGGAAAGCGGGCGGGACGGGAACGCCGTAGGCCTGCGGACGTAGTGACCGAGGTACGAGGGAGCGTAGGTAGCGGGCCGAAGGCTAGGGCGGGTGGGCGGGTGCCCGGACGTAGTTGCCGGTGCGGAGCGAGGGACGAGCGTAGTGCCGGTGACGTAGGTAGGGCTGGTGGTGAACCGTGAGTCGGGGACGTGACCATCGGCACCACAACGCTGGGGACGAATGCTGACCGTAGGGGGCTTAGCGCAGGGCTAGGATCAGGCCGCTGCGGCGCTCGGTGAAGGTTATGGATGTGCTGCGGCGTTTGCCTTCGGCGTCTACTACGGTGACGGTGCAGCGGCCTACTCTTGGGCTCACTACGCCTACCTTGGCTACGCCGTAGTGGTTGGTTACGGCGTCGGTGGTCAGTAGGACGGCGGCGTTGTCGGCGATGAAGGCTATGGGGAGGCCGGCGCGGGGGGTGCCGTCGGGGGCGGTTACGCGTACGAGCACGGTGTTCTCGCTGAAGCCGTTCGCGGGGGCGTTGTCGTCGATGACGGAGACCGCGTAGTTGAGAGCTGGCGTCGTTGTGCTCACGTCGCACCAGGTTTCCACGAAATACGGGCCCCGGCTACCCCTTGTGCTGACATGGGCATCCACCGATCGGTTGATGCGGCAATCCACCACGCCTCCTTCGGGTCCACCTTGGCGGTCGATTCGGGGCGGGGGGTCGCGGCGGCATCGTTGAGGCATGCCAGTCATCGAGGTAACGAACCTGCACAAGGAATACGGCCGGGTCACGGCCGTGGACGACGTCAGTTTCGCCGTGGAGCCGGGGGAGATCTTCGGGATCCTCGGTCCGAACGGCGCCGGGAAGACGACCACCGTCGAATGCATCTCGGGCCTGCGCGCGCCGGACGGGGGACGTGTGCGCGTCCTGGGGCTCGACCCCGTGGTCGATCGTGATGAGTTGCACCAGACCGTCGGGGTGCAGCTGCAGGAGGCCGGGCTGCCGGACAAGCTCAAGGTGCGCGAGGTCATGGACCTGTACGCCTCCTTTTACCGGGATCCGGCCGACTCGTCTGCTCTGCTGAGCCGGCTCGGTCTCGCTGGGAAGGCGGACGCTCGCTACAAGAAGCTTTCCGGCGGGCAGAAGCAGCGTCTGGCCATCGCGCTCGCCCTGATCGGCAAGCCGCGCGTGGTCATCCTGGACGAGCTCACCACCGGTCTCGACCCGCACGCGCGGCGCGAGACTTGGGGGCTGGTCGAGCAGATCCGGGACCAGGGCGTGACGGTGCTGCTGGTCACGCACTTCATGGAGGAGGCCGAGCGCCTGTGCGACCGGCTCGCTCTCATCGACCGCGGCCGCGTGGTGGCCGTGGACACGCCTGCGGGCCTGGCCGAGCGGACCGGCGGCGGGCAGCGGATGCGGTTCCGGCCGTCCACGCCGGTCTCGGATGCGGAGCTGCTTGCTCTGCCCGAGGTCGAGTCGGTGGTTCGGCACGGTGCGCAGATCGAGCTGTCCGGGACGTCGCAGCTTACGCAGGCTGTCACGTCGCTGCTGGCTCGGCGGCAGATCGTCGCCGAGGGGCTGCGCGTGGAGCAGACGAGTTTGGACGACGCCTTCATCAGCCTCACCAGCGTCAAGGAGAACTGACGATGACCACTATGACGATGAACGCCGCCGCTCCCGCGCACGCGCGCAGTCGGCTCACCGCGCGGGGCTTCTGGGCCTTGGCCGCGATGCACCTGAAGCTGATGCGCCGCGAACCCGGCGTGTTCGTGATGATCCTGGTGCCGGTGGTGCTGCTGACCGTGTTCGGCAGCATCGCCGGGGCCAAGACGCCGCAGGCCGACCTCGGTGGACGCAGCGTGCTGGACGTCTACGTGCCGACGATCGCGGCGATGGTGCCGCTGATGGTCGCCTGCACCGCGCTGCCGAGCACGATGGCGTCCTTCCGTGAGCGCAATACTCTGCGACGGTTCTCGGTCAGCCCGGTGCCGCCCGGCGGGATGCTCGCCGCGCTGGTGGCCGTGCTTTCCACGTTCGCCGCGCTCGGGGTGCTGCTGATCGTGCTGCTCGGCACGCTCGTGTTCGGTGCGAAGACGCCGTCGAACGTCGGTGCCATGGTCTCGTCGTTCGTGCTCGGCTTCACCGCCGTGATCGCGGTGGGCATGATCCCCGCCGCGATCGCCACGTCGAACAACATGGCCAACGGCATCGGCATCCCGTTCATGATCCTCAACTTCTTCTTCGCCGGCCTCTACATCCCGGTGGCGCAGATGCCGCACGCGATGCAGACCGTCGGGGAGTTCGTGCCCTTCGGTGCGGTGATGAACGCCTGGTCCGGCACCGGGGCGTTGTGGCAACACCTTGCGGTACTCGCCGGATACACTGTCCTGGGGGGCCTAGCCTCCGCCAAGCTCTTCCGCTGGGAGTGAGAACCGCAGTGCCGTCGACGATGCCGACACAGAGGCGCGAGCGCCAGATGGACCTGGCCTTCGCGGTCGTGCCCTACGTGGCGCTCGCCGTCTCGCTCGTGCTCGCGCTGGTCACCCAGAACCCGCTCAGTCGGAGCTATCTGGCCCGCACGGTCGGGCTGTCCGGCGTGGCGGCGGTGTGGCTGCTGCTGATGCGGGTGAAGGTGGCCGAGCAGGAGGAGCACCGCGTCAAGGCGGTCGTCTTCTACATCGGCCACCTGGCGCTGATCGGCGCGTTGATCCTGGTCAATCCCTTCTACGCGGTCTTCGGCTTCACCGGGTACCTGTTCGTGCAGCTGGTGCCGGGCCGCTGGAAGGCGCTCGGCATGGTGGTCAACGCCGCGCTGATGGCGCTGTCCGAGGTGGGCGGCGCCGCCCAGCTGCACGGCAAGGGCTGGATCCCGTACGTGGGCCTGTTCGCGGTCAACGTCTTCATCGTCGGCGCGATGACGAAGGCCGCGCTGGACGACGACCGGCGGGCCGTCCAGCGCACCCGCACCATCGACGAGCTGTCCGAGGCGAACCGGCAGCTCGAGCAGATGATGGAGGAGAACGCGGGCCTGCACGCGCAGCTCGTTGCGCAGGCCCGGGAGGCGGGGGTCTTCGACGAGCGGCAGCGGATGGCGGGGGAGATCCACGACACGCTCGCGCAGGGCCTGACCGGGATCCTCGCGCAGCTGGAGGCGGCCGAGCTCGCCGACGGGGACGAGTCGCGCCGCCGCCGTCATCTGGGGCTGGCCAGGGAACTCGCCCGGGACAGCCTGGCCGAGGCGCGCCGTTCCGTGCAGGCGCTGCGTCCGCAGAAGCTGGAGGACGCGCGGCTGCCGGAGGCGGTGCGCACTCTCGCCGAGGAGTGGAAGCAGACCTCTGGCATTCCGGTCCGGGTCGAGGTGGACGGCGAGGCGACGCCGTTGCAGCCCGCGCTGGAGGTGGTGCTCTTCCGGGCCGCGCAGGAGGCGCTCGCGAACATCGCGAAGCACGCGCAGGCCACCCGCGCCGGGATGACGCTGACGTACATGCACGACCAGGTCTCGCTGGACGTGCTGGACGACGGCAAGGGCTTCGAGACCGGGCAGGTCAACGGCGACGGGTACGGCCTCGCGGCGATGCGGCAGCGGCTGCGGCAGGTCGGCGGCGGCCTGGAGATCGAGAGCACGCCGGGCGACGGGACGACCGTCAGCGCCAGTGTCCCGGCGCTGCGCAGCAACGAGAGGCCGAGCGAACCGTGACCGACACGCGTATCAGACTGCTGATCGTGGACGACCATCCGATCGTGCGGGACGGCCTGCGCGCCGTCTTCGAGAGCGAGGCGGCGTTCGAGGTCGCAGGCGAGGCGGCGGACGGCGGCGAGGCCGTGGACCGGGCCGTCGCGCTCGGCGTGGACGTGGTGCTGATGGACCTGCGGATGCCGCGGATGGGCGGCGTCGAGGCGATCCGGCTGCTGCACGAGAAGGCGCCCGGCATCAGGGTCCTGGTGCTGACGACCTTCGACAGCGACTCGGACGTGCTGCCCGCCGTCGAGGCCGGGGCCACCGGATACCTGCTCAAGGACGCGCCGCGGGACGAACTGCTGCGCGCGGTGCACGCGGCGAACCTCGGCCAGGCCGTGCTCGCGCCCTCGGTCGCGCAGAAGCTGCTCGGCCGGGTCCGCACCCCGGTCGCGCCCGCCGAACAGCTGACCGAGCGCGAGCTCAAGGTGCTGACGCTAGTGTCCTCCGGCGCGACCAACCGCGAGGCGGCCAAACAGCTTTTCATCAGTGAGGCGACGGTCAAGACGCACCTGCTGCACGCGTACGCCAAGCTCGGGGTGCGGGACCGGGCCGCGGCCGTCGCGGAGGCCTACAAGCGCGGCCTGCTCGGTTGATCTCCCAGCCGGGGCCGCTCGGCTAAGCTCGAACCGCGGAACCTCCCACCCACCGACCAGCCGGAGCGAACCATGGTAGACGTGCTGATCAGCGCGAAGGAGCTGCACGACCGGCTCGCGCGCGAGGCCGACCGGCCGCTGGTGCTGGACGTGCGCTGGGCGCTCGGCGACCCGCACGGATACGAGCACTACACCGAGCGCCGGGTGCCCGGTTCGGTGTACGTGGACCTGAACCGCGACCTCGCCGCCCCGGCCGAGCCGCTGGAGGGCCGGCACCCGCTGCCGACGCCGGAGGACTTCCAGGCGGGCGCGCGCCGGTGGGGCCTGCGCGAGGGCCAGATCGCCGTCGTGCTGGATGACAACGGTGGCATGGCCGCGGCGCGCGCCTGGTGGCTGCTGCGCTGGGCCGGCCACGAGCGGGTCCGCCTACTGGACGGCGGGCTCAAGGCGTGGACCGACGCCGGTTACGAGCTCGACGGCGCCGACGCCCCGATCCCGGCCCTGGAACCCGGCGACGTGCAGCTGGGCTCGGGCCACATGCCGACGCTCGACATGGACCAGGCCGCCGGGTTCCCGCAGCGCGGCGTGCTGCTGGACGCGCGCGCGGGCGAGCGCTACCGCGGCGAGCAGGAGCCGGTCGATCCGCGCGCGGGCCACATCCCGGGTGCCCTGAGCGCGCCGACGGCCGAGAACCTGCAGGCCGGCGGCAAGTTCAAGGACCCCCGTGAGCTGCGGATGCGCTTCGAGGCGCTCGGCGTGGTCGCGGGCAAGCCGGACGCGGTCGCCGCGTACTGCGGTTCGGGCGTCACCGCGGCGCACCAGGTCGTGGCGCTGGCCGTCGCCGGGATACACGCCGCGCTCTACCCGGGCTCCTGGTCGCAGTGGTCGAACCACGCGGACCGGCCCGCCGCCACCGGGCCCGAGGCTTAGGACGCCGATGCGCGTCGCCATCCTCGGCCCGCTCGAGGTCCGCAGGGCGGACGGCCCGGTGGACGAACCGGTCGAGGTCCCCGGCCGCCGTCTTCGGGCCCTGCTGATCCGGCTCGCGCTCGATCCGGGCCGGGTCGTCTCGGCCGAGCGGCTGATCGACGACCTGTGGCGGGACGACCCGCCGGCCGCCGCGCACAACGCGTTGCAGGCCCTGGTCTCCCGGCTGCGCTCGGTCGTCGGCCGGTCCACGATCGAGCAGGGTGGCGGCGGCTACCGGCTGAACGTGCGGCCCGAGGACGTGGACGTCGTCCGGTTCGAGCAGCACGTTCGCTCCGGCCGCGTACGCCTCGACTCGGGTGACGCGCTCGGTGCCACGCAGGAGTTCCGCGCGGCGCTGGCGCTCTGGCGTGGCGGCGCGCTCTCCGATGTCGAGGGCATGCCCTTCGCCGAGCCCGAAGCCGCCGCGCTGGAGGAACAGCGTGTCGCGGCGGTGGAAGACCTCGTCGATGCGATCCTCGCGCAGCCCGCGCCCGTCGCGGAGCTGCTTCCTGATCTGGAGCAGTTGCGCGTCGCGTTCCCGCTGCGTGAGCGCCTGCACGCGCGCTATATGAAGGTGCTCTACGCGCTCGGCAGGCAGGCCGAAGCGCTCGCCGCGTACGAGCAGTTGCGCGAGACGCTTGCCGACCGGCTCGGCGTCGACCCGTCCCCGGAACTCGCCAAGCTGCACCTCGCGATGCTCCGCCAAGAGCCGCCCAGCGCGCCGCCGCTGCCGGTCGCGCCCGCGAATCCGCCGATGCGGCTGGGCAATCTCCCGGCTCAGCTGACCAGCTTCATCGGCCGCGAATCCGAGCTCAGACTCGTCAGCGACCTGCTGAGCAACGCCCGGCTTGTCACGCTGACCGGCCCCGGCGGTGCGGGCAAGACGCGGCTCGCGCAGGAGAGCGGCGCCCGGCTCAGCGAACTCGCGCCCGACGGGGTTTGGTTCGCCCCGCTCGCCGCCGTCGCCGACGGAGGCAACGTGCCGCAAGCGGTGCTCACCTCCCTCGGCGGCGAGAACACGGTGTCCTTGGCCGAGATCGCGATCGACGGCGTCGACACGCTGACCCCGCGCGAGCGCCTGCACGAGCTCGTCGCGGACCGCAAGATGATCCTGATCCTCGACAACTGCGAGCACGTCCTCGACGCCGTCGCCGAGCTCATCGATCGGCTGCTGTCCGCGGCCCCCGGCATCCGTGTGCTGGCCACGAGTCGCGAACCGCTGGCCCTCACCGGCGAGACGCTGTGTCCCGTCGCCTCGCTGGCCCTGCCGCCGGACGGTGACCCCAACCCGGCCGCCGACGACGGGATCGACGTTCCCGCGGACGAATCCGCGCTCGAATATCCGGCTGTCCGGCTCTTCGTCGAGCGCGCGGGTTCGGTGCGCCCCGGATTCCAGCTGACGGCCGCCAACGTCGTCCCCGTCGTCCGCATCTGCCGAGCCCTCGACGGCATCCCGCTGGCCATCGAGCTTGCCGCCGCCCGGCTGCGCTCGCTCAGCGCCCAGCAGGTAGCCGACCGCCTCGACGACCGCTTCCGCCTGCTCTCCAGCGGCAGCCGCACGGCACTGCCGCGACACCAGACGTTGCGCGCGATCGTCGACTGGAGCTGGGAACTGCTCTGTTCGGCCGAGCGCACGGTCCTCGCCCGTCTCTCCGCCTTCGCCGGCGGCGCCACCCCCGAGGCCGCCGCGCACATCTGCGCCACCGTCGATTCCGCCTCGTCCGACGACGTCATCGACGTGATCGCGTCCCTCGTCGACAAGTCCCTCGTCGTGGCGCAGGAGGACGACGCGGGCGAAGTCCGTTACCGCCTGCTCGAAACCGTCCGCGCGTACGCCGCGGACCGCCTCGAGGAATCCGGCGAACGTCCGCTGATCCGGGACGCGCACGCCGCGTACTTCGTTGCGTTCGCCGAACGTGTCGAGCCGGAGCTGCGTGCCGCGAACCAGCTGCACTGGATCACCCGGCTGACCCTCGAACGCGACAACTTCAACGCCGCGATCCGGCACAGCATCGATCAAGCCGATGTCGCGACGGCACTGCGGCTCTTCCAGGGCCTGCTGTGGTTCTGGCTGATGCGCAACCACGAGAAGGAGGCGATCGGCTGGTCCGCGGATCTCAGTGAGCTGTGCACGAGCGCCGACGCCGAGATCCCGGCGGAACTCGCCGAGGCGCGCCTGCTGTGTACCGCGATGCACCGTATCTCGCGGACGATGGAGGAGCAGGCCGGCGACATCGAGGCCGTTGCCAGGGCCCTGATGGAGATGCTGCCCGAGGACGGCTCCGGCTTCCGGCACCCGGTGCTCGCCCTGGCCCGACCCGTCGCCGGAGTCTTCATCACGCGCGGCACGGACACGGTCGCCACACGCCGCCAGCTCGAAGCGCTCGCCGAGCATCCGGACCCGTGGGTACGCGCCGCCCGCCACACGTTCATCGCGCTGCTCGAACTCAACGCCGCGAACTCCGCCGCCGCCGAGGAGCTGCTGCTCACCAGCAATGCGCGGTTCCGCGAACTCGGCGAACGCCAGGGCCTGCTGCTCACGCTCGTCATCCTCACTGAGTTCGCGCTGGCCAAGGGCGAGTTCCAGACCGCCGTGACCCGCGCGGAGCAGGCGTACGGCTACGCGACCGACGGGATGTCCACCGAATCCGGCTCGATGCTGCTGATCCGGGTGGGCCGCGCACGCAGCTGCGCCGGGGAGGTCGAGCAGGGCCGCCGGATCATGGAGCAGGCCGCGCGCACCGCCGAACGCTGCGGCGAACTCGCCGACGCCGCCGTCGGCCACGCCGAACTCGCCGCCCTCGCCTTCCAGGTGGACGACCGCGCCGAGGCCCGCAGACAGTTGGCCGCCGCGACCGAGCTGATCGACGCCCGTTCCGACCGCCCCGACGTCAGCATGGCCCGCACCACCACGCTCTCGCGCCGCGGCTACCTGGCCACCCTCGAAGGCGACTTCGAGATCGCCCGCGACTGCTACCGGCAGGCCGTCGACGTGGTCTGGGACGGCCCGTTCCTCAGCTTCATGTCCGGTCTCGACGAGGTGCTGCGCGGCCTCGCCGCCCTCGCCGGAGCCGAAGGCGACCACGTGCGCGCCGCCGAACTGCTCGGCGCGGCCTTCGCCGTCACCGGCATGGAGAACAAGGCCTCCTACTCCGACCCGCGCACCCGCGCCGCCGCCCTCGCCGCTCTCGGTGAGGACGCCTTCACCGCCGCCTTCACCCGCGGCCGCCGCATCCCCAAGTCCGACCTCCTCGCCCTGGAGCCCTGACCACTGCCCCGCCTCGGTGGCGGTCCGCCCCCGAAAGATGGACGGTGGAATTGGCACCAAGGCTGGAACCGGGGCCGGGGCCGGGCTGGAACCGGAACCGAGGCCGGAACCGAGGCCGGAATCGGAACCGAGGCCGGAGCGAGCGTTCCCGAGCCTGCGAGTTCGCGAGTTCGCGAGCTCGCGAGCTTCCGTGCGTCCGGCGCTGGCGGAATGCACGGGGATCGTTTAATGTTCAACTATTCGAGCGGGCGCGTGCAGCGACGCTCAGTCGAGACTCGAAGGAGGACGGCCATGCCCGCCGTGACCACCGACAGGCTGCTGGAACTACCGCGCGTCCCCGTGCCCGACCCGCAGGTCGCCACGCCGCGCCGGGTCCGGTCGATCACCAGCGCGCCGCAGGGCTTCGAGGGGGAGGGCTTCCCCGTCTACCGGGCCTTCGCGGGCGTGTCCAAGCAGACCCTCGACCCCTTCATCCACATGGACCAGATGGGCGAGGTCGACTACGCCGCGGGCGAGCCGAAGGGCACGCCGTGGCACCCGCACCGCGGCTTCGAGACCGTGACCTACATCATCGACGGCACCTTCGTGCACCAGGACTCGCACGGCGGCGGCGGTGTGATCAGCGACGGCGACACGCAGTGGATGACCGCGGGCAGCGGCCTGCTGCACATCGAGACGCCGCCGGAGGCGCTGGTCATGTCCGGCGGGCTGTTCCACGGCATCCAGCTGTGGGTGAACCTGCCCAAGGCCAACAAGTGGAACCCGCCGCAGTACCAGAGCATCGAGGGCCCGCAGACCCGGCTGCTGTCCACCCCGGACGGCGGCGCGCTGATCCGGGTCGTGGCGGGCGACGTCGGCGGCTTCCAGGGCCCCGGCTCCACCTTCACCCCGATCACGATGGTGCACGCCACGCTGAGCCCGGGCGCGCAGATGACGCTGCCCTGGAACCCCGGGTTCAACGCGCTGGCCTACTCGCTCGCCGGCCGCGGCACCGTCGGCGCCGACGCCCGCCCCTTCGACGCGCACCAGCTCACCGTCTTCGGCGACGGCGACACGATCACCATCGCCGCCACCGACCGGCCGGACAGCAGGACTCCGAACTTCGACGTCCTGCTGCTCGGCGGCCAGCCGATCCGTGAGCCGGTCGTCGCCTACGGACCCTTCGTGATGAACACGCAGCAGGAGGTCATGCAGGCCTTCGAGGACTACCAGAAGGGCAAGCTGGGCGTCATCCCGGCCGACCCGATCCCGCACCTCGGGGCCTAGTCTCCGCAGTCCTCAGTCCTTGCAGTGGTAGAGCGGGGCCGTCTCCTCGGGGACGGCCCCGTACGCCGACGCGGGGACGAGTTGGCAATCCTTCGCCACCTCGGCCGCGATCTTCGTGAGGTCCGTTGGCGGCTGCGCCTGCGCCGCCGCGGCGCGCAGCTGTGGAATCTGTTTGCCGAGCTGCTGCATGCCGGGGAAGTGCATGCCGCGCCCGGTCAGCAGCACGTAGTGCAACTGGCCCGAGTCGAGCATGCTGCTGAACTGCTGCGGCTGCGGGAAGTCCGCGTTCCCGGAGAAGCCGCCCATCGGCAGCACGGATGCGCCTTCGGTCAGGATGTACGGCGACGCCGCGACCCACGACTCCGTCGCCACCAGGTAGCGCGCGCCGTCCCGATGATCCGTCAGATACGTCAGCAGCCGGTCCTGCGCGGCCGTGAGCTGCTCGGGCGGGTTGAACGGATTGAAGCCGCCCCCGCCTCCGCCGCCGCTCGACCTGCCGCCGTGCGCTCGGACGGCGCCAACCCGCGCCTGGGCCGACAGGGCGTCGAAGGCCTTGGTGAGGTGGCCGAACATGCCGCCGGTGTAGCCGCCCGCGTTCGCGTTACCGGAGCTGCCCGCGTACTTCGAGTCGAAGACGGACAGCGACCACATCGCCGGGATCGCCAGCATCAGCGCGCAGCAGGTGGCCGCCGACCAGGCCGTGAACCCGCGCCGCCCGCCGCCGATCCGGCGCGTCACCACGGCCAGCACGACCACCGTGACCGCCAGCGCGGCCAGCGGCAGCGCGATTCCCGGCACGAAGGACGGGAAGTCGGCGCTCAGGTGCACGCCCCAGGCCAGCGTCACGCCGGTGAGCACCGGCAGCGCGAACCGCTCCAGCCGGGTCTGCGCGCTGCGGTACATCGCGACGGTGCGCACGAGCGCGTACGCGGAGAGCGCGGCCAGCGGGGGAGCCAGCGCGACCACGTAGGTCGAGTGCGGCACGCTGCCCACCGAGAGCGCCAGGCCGGTCATCAGCAGCCAGACGGTCCACATCAGGGCTCCGCCACGCACCGCGTCGGTCCGCGGACGGCCGCGGCGCAGCACCAGCGCCAGCACGATTCCGGCGAGGGCGACCGGGTAGAGCCAGCCGATCTGTGAGGCGAGGTTGTGCTGGAAGAGCTTGAGCCAGCCGCTCTCACCGCCGCCGCCGAAGTGTCCGCCCTGATCCGCCGTCACGCTGCCCGTCCCGGCGGCCGAGATGCCGACCGAGCTGAAGCGGGCCAGGCCGTTGTAGCCGAAGACCATCGCGACCGCGCTGTTGTTCGTGGAGCCGTCGATGTACGGACGGTCCCCGGCCGGTGTCAGGGTCGCGATGAGGACCCAGGACAGTGACACGGCCAGGCAGACCGCCCCGGCCGCGAGGGTGTGCCAGAGCCGGGTCAGCCGTCGCGGGGGAGCGGCGACGAGGTACGCGAGCGCGAACGCCGGGAGCACCGCCCAGGCCTGCATCATCTTCGCCTGGAAGCCGACGCCGACCCACATCGCGCACAACAGCAGCCAGCCGACCCGGCCGCTCTGCATCGCGCGCTGCCAGGCCGCCGCCGCGAGCACCAGCGCGCAGGTGAGCGCCGCGTCCTCCAGTACCTTGCCGAACAGCGACGCGGCCACCGGCGTCAGCGCGAAGATCCCGGCCGCCAGCAGCCCGGCGGTCGGCCCGATCCAGCGGCGCACGGCCGAGTTCAGCGCCAGCACCGTCACCACGCCCTCGAGCACCTGCGGCAGCGCGAGCGACCACGCGTGGAAGCCGAAGATCCGCGCGCTGAGCGCCTGCGGCCACAGGAAGCCCGGGATCTTGTCGATGGTGATCGACGCGTTCGGATCCAGCGCGCCGAAGAGGAAGGCGCGCCAGCCGGTCGTCATCGAGCGCACGGCGACCGCGTAGAAGCCGTGGTACTGCGCGTGCGCCGCCTCCCAGCCGTACATGCTCGCGGCGAGCAGCACGATCCCGGCCAGCAGCCACCGCTCCCGTCTGGTCCACGGTAACGGCACGCTCCGCGGCGCCGCGGATTGCGACATCCCCACTGAAGTTCACCCCTGTTCACTGTCCGCGATCTGATCAACGCAAAGAGTAATGGATCACAGTGAGGGAGTGTCAGTTCTGCGCCGCGCGGCCGAGTGCATAGTCCAACGCTGCGATCCGAGATCCATCCTCGGAAGCGCCGCATGACTATGCAAGTAAAAGCGAATATTTCCGCCTAGTGGCGCAGTTTGCGGATCGTATGACTGCGCGTCATTTCACTCATTCGGCGGAGTGTTCCATGAGCAATCGGCCCAACAGGCCGCCGCCGAAGAGCACGAACCCGATCCCGATCAGCCACGAGGTGAGCACGACGACCGTGCCAATAGCGCCGTAGGCCGCCGCACTGGAGACGACCAGCGGCGAGAACACGACGGCCGAGAACAGCCGGAGGCCGACCAGCCCGGCGGCTGTCAGCATCGCGCCCGGCAGCAGCGGCATCCAGTTCACCCGGCCCGCGAGCAGGAATCTGGCGGACCACCAGAAGAAAGCGGTGGAGCCCGCCGTCGCCACCACCGTCTGCACGATGGTGCGCAGCCAGGAGTCGCGCGGCAGCAGGCTGGTGTCCGCCGCCACGAACAGGAAGCCGACCAGCGCGGCCAGCCAGACCACGCGGCGCCACACGCTCATCAGCCGCGCGGGCGGCAGCCCCCAGATCCGCTCGAAGCCCACCTGCACGGCCGAGACGAAGGAGAGCCCGAACGCGGCCAGGCCGGCCAGGCCCAGCGCCGTCGTCGCGGACAGCGCGTTCTTCGCGGAGCCGAAGACCGGGGCCAGTTCCTTCGCCGCCGTGTCGGACAGCCCGATCGCGGCCGCCAGCCAGGACGGGAACTGCCGCCCGCCCACCGGGTCGGCCGCGGAGACCACCAGCAGCAGCGGGATCAGCGTCACCAGGCCGAGCGCCGCGAAGCCGAGCGCGCGGTGCATCAGCTCCAGTTCCTGGCTCTCCCGCCACGCCCGGTGCGTGAAGCCCCGCAGGCCGCCCACGTGCGCGGGCTCGGGCTCGCGCGGCGGTTCGTCAGTCATGCGCATCCCCCGTTGCCCTGGGATCGTCGCGGTCCGCCGTCGCGGGGCCCGGGGAGTGAGCACGGACACTGAAACTCCTATTGATCACCATGGGCCGTCTCCGTGCCACCGACTGTAGCGTCTTTGCCGACGCCCCGCCGCACAGGCGCCCGGGCGTGCGCGCTGGTCGGCACCCGGTGCGGGCGTCTAGGGTGGAGGGGAACCGATCGGAGTCGGAGGACCAAGATGGCCACGCTCGAACTGACCGCGCAGAACTTCGAGGAGAACACGGACCGCGAGGGCATCACCCTCGTGGACTTCTGGGCTTCCTGGTGCGGGCCCTGCCGCCAGTTCGCCCCGGTGTACGAGCGCGTCTCGGAGAAGAACCCGGACGTGGTCTTCGGCAAGGTGGACACCGAGGCGAACCCGGACCTCGCCGGCACGTTCAACGTCTCGGCGATCCCGACGCTGATGGTCATCCGGGACCGCGTCGTGCTCTACGCGCAGCCGGGCGCGCTGCCCGAGTCCGCCCTCGAGGACCTGCTGCAGCAGGCCCGCGACCTGGACATGGACAAGGTGCGGCGCGAGGCCGGGATCGAGCAGGAGCAGGAAGAGCAGAACCAGGGCTGAGGGTCCGCGGCGGGCCGCGCGCCCGGTCGGCGTCAGCGCGCGGCGACGATCCCGTGCTCGCGCAGCGGCCCGACCTTCCAGCCCTGCTCCGCGCAGTGTTCGAGCAGCAGCGGCAGCGCGCCGAGGGTCGACCGCCAGGACAGCGGCTTCGAGGTGCAGTCCGAGTCGTGCAGCAGCACGGTGCCGCCGCCGCGCAGGTCGCGGACGACGGTGTGCAGCACCGACTCCGGCGTCGCGCTCGCCGTCCAGTCCCGGCCCCACGCGCTCCACAGCACCGGCCGCAGGCCCAGCTTCCGGCAGGCGGAGAAGGTCGCGGCGGTGGCCACGCCGTAGGGCGGCCGGTACCAGGTCGGCGCCTGGCCGATCGCGCTGGCCACCTCGTCCCGGCCCTGCCTCAGGTCCCGCAGGGTCTGCGCGGGGGTGAGGGCGATGTGCGCGCGGTGCCCCCAGCCGTGCAGCGCCACCTCGTGCCCCGCGTCGGCGATTCGGCGGGCCAGCCAGGGCGCCTCGTGCACCATCCGGCCGAGCAGGAAGAACGTCGCCCGCACGCCCGCCTCGTCCAGTGCGTCGAGGAACTGCGGCGTGGAAGCGGGATCGGGCCCGTCGTCGAAGGTGAGCGCCACGTGGCCGGGCTCGCCGAGACCGGTCAGCCGCGGGAAGACGGTGGCACGCAGCGGCCCGAGGCTCGTCGCCGTCGGCAGGGCGTGGAACAGCGTCGCGGCGGCCGCGGCGCCCGTCAACCGCTTGGCCCAGGCGCCGCCGGTCACGCCGCCTCCCGCGTCTCGTAGTCGTACTCGCCCTGCTCGCCGCCGTCGCGCGGGGTGGTGCCGAAGCGGACGCCGCGCAGCCGCCGTTCCCAGCGCCGGTTCTTCCTGTCGCGCTGCTTCGGGATCCGGCCGACCGCAGACACCGGCTCCAGTTCCGCACACCGCGGTGCCATGCCCAGGATCACCGTGACCGGGTCGGCCGCGAATTCCGGCACCACGTCCCAGGGCCGGTCCAGCAACGATTTCTCCAGCGCTGCCCGCAGATCCGCCGCGTCGCGCACCCACGGCGCCGTGCCCGCCTCGTCCAGCGACTGCGCGTTCGTCTCGCCGTGGCCCGGCAGCGTCCGGTACGTCACGACCGGAAGTCCGCACGCGCGCGCCTCGTAGACGGTCATGCCGCCCGCGTTCTGCACCAAGACGTCGCAGGCATGCATCAACCCGGGCATATCGTCCACCCAGCCGTAGACGTGCTCCACGCCTTGATCGAGCAGCCGCCTGCGCAGGTCCTCGTTCTGCCCGCAGACGACCACGCAGCGGGCCACGCCGGTCGCCGTGATGTCGCGGACCGTTTCGTCGAACTCGCCGATACCCCAGGATCCGCCGACCAGCAGCGCGAGCTTGCCCTCGGCGGGGAGTCCGAACTCGGCGCGGGCCTGTGCCTTGGTGGCCGCCGTGCTCCGGAAGAAGCGCGGGTCGACGGCCGGGTCCACGGTCACGACCTGGGCCGCGCCGTGCGCACGCGCCTGGTCGGCGGCCACGTCGTGCACAGCAGTGTGGCCGTCCACGCCCTCGGCCACCCACAGCCGGTGCACCGAATAGTCGGTCAGGTAGGTCACGACCGGAACGCGCAGCCGTCCGCTGGCCCGCAGCCGTCCGAGCACCTGGCTGGCGAGCGGGTAGGTGGAGACCACCACGCGGGCGTCGGTGCCGATCGCGTCGAGCATCCGCCGGGTGGACAGCGCCGAGAAGAACGAGACCTGCAGCGACAGCGCCCGGGAGCGGTCCAGCGCGCCGTACAGCATCTGGTAGCTCCACGGCGCCGCGAGCAGCATGTTGTGGTACGAGTCGCACATCATCCGGCCGACCGGGCCGGGCAGCTGGTCCAGGAAGTCGTGCCGGTCCACCTGGAGCCCGGCACCCGCGAGGCGGCGCGCGATCTCGTCGGCCGCCGCGTCGTGGCCGGCACCCACGCGGGCCGAGAAGACCACCGCCCGGCCCGGATCCCGGACCTGGGCAGGTCGGGCGGGTCGGCGTATTCGTCCGGCCACCGGTGTTCCTCCGTGATCATCATCCGCTCGACGGCAACAGAGGCCCAACGTAGCGGCTGGAAAACCGGCGTGCCTAGGTTCTTCAGAAGGAACTTAGGGAGGACATCTCCTCCTTCCGAGGGATACGGACCCTTAGGGGAGGGTGGCCGGAAGGGGTGGCTTGACGGCCAAAGCTAACTAGATTAGCTTTAGGGCTATCGGAAGTAACCGCGACCGGCCGGAGGCCCCCATGACCACGATCACCAACCCCGGAACCACGCAGTACCTGCAGATCAGCCGCCCCGACGGCTCCGTCGGCCGGATCGCGTACGACGACCGGGGCAGCGGTCCGGTCGTGCTGCTCGCCCCGGCGATGGGCACCACCCGCGCCACGTTCCGGCACCTGGCCCCGCTGCTGCTGGACGCCGGGTACCGGGTCGTCACCACCGACTACCGCGGCCTCGGCGAATCCGACACCGGCTGGGACGAGTACAGCTCCGCGGCCACCGCGACCGACCTCGTCGCGCTCATCCGGCACCTCGACGCCGGGCCGGTGCTGCTCTACAGCAACTCCTACACGTCAGCCTCGAGCGTGCACATCGCCGCCGACCGGCCCGAACTGCTGCGCGGCGCGATCCTGGCCGGGCCGTTCGTGCGCAGCCTGCCCCCGGCGAACGTCTTCGAGAAGATCACCGGCAGCCTGCTCACCAAGCCCGCCCTCACCCGCACGCTCTGGCTCAGCTGGTTCCCGCGGATGTTCCCGAAGCGCCCCGCCGACTACGCCGAGATGCGCGCCGCCGTAGCCGCGAACCTGCGCGAGCCGGGCCGGACCGCCGTGCTCGCGAAGATGTTCGCCGGCAGCCACCGCGCCGCCGAGGCCGAACTGCCGCGGGCGAAGTCGTCCGGCGTGCCGACGCTCGTCATCATGGGTACCGCGGACGCCGACTTCCCGGACGCGGCCGCCGAGGGCCGATTCGCCGCGGAGAGCCTGGGCGGGCGCCTGGAACTGCTCGACGGATACGGCCACCAGCCGCACGAGGAGACGCCGGAGCGGATCGCCGAACTCCTCATCGGATTCGACGCCGAGAACGCCGAGTAAGTCAGCCGTACGTAATAAAGAAGAAGGAGCCGTCAATGCCCCGCGCCGGACTGACCCCCGCCGCCGTCGTCCGCCTCGCGCTCGACGAACTCGACGAGTCGGGGGCGGACGGCCTGACCCTCAAGGCCGTCGCGGCGCGCGCCGGGGTCGCCACCCCCTCGCTCTACAAGCACGTCCAGAGCATCGATCATCTGCGGGACCTGATGGCGGTCGCGATGATGGACGAGGCGGCGGCCGAGGTCGGCGCGGCGGTGATGGGCCGCGCTGGTCGGGAGGCGCTGGAGGCCTTCCTGCTCGCCTACCGGGGTTACGCGCGGCGCTTCCCGCGGCGCTGGCAGCTGATGGAGCATCCGAGCGCCGACCCGGCCGTGCGGGCGTCGGCGACCCGGTTCGTCGAGATCGCGTACGCCGTCGTGCGCGGCTTCGGCCTCGGCGAGCGGGAGCAGATCGACGCGGTGCGCACGCTGCGCTCGGCGGTCACCGGATTCATCGCTCTGGAACACGGCGCGGGCTTCCAGTTGGACCGGGATCCGGACGAGAGTTTCCGTTACCTGATCGACGTTTTGACGAAAGGTCTGACCACCACCTGAAGGCCCATCAGCCCGAATGGCGCACATCAACACAGCCTATTGCGTCGCAGTCCGCAACCGTGATATCACTTCATCCGATCATCATCAAGGTGTATCTGGATCATTGAATCGGCGGTAGGTGGTCCGCCGCGGGAGGCGGAGCGGCTGTGCCGGTGTTCAACCCGCGGTCCCGTCGTCCCAAGCTGGACCCCGATCCCGCGTTCGACGACGAGGATCTGCGCCGCGCGAGGGACGACGCCGCGATGGGCGGCTGGGAGTCCGTGCGCGACCTGCTCGTGCGCACCGGGGACGAGTGGCCGCTGCGCACGCACCGGATCACCGTGCTGGCCAACGCCGCCGTCGGCCTCGAGTGGCCGCGCGCCTGGATCCAGGCCGAGCCGGACCGCCCCGACGCCCAGGTCCTCGCGGCCTACGCGGGCGCCGTCCAGCTGCGCAGCATGATCGCCCGGCGCGACCCCTCGGCCGACGACCAGGCCGCCGCCCGCGCCGTGGCCCGCTGCCGGTCCGCCGCCGAGGCCGCCCCCGACGACCCGGCCCCGTGGATCAGCCTGCTGGCGCTCGCCGGGGTGCTCGGCGACAACGGCGTGTCCATGGTGCAGTGGCACGAACTGTCCTTCGAGGCGGGCAAGCGCAGCTGGGCCTGGTTCCAGGAGGCCGTGCGCCGGCACCCGGAGAGCTGGCACGCGCACCACCGGATGCGCGACGCCCAGGCCGCCCGGCTGCGCACCGGATCGCCGCGCGACCTGACCGGCCTGCTCGACTTCACCACGGCCGCCGCCGCGCACGCCGGGGACCACTCGCCGCTGCGGGTGCTGCCGCTCTACGCGCACACCGAACTGCGGCTGGCCAACACGATGGACCTGCTCGGCGCCGGCGAGCGCGACTGGCTCTCGCAGCGCAACGAGCAGGACCTGCAGGACGCCTACCGCGACTGGTTCCGCGGCCCGGAGCGCGGCCACCCCGCCACGCCGTACGACCTCAACATGCTGGCCTTCCAGCTGGTCGAGTCCGGCCGCCCCAGCCTCGCGCACCCCGTGTTCAGCGCCATCGGCCCGTACGCCACCGCCGCCCCGTGGACCCAGGCCGCCCAGCTGTCCGGCGCCCGCAGCGGAAGCGACGCCTTCACCGCCGCCCGCACCGCCGCCGAGACCGCCGCCGCCAAGGCCCCCAGGAACGTGACCGAGCCCGATCCGTTCCCGGAGACCGCCGCACCGCCCGTCCCGCCCGTCGCCGAGGACGACCCAGACGCACCACACACCTTCCCGCTCACCACTCTCACCTCCCCGGAGTGACCCCCACATGTCCGAAGACGACGTCATCCGAATAGACAGCATGAAAGCGGCGGTCGTCAGCGACGCCGCGGACACCGATCAGCTGCACCAGCTCGGCTACCCGCAGCTGCTGCACCGCGGCCTGACCGGTTTCCGGAACATGGGCGTGTCGTTCTCCATCATCTGCATCATCGGCGGCGTCTCGCTGATGTACAGCACCGGCATGAACGACGGCGGCCCGGTCGACCTGTTCTGGGGCTTCGTGCTCGTCTCCGGCCTGATCCTCGCGCTCGGCGCGGCGATGGCCGAGGTCTGCTCCAGCTACCCGACCTCCGGCGGCCTGTACTACTGGTCCGCCAAGCTGGCCAAGCGCAACGCCGCCGCCTGGGCCTGGTTCACCGGCTGGTTCAACGTCCTCGGCCAGATCGCGGGCACCGCGGGCGCGGCGTTCGGCGCCGCGTACTTCACCGTGGCCTTCGGCGTGCTCGAGGGCTGGTGGACTGCCACGACCGGCACGGTGGTGGCGGCCTACGTCATCATCACTGTCGTCTTCGGCCTCGTCGTCACCTTCGGCCGCGCGCTCGTCGGCTTCATCGGCGGCCTGAGCGTGTGGTGGCACACGGCCTTCGCGCTGATCATGATCGGCGCGCTGATCTTCGCGCCCGCGCACCACCAGACCACCTCGCAGGCGCTGTTCCACTTCGTCAACGGCACCACGTTCCACTGGCCGATCTACGCCGCGCTGCTCGGCCTGCTGGTCGGCGCCGAGACCTACACCGGCTACGACGCGAGCGCGCACCTGACCGAGGAGACCAAGCAGCCGGGCATCGCCGCGCCGCGCGCCATGGTCCGTGCGATCGCCATCGCCGCGGTCCTCGGCACCCTGATGATCGGCGCGCTCAACTTCGCCATCCAGGACTACGCGAGCGAGGTCGCGGGCACCAAGACCAGCAACGCGGTCGGCGACATCCTGGTGGACGCGGTCGGCGTCGGCTTCGGCAAGGTGCTGATCGCCGCGATCGCCATCGCGCTGATGATCTGCGTCAACGGCAACCTGACCTCGAACTCGCGGATGATCTACGCGTTCTCCCGCGACTTCGCCCGGGTCGACGACGGCCGGCCGCACCCTGTCTCGCGCAAGCTCGCCGAGGTACACACCGGCAGCCGGGTGCCGCGCTACGCAGTGTGGGTCGCCGTGCTCGGCGCCTGCCTGCTCGGCGTGCTGAACCTGTGGAGCGCGGTGGCGTTCACCGCGGCCATCACCATCAACGTGATCGGCCTCTACACCGCCTACGCGATCCCGGTCTTCCTGCGCCTGCGCCAGGGGGACAACTTCCAGCGCGGTCCGTGGCACCTGGGACGGTGGTCCTCCCTGGTCGGCTGGATCGCTGTCGGCTGGGTCGTGGCGGCGGACATCCTTTTCTCGCTGCCCTACACCAACCCGGTCTTCGCCACCTCGACGTTCCCGTACACCCTGCCGGTGTTCGTGGTCGTGATCGGCGGCGCCGCCCTGTGGTGGAAGCTGTCCGCGCACACGTGGTTCGTCGGCCCGCGCTCGCTCGGCACCCCCGAGGAGCTCGCGGCGATGGAGCAGCAGCTGGGTGCGAGCGAGACCGCGGCCGCGCCCGTCGCCGCCAACTGACGCCCTGCGCGTTTAATAGCCAGTACGCCCACGCGGCGGCCGGGTCACCCCTCCGGCCGCCGCGTTCGCACGACCCGAAGGAGCCCGCCATGCATCTGGGAACCGACACCGTCCACTACGCCTGGGACCGGGATCTGGCCCCCGCCCTGGAGATCGACGGCTCCGGCACCGTCGAACTCGACCTGCTCGACTCCGGCGCCGGGCAGTTCGACGCCTCCTCCACGGCCGCCAGCCTGGCCGCCCTCGACCTGAGCCGGGTCAACCCGGTCACCGGCCCGATCCTGGTGCACGGAGCCGAACCCGGCGACGCGCTGCTGGTGCGGGTGCGCGAACTCGGCACCGCGTCCTGGGGCTGGTCCGCGAACATCCCCGGCTTCGGCCTGCTCGCCGAGGACTTCCCGGACCCGGTGCTGGTGCACAGCAAGATCGGCGAGAAGCAGGTCGAGCTCGACTTCGGCCCCGTGCTGCCCGCGCTGCCGATGATCGGCACGCTCGGCCTCGCGCTGGCCGAGCCCGGCGCGCACCCGCTGCTCCCGCCGTCCCGGCACGGCGGCAACATGGACATCCGGCAGCTCGGCGCGGGTGCCAGCGTGCTGCTTCCGGTGGGCGTGGCCGGCGCGCTGCTCTCGCTCGGCGACGGCCACGCGGCCATGGGCGACGGCGAGATCTGCGGCACCGGCGTGGAGACCGCGGCGCGCACCGTGCTCGACATCGAACTCGTCAAGGACCGCCCGATCTCCGCCCCGATCCTGGAGACCCCGGCCGCCGCGCGCCGCACCGGAGCCGCGGTGGTGACCACCGGCATCGGCCCGGACCTGCTGACCGCCGCCAAGGACGCCGCGCGCTCCCTGGTGGACGAGACGGTCCGGCGCACCGGCCTGAGCGCCGTGCACGCCTACATCCTCGCGTCGCTCACGGCCGACCTGATCATCAGTGAGATCGTGGACCTGCCCAACTACGTCGTCTCGCTGCACCTGCCGGTCGACGTCCTCGGCTAGCAACGCGAAAGCGGCGCCCCCGAACACGGGGGCGCCGCTTTTTCGCTTGCCGCTAAACGACTCCCGGCCTCGGGAACGCGTCCGCCGTCACCAGGCCGTCCTTCACCGCCTCACGCTGCACGGCGTGGATCGTGCGCCCGTGCACGTCCGCGATCTTCTGCCAGGTGTGCCCGCCGCTGAGCTCCTTGGCGAGCTGCTCCCGCTCGTCGGTGGACCACCGGGTATGCGAATTCGGGTACTGCTTGCGCCGCGAGCGCAGCCACTCGGCGAACGTCGGCCGGTCCACGAACCAGGCCATGGAACGGAAATAGCGGCGGTCCAACTGGAAGACCACCTCGTCGGAACACAGGAACACCAGCGCTCCCTCGTCCACCGCGACCCGGTCGGCCCGCAGCACCAACTCGCCCTCGGTGAGCGTCACGCCCCGCGGCCCGTGCGGGTCCTGCGGCGCCGTCAGCCGCACCCGCACCCAGCCAGCGGTCCTCGGCCGGTCATCCTGAACAGTCCTCGACACGACTGGATCCTCCCCGGAAAGTCGCCGTCTCCCTACTGTCTTCAGATGCCCGCCACAGCCCTCGAACAAACGTTTGGCGGGGTGGAAAAACGGCTTCCGGCCTGCACGGATCCAACGAAAGGAGGGGCCCCGAAGGACCCCTCCAGACTCAGTCGGACTCAGTGGGAACGCTGGGCGAACCGGTCCCGGTTGTAACCGCCGCCGGCGTTGCCGCCGCGCTCGCGACGGTCGCCGTAGCCGCCGGTGGCACCGCCGCGGCGGTCGTCCCGGTCGCGCTTGGCGTAGTTGCCGCGGTCGTCGCGCCGCGGCCGGTCGCCGCCGAAGCCGCCGCCGCGCTCGTCCCGGTTGCGGTCGCCGAAGTTGCCGCGGCGCTCGCCGTAGCCGCCGCCCCCGCGGCGGTCGTCCCGGCTGCCGTAGCCGCCGCGGTTCTGCCGCGGGCCGCGCGCGTCGCGCTCCCGGGTCGGCAGGGTGAACACCGGCACGTCGCCGGCCTCCGGGACCTCCTGGGCGCCGGTCAGCCCGGCCAGGGCGTCGCCGCCCTTCTCCCAGCGTCCGCCCGCGCCGATCGGCGCCACGTCCAGGTTCTCCGCCGTGACGCCCGCGTCCCGCATCATCCGCTCGGCCTGCCGGGTCTGCTTCGGCAGGATCAGCGAGGCCACGATGCCGGTCTGCCCGGCCCGCGCGGTGCGCCCGGCGCGGTGCAGGTAGTCCTTCGAGTCGCGCGGCGGGTCGATGTGCACGACCAGGTCGACGCCGTCCACGTGGATGCCGCGCGCGGCGACGTCCGTGGCGATCAGCACCGGTGTGCGGCCGTCCTTGAAGTCCTCGAGGGTCTTGGTGCGCGCCATCTGCGTCATGCCGCCGTGCAGCGCCGCCGCGGGCAGGCCGCGCTCGCGCAGCTGCTCGGTGACCCGGTCGGCCGCCATCTGGGTGCGCACGAAGAAGATCGAGCGCGCCTCGGACAGCTTCTCGCCGGTGTGCCGGCCGGCGATCTGCGCCGCGACCCGGGCCTTGTGCTGCGGGGTGACCAGCAGCAGGTGGTGGCTCATCGTGGAGACGACGCCGGCGTGCGGGTCGACCTCGTGCAGCACCGGCTCGGACATGAACTTGGAGACGATCTCGTCCACCGCGCCGTCCAGCGTGGCGGAGAACAGCAGCCGCTGGCCGCCCTCGGCGACCTGCTCCATCAGTTCGCAGACATGCGGCAGGAAGCCCATGTCGCACATCTGGTCGGCCTCGTCCAGGATCGCGATGTCGACGTCGCCGAGCTCGCACTCGCCGCGCTCGATCAGGTCCGACAGGCGGCCCGGGGTGGCCACCAGGATCTCCACGCCGTAGCGCAGGCCGTCGATCTGCTTGCGCATCGGGGCGCCGCCGAAGACCGAGCGGATGCGCAGCCGCATCGCCCGGGCGTACGGCCGCAGCGAGTCCTCGACCTGCATGGCCAGCTCGCGGGTCGGCACCAGCACGAGGGCCAGCGGCTTGTGCGGACGGGCCCGCAGGCCCTCCAGGCGGGCGATCGTGGGCAGGCCGAACGCCAGCGTCTTGCCGGAGCCGGTCCGGCCGCGGCCGAGCACGTCCTTGCCGGCGATCGCGTCCGGGATCGTGGCGGCCTGGATCGGGAAGGCCGTGGTCACCCCGGCCTCGTTCAACACCTCGAGCAGCGGCTTGGGCAGCTCGAGCTCGGAGAAGGGGACATCCGCGGGCTCCTGCGCCTCGGCGGTGGCGTCCATTACGCCGTCTTCCAGCACGGCAGTCATTACTCTGCGACCTCCAGGTCATTCGGCACGTGACAAGTGACAAGGAGGCATAGCGAACGCGTGAACGCGACCGCGGCCGACCACAAGTACGGGCCCATCTTCGGGGCAATGCCGCGCCTGTGTTCGGCGGCTTCGCCGAAAGGTTCCCTCTTGAGAACACACGAACCGGCCGCAAGAAGAAGGGCGGCCGGACAAGCCAGGGAGCGCGCGGGCATCACATGGTTACGTCGTCCATGATAGACGGCTCCCGCTCGGCACCGTTAACCGTGCAGGTCAGCGGCCGTATCGCGGGGGTCCGCTAGGGTGTCACCGATCATCCTGACCCGGAGGCATCACCGATGACTGACAGCTGGCTCGACACCCCCGAGCACACCGGCTTCGGCCTGGACAACCTGCCGCACGGCGTCGTCGCGCAGCGCGGCCGCGCCCCGCAGATCGCGATCGCGATCGGGACGCACGCCCTCCCGCTCGGCGCCGCGGCCGAGGCAGGGCTCTTCGACGGCGTCGTACCCGACACCGCGATCCTGACCGCGCCGAGCCTGGACCGGCTGCTGGCCGCCGGACCGGCCGCCTGGCACGCCGTGCGCGCCCGCGCCGCCGAACTGCTCGGCGACTCCGCGCACGCCGCCGCCGTGCGCCCGCTGCTGCTGGACCTGGACGCGGTCTCGAACCCGCTGCCGTTCACCGTGGCCGACTACGTGGACTTCTACTCCTCGCGCGACCACGCCGAGAACCTCGGCCGCATCTTCCGCCCGAACGGCGAGGCGCTGATGCCGAACTGGACGCACCTGCCGATCGGCTACCACGGCCGCTCCGGCACCGTCGTGGTCTCCGGCACCCCGATCGTCCGCCCGCACGGCCAGCGGCTGCCCGCGCCCGGCGCCGAGCCCGTGTTCGGCCCCACCACGCGGCTGGACATCGAGGCCGAGGTCGGCTTCGTGGTCGGCGTGCCGAGCCGGATGGGGCAGAGCGTGTCAGTGGACGAGTTCGCCGACCACGTCTTCGGCGCGGTGCTGGTGAACGACTGGTCCGCCCGGGACATCCAGGCCTGGGAGTACCAGCCGCTCGGCCCGTTCCTCGGCAAGTCCTTCGCCACCTCGGTCTCGCCCTGGATCGTGCCGCTGGAGGCGCTCGCCGACGCCCGGGTCGCGCCGCCGCGGCAGGACCCGGTCCCGCTGCCGCACCTGCTCGGCGACCACTGGGGCTACGACCTGAGCCTGCGGGTGGATCTCAACGGCACCACCGTCTCCCGGCCGCCCTTCGCAGGGCTCTACTGGACCGCCGCGCAGCAGCTCGCGCACATGACCAGCAACGGCGCGAGCCTGCGCACCGGCGACCTGTTCGCCTCCGGCACCGTCTCCGGCCCCGAACGCGGCCAGCGCGGCTCGTTCATCGAGCTCACCTGGAACGGTGCGGAGCCGCTGCAGCTGGCCGACGGATCGACCCGCAGCTTCCTCGCGGACGGCGACACCGTCGTGCTCAGCGGCAGCGCGCCGGGCCCCGGCGGGACACGGATCGGTTTCGGCGCGGTAACCGGCACGATCCAGTCGAAGTAGATCCACACCGGGCTCTCAGCCGGGATCGGTATCCTGGCCGTCTGGGACCGCCGTGTCCCGGCCCGGCACACACAGCCGCGGGCGTCGTCGCGAAGGCGCCCGCCAGGCCCGCCGGCCGGACGCGGCCGAGGTCAGGAAGGCGGGCCTGCCGTGACGTACATGAGCACCGACCGGGCGAACGCGCGCGGACGACTCCCCGGCATGCGCCGGCGCCGCGACCAGCCCGACCCCGTGGCCGCCTTCGTCGCCCGCGGCTTCCCGGTGGTCCCGGCGGCCGCCCCGAACAGCGGCGGCCCGGGCTGTTCCTGTACCAGGATCGGCTGTCCGATGCCCGCCGCGCATCCGCTCTCGCGCGGGTGGCGCAGGGAGGCGAGCGCCGACCCGGACCAGCTGGCCCGATGGCGCGGCCGCATGCCGGACGCCAACTACGCCACGCCTACCGGCAGCACCCACGACGTCCTCGAGGTATCCGCCGTCGCCGGGGCCCGTGCGCTGGAGAGCCTGATCGCCGCGAACATCCCGTTCGGCCCGGTGGCCCGCAACGCCGCCGGCGACCGATATCTGTTCTTCACCACCGCCCGCCCCGGCGAAGCAGACCTCGACGAATGGTGGTCCTCGGACCTCGACGCGCAGCCCGAGGAGACCGACACCACGGGGCTGCGCTGGCACACCAGGGGCTCGTACGTACTGATTCCCCCGGCCCGCGCGATCGGCGGCGGCGTGGCCCGCTGGGTGCACGACCCCGAGGCCGACCTCCCCGACCCGCTGCGCATCCTGGAAGCCCTCGCCGACGCCTGCGAGGCCTGATTCAGCCGCTCACTCCGGCAGCGTGAGAATCTCCGCGCCGGTCTCCGTGACCACGAGCGTGTGCTCGAACTGCGCCGTGAGCTTCCCGTCCATGGTCACCGCGGTCCAGCCGTCCGGCCACATCCGGTGCTCGATCGTGCCCAGGGTCAGCATCGGCTCGATCGTGAAGGTCATCCCCGGCGTGATCTCCTTGGCGGCACTGGGGTCGTCGTAGTGCGGGATGATCAGGCCGCTGTGGAACGCGGTCGCGATCCCGTGCCCGGTGAACAGCCGCACCACGCCGTAGCCGAAACGCGCCGCGTACGCCTCGATGACCCGCCCGATCACGTTGATCTGCCGGCCCGGCTTGACCGCCTTGATCGCCCGGTTCAGCGACTCGCGGGTCCGCTCGACCAGCAGGTGCGCCGCCTCGTCCACCTCGCCGACCTCGAACGTCGCGTTCGTGTCGCCGTGCACGCCGTTGATGAACGCGGTGATGTCGATGTTGACGATGTCGCCGTCGTGCAGGACCGTCGAGTCCGGGATGCCGTGGCAGATGACCTCGTTGATCGAGGTGCACAGCGACTTCGGGTAGCCGCGGTAGCCGAGCGTGGAGGGGTAGGCGCCGTGGTCGCACAGGAACTCGTGCCCGACCCGGTCGAGCTCGTCCGTGGTCACCCCGGGCTTGACCGCGCGCCCGACCTCGGCCAGCGCCTGCGCCGCGATCCGCCCGGCGATCCGCATCTTCTCGACGGTCTCCGGCGTCTGCTCGTCCGGCCCGGTGTAGCGGGTCGGCAGCTTCTTCCCGACGTACTCCGGACGGGGGATGTCGGCCGGGACGCGACGCGTGGGGGAGAGGGTACCCGCCTGAACCAAAGGAGCCATGCCGACGAGTCTAGACGCCCCTTCCTGGGCACGACGTACCTGGAGAAGGGAGCGATCGATGATCGACGAAGGTCCGCAGTACTTCTACTGCCTCAAGCACCACACGGTCGAAGGCCCGGTGGGCTGCAAGGCGAAGGACCGGCTCGGCCCGTACGCCACGCAGGAGGAGGCCGAGCACGCCCTGGAGAAGGTGAAGGAGCGCAACGAGGCCTGGCAGGCGCAGAACGACCGGGACTGAGCCCTACCAGCGCTCCAGGCGCGGCCCGTTGCTCGCCTCGACCCAGCGCCGCAGCCGCACCAGCAGCCCGCTCGGCCTGACCTCGACGGCCGCGCTGGACACCAGGTGCTGCGCGCCGTCGAACGAGGGCGCCTCCGGGATGTCCGGCACGCGCAGCGCCTCGTGCGCCAGCCCGCTGGCCAGCGGAGTGTCCTGACCGAGCGTCAGGATGCGCGCGCCGTGCCGCCGGGCGTCGTCCACCCGTTCGAGCACGAGCGAGTCCGGGTCGTCCGCGGCGACGATGAGCACCGCCTCGCTGCGCCCGGCCGCGCTGATCCGGTCCAGGCCCGCCGCCAGGTGCGCCGGGTCGTCCGGCCGCGGCGCCCGCCGGATCAGCGTCGGGTTCAGCTGCCCGAGCCCGGCGAGCCGCGCCTCGTCGGACAGATGCGCCGCCATGTGCCACGGCTCGGCCTGCTCGGCGCCGACCAGCAGCAGCCCGCCCGCGCGCCGCGGAGCCGCCCGCAGCGCCGCCGCGAACTCGTCCGCCTCGTCCAGCCACGCGCGCCCGCGCCCGAGCTCCAGCAGTTCGCGCAGCACCCGCGCCTCGGACCGGTCCACCCGCCTCATGGTGCCAGGGCCGCGACCGTATGCCTACGGTCGCGGCCCTGTGGGGGTTCTTCTAGCGGCTACGGCCTAGTGGAAGCTGTTCTCCGCCGTCGGGAACGCGCCGGACACCACATCCGCCGCGTACGCCCGCGCCGCCTCGGTGAGCACGCCGCGCACGTCCGCGTACTTCTTCGCGTGCTTCGGCGGGTTGCCCGGCGTCATGCCCGCCATGTCCGTCCACACCTGCACCTGGGCGTCGCAGCCCGCCCCGGCGCCGATGCCCACGGTCGGGATGTGCAGTAGGTCGGTCACCCGCTGCGCCAGCTCGGCCGGAACCAGCTCGAGCACCACGGCGAAGGCCCCGGCGGCCTCCAGCGCCTTCGCGTCGGCGAGCAGCCGTTCGGCCTCCTCGTCGCCGCGTCCCTGCACCCGGTAGCCGCCGAGCACGTTGACCGACTGCGGGGTGAGCCCGATGTGCGCCATGACCGGGATGCCGGCCTGCACCAGCGCCTCGACCTGGTGCGCGACCCGGCGGCCGCCCTCCAGCTTCACCGCGCCGACCCCGGCCTCCTTCAGGAACCGGGTGCCGGTCTCCAGCGCCTGCCGCGGCGAGGACTGGTACGAGCCGAAGGGCAGGTCGGCCACGATCAGCGAGCGGTGCGTGCCGCGCACCACGGCCGCGGAGAGCGTGATCAGCTCCTCGACCGTCACCGGCACCGTGTTGCTGTACCCGAGGTGGTTGTCGCCCGCCGAGTCGCCGACGAGCAGGACCGGGATCCCGGCCTCGTCGAACACCCCCGCGGTCATCGCGTCGTACGCCGTGAGCATCGGCCAGCGCTCGCCGCGCGCCTTGGCCAGCGCCAGGTCCCGCACGGTCACCCGGCGGCCGGTGCCGGTGGAGCCGTTGTAGAGCGTGAGCTTCGGTTCACCGGACGCGCCGGCGGAGGGAACAGTCCCGGATATGGACATAGTGAAGCACTCCTTGAGAGATCTCGTGGCGCCGCGTACGGCGTCCCCGGACTGTCTCGGATCGTCTCACTTCCGCCCCGCCCGCGCCAGACGGTCACCCGCATCCGTCGGGACACGCAGGGTGACCGCCCGCTGAACGCCGGCCGTCAGGAGGAGTGCCAGAACTGGAACAGGCCCTGCCCCTGGAACGCCCCGTTCCTCGGCTGCTGCCCGGCCGAGAGGATGTCGGTGATCAGGTGCGAGAAGCCGTCCCGGACCGGCGGGAAGAAGAACAGCAGCAGCAGGACGACCAGGATCCCGTACGGCCGGACCGGCTCCAGCGCCCGGCGCGTCTCGAAGCGCAGGTACGGCTCGATGATGCCGTAGCCGTCCAGCCCCGGCACCGGGATCAGGTTCAGGATCGCGACCGCCACCTGCAGGTACGCGAAGAAGGACAGGCCCATCCAGAAGTACGCGTGCGGCTGCGAGGGGTCGATCCAGCTCGTCCCGCCGAAGTCCAGCGTCGGCGCGAACAGCGCCACCAGCGCCATCGAGACCGCGGCGGCCAGGATGTTGCTGAGCGGTCCCGCCGCCGAGACCAGGCTGGCCTCCCGCTTCGAGCGGATCGCCGCCCGGTTGACCAGCACCGCGCCGCCCGGCAGCGGCAGCGCGCCGATGATCAGGTAGATCGCCGGCAGCAGCAGCGAGAGCACCGGGTTCACGTATCGCATGGGGTTGAGGTCCAGGTACCCGCGCGCCGCGATCGAGGTGTCCCCGCCGCGGTGCGCCGCGTACGCGTGCCCGAACTCGTGCAGGCACAGCACCGTGAAGTACAGCCCGAAGACGAACACGAACACCGCGAACTTCGGCCCGTTCCCGGCGGTCGGCGAGCTGAGCCAGGCCACCACCCCGCCGGTCGCGGTCGCCGCCAGCACCGCCAGGAACACGGTGCTGATCCGGCCGTTGCCGTGCCCCGACCTGCGGGTGTCGAAGGCGCCTCGGCCCGCGACCCGCTGCCTGAAGTTCATGTCGACCTCTCGTCCGTGCGGCCGCCGCGCGGCCCTGTTCGTCATCGTATCGATCCGCCGTCGATCACCGCCCTACTCCCGCAACGGACGAAGGAGCGGTAGCGTTCCGACGGCACGCCGAGACCTCGATCGAATTCAAGGAGCCTGGATGTCCGTGACCGGTGCGGCGGTGTACGCCGAGATCCGCGCGACCCTCGACCGGATCGAGACCGGCCAGGGGCAATCCGTGGCCCGCGCCGCCGACCTGATCGCGGACAGCCTGGCGGCCGGGGGAGTGCTGCACGTCTTCGGCACCGGCCACTCCGAGGCCCTCGCCATGGAGCTCAGCGGCCGCGCCGGGGGCCTGATCCCGACGAACAAGCTGGCGCTGCGCGACGCCGTGCTGCTCGGCGACCTGCCCGCCGAGGCGCTCGCCGACCCGAAGTCCGAGCGCGACCCGGAACTCGCCCGCAGGGTCTGGGACCTCGCCCCGATCCGCGAGGGCGACGTCGTCCTGATCGCCTCCCAGTCCGGCGGCAACGGCTCGACGGTCGAGATGGCCCAGATCGCCAAGGCAGCGGGGCACGCCGTGATCGCGCTGACGTCCCTGGAGCACTCGAAGGCGATCACCTCGCGGCACCCCTCGGGCAAGCGGCTGTTCGAACTCGCCGACGTCGTCATCGACAACGGCGCCCCGCACGGCGACGCCTTCCTGCCGCTGCCCGACGGCGGCAGCGTCTGCGCCATCTCGTCCATCGCCAACGCCGCCCTGGCCCAGGCGCTCGTCGCCGAGGTGACGGCCCGTCTGATCGTCCGCAACGTCGAGCCCCCCATCTACCGTTCCGCCAACGTCGAGGGCGGAGACGTGCACAACGACGCCTGGGAGGCCCGTTACGCGGGCCGCATCCGCCGCAGCGCGTACTGAGTGGGGAACTGACGGACAGCGGGCCGCCGGCGGCCCTCGTGCTGCCTCAATAGCGGAAGGCGCGCGCCGCGTGCGCCATCGACATCGAGTCGCCGTTCGCGCCGCGGTGCCGCGAGTTCGGGTTGTACGGCGCGGGAATCGAGATGGCGCGCGGCTGGTACCCGTCCTCCCCGGTGCGGTCCCCGGGGAGCGTGCGCAGCGCCAGGCGGTACTCGTCGACCAGGGCGTCGTACAGCGGCGTGCGCACGAGCACCCGGTCCGATCCCGGGGGTACGGGGCGGACTTGGGCGGCGGAAAGGCGCGATGCGGTCACATCGTCCCTAACGAACCGTCAAGGCCGCCCGATACTCGGCCGTTCGGGTGATCCCGCGCCAGCCCCTGCCCGGGGCACTTCCCCCGTTCAGTCCAATTCCGGAATCAGCTCCGCGATCGACTTCACGATCCGCGACGGCCGGTACGGGAAGCGCTCGACGTCCGCGGTCTGGGTGATGCCGGTGGTCACCAGGATGGTCTCCAGACCCGCCTCGATGCCGCACTTCACGTCCGTGTCCATCCGGTCGCCGATCATCGCCGAGGACTCCGAGTGCGCCTTGAGCTTGTTCAGGCCCTCGCGCATCATCACCGGGTTCGGCTTGCCCACGAAGTACGGCTCGATCCCGGTCGCCCGGGTGATCAGCGCCGCGACCGAACCGCAGGCGGGCAGCGCGCCCTCCAGCGACGGCCCCGTCGCGTCCGGGTTCGTGGCGATGAAGCGGGCGCCGTCGTCGATCAGCCGGATGGCCCGGGTGATCGCCTCGAAGCTGTACGTCCGGGTCTCGCCGAGCACCACGTAGTCCGGGTCGTTCTCGGAGAGCACGTACCCGGCCTCGTGCAGCGCCGTGGTCAGCCCCGCCTCGCCGATCACGTAGGCCGAGCCGCCGGGCCGCTGCGAGTCCAGGAACTGCGCGGTGGCCAGCGCCGAGGTCCAGATGTTCTCCTCGGGCAGGTCGATCCCGGTGGCCAGCAGCCGGGCCCGCAGGTCGCGCGGCGTGTAGATCGAGTTGTTGGTCAGCACCAGGAACGGCGCGCCCTTGTCGCGGAGCTTGCGGATGAACTCGTCAGCCCCGGGGATCATCACGCCCTCGTGGATGAGCACGCCGTCCATGTCGGTCAGCCAGCTCGCCACCGGCTCGCGGTCCTTCACCTGTACTCCTCTCCCGGCGCTCCCGCCGGGCTCGATGCCGAACGGTCCCATTATCCCGCGCGCCCCGTCGCCGTGCGCGAACGGTCCGCCCGGGAAGACGACGCGCCGCCGCACGGGGATCGCTGTCCACGATCACGGGTGCGGCGGCGCGGGAAGATTGAGCGCCGGTACGCGTGTCGCCTCTCGGCGAGTGGCTCGACGCGGCTCCAGCCTGACGGTATTCCGCGCCGGCTATAGGTGAGGCCCGGGGACATCGTACGTACCGGCCTCACGAGGCTAACACAGCCGAGTGGATCAGCGCATGGCCGTCCCCTGCCCAGCCTGCCGACATCAGCCCCCGAACTCCCGCCCCGAAGGCGGAGTCAAACGGCTGACACGCGGCGCGCTCTCCGGTCGAGTGAAGCTGATTCGCTTCCTACCGTCCGCCGCGGGCGATGCCGGCGTTGACGACCTCGTTGGCCAGGATGCTCGCGGTCTCGGCCTCCTTGACCAGGCTGTCGTCCTCAACCGGGCCGACGAGCGAGACGTCCGTGTGCTCGACGGTGCCGGGCGCGACGGTCTCGGTGTCGGCCTCGTTCTCGATCTCGGCCTCGTCCGGGTTGCCGGACTGCTCGGGGATCACGGGCACGGCGTGGTTGTGGGCGTGCACGTGGGCCTTGAGGGCGCCGTACTCCTGGTGCGGGTGCGCGAGGGCGTGTTCGATGTCGTGCAGCTTGAAGTGCCGGTGGTTGTCGTCGGCGAACAGGTGCGCCCAGCGCCGCGCGTCCAGGTAGCGCAGCACCGGCAGGTGCCTGATCTCCAGCGAGAGCAGGATGCCGACGGTCGACGCCGCGGCCAGGATCAGGTCCCCGCAGCCCGCGATCGCGCCGATGGCGGCCGCGCCGAAGACGGAGGCGGCCGTCGTCACGCCGTGCAGGATCTGCTTCTCGTGGTCCTCGTCCTTGACCGCCTGCCGGAAGCACAGTCCGCCGCCGATGAAGCCGATGCCGGTCACCGCGCCGCCGAGCACGGCCGGATAGTGCGGCGCGATCGTGCCGATCAGGGCGGTGCTCAAACCGATCATCGAGAAGGTGCGGTCACCGGCGGCGGCCCCGCGCACCTCCCGCTCGAAGCCGAGCACGAATGTCAGTGCCCAGCCGACGGCTATGTTGACGACGAGATTCCATTCCACGTTGTGCACGTGCACTCCTCCCCTTGAGGCCGGTTGCCGACGCGGATCATCATTCGAACCCCTTGCTGGCTCAGCATTGTAGGGCCACGCCCCACGGCGGCAAGTCGGCGTCCGGGGCGGGCTCGCCGGGCCCGCGCGACGGGTTCCGGGCGGCACGTCGCGGGTGATCGCATACCGTGTACCTCATGCGCAGAGTTCGGCTCCGAGCCAGTGCTCAACCCTTGGTGCACTGGGCTTGGCGGAGCGTGGTCGAGGCCGGGAAGATCACCAGCGGCTCCCGGGCCGCCCGCCGCTTCGCCTTCTTCGGCGAGGGCAGCGCCATCGCCTTCCCGCAGGGCACGGTGCTCGGCGAGCGGTGGATCTCGGTCGGCCACTTCACCCTGATCGGCCCGCAGGTGACCATCTCCGCCGGCTTCGTCCCGGAGCGCGACCTCGGCCCGGACCCGATCGTGCGCATCGGCAACGGCGTCGTGCTCGGCCGCGGCAGCCACGTCGTCGGCCACCTGTCCATCGACATCGGCGACGACGTGTACACGGGCCCGTACATCTACATCACCGACCAGAACCACGGCTACACCGACCCGGACACCCCGATCGGCAAGCAGTGGCCGGTCAACGAGCCCGTCACCGTCGGCGCGGGCTCCTGGATCGGCACCGGCGCGGTGATCCTGCCCGGCGCCGCGATCGGCCGCAACGTCGTCGTCGCCGCCGGCTCCGTCGTGCGCGGCGACGTCCCCGACCACTGCGTCGTCGCCGGAGTCCCGGCCCGCGTCGTGCGCCGCCTCGACGAGGACGGCCAGTGGCGCAGCGCCCGCTCCTACGGCCGGGCCACCGAGCCCTCCACCCCCGCCGTCGGACCGCCCGGCCCCGCCTGAGCCGCCGCCCGGTCACCGCCGCCGCCGTTCGCGGGGCGTTCGCCGGATTTGCGGCTAGACTACTGTCACGTGCGCTTTCTTAACGACCTCATCCCGCAGTACGACCTCACCTACGACGACGTGTTCATGGTTCCGGCCAGGTCCGACGTCGGCTCCCGGCTCGGCGTGGACCTCGCCACGACGGACGGCACCGGAACGACGATTCCGCTGGTCGTCGCGAACATGACCGCGGTCGCGGGACGGCGGATGGCCGAGACGGTCGCGCGCCGCGGCGGGCTCGTGGTCATCCCGCAGGACATCCCGCTCGAGGTGGTGGCCGAGGTCGTCTCATGGGTCAAGTCCCGGCACCCGGTCTACGAGACCCCCATCACCGTGCGCCCGACAGACACGGTCGGCGACCTGCTGAATCTGCTGCCGAAGCGCGCGCATGGCGCTGCGGTGGTACTCGAGGGCGAGCGGCCCGTCGGCGTGGTCACCGAGGCCGACGGCCAGGGGGTCGACCGGTTCACGCAGGTCGGGCAGGTCATGGCCCGCGATCTGCTGACAGTACCGTACGGAATCGCGCCCGAGGAGGCGTTCGAGCGCCTGGGCAAGGGACATCACCGGCTCGCTCCCGTCGTCCGCGAGGACGGCACCCTGGCCGGCCTGCTCACCCGCCCCTCCGCGCTGCGCGCCACGCTGTACGCGCCCGCCCTCGACGAGCGCGGCCGGCTGCGCGTCGGCGCCGCGATCGGCGTGAACGGCGACGCGGTCGGCCGGGCCAAGGCGCTGCTCGACGCGGGCATCGACGTCCTCGTGGTGGACACCGCGCACGGCCACCAGGAGAAGATGCTCACCGCGCTGCGCGCCGTCCGCGCCCTCGACCCGCAGGTACCCGTCGTCGCGGGCAACGTGGTCTCGGCCGACGGCGTGCGCGACCTCGTCGAGGCCGGCGCCGACATCGTCAAGGTCGGCGTCGGACCGGGCGCGATGTGCACCACCCGGATGATGACCGGCGTCGGCCGCCCGCAGTTCTCCGCGGTGCTGGAGTGCGCCGCGGCGGCCCGGGCACTGGGCAAGCACGTCTGGGCGGACGGCGGCGTGCGCCACCCGCGCGACGTCGCGCTGGCGCTGGCCGCCGGGGCCTCGAACGTCATGGTCGGCTCCTGGTTCGCTGGCACGTACGAGTCCCCCGGCGACATCCTGCGGGACGGCGACGGGCGGCAGTACAAGGAGAACTTCGGGATGGCCTCGGCCCGCGCGGTCAAGCTGCGCACCGCCGAGGACTCGGCCTTCGAGCAGGCCCGCAAGGCGATCTTCGAGGAGGGCATCTCCTCCTCGCGGATGTACCTCGACCCGCGCCGGCCGGGCGTGGAGGACCTGATCGACTCGGTCATCGCGGGCGTGCGCTCCTCCTGCACCTACGCGGGCGCCCGGTCCATCGAGGAGTTCCACGACCGCGCCGTCGTCGGCATCCAGAGCGCCGCGGGCTACAGCGAGGGCAAGCCGCTGCACAGCAGCTGGTGAGCGATCCGTACGACGCTGCAGCTGCAAATGGCGAGCCGTAAGCCGTTGCACAGCAACTGATGAGCTGGCTGCCGCTGCGGTAGCTGGCGAGTCGCAAGCCGCCGCAGCAGCAACCGGCGAGCCGTGAGCCGCAGCCGAGGTAGCCGGTAAGTCGCAAGCCACGGTCACAGCGCTTGGTGAGGCGCGAGCCGTCAGCGCAGTAGCTGGCGAGCCGTAAGCCGTCGCTGTAGTGGCTGCTTGCCGGGTGTCGGTCCCCGTCCATGGCCGGGGACCGACACGCGGGTCAGCGTCTCAGTGGACGCCGGTCGGCCCGCCGGGCCTCAGGATTCGGCTCAGATCTGGTCCTCGTCCGCGCCCTGGTTCGGGGTGTCCTGGTTCGAGTCCGGGCCGTTCGGGCCGGGGTCGCCCCAGCTCTGGTCGCCCTGCCCGCCCCGGCCGTCGTCGTCGCCCGGGTCCTGGTCGAAGGTCGGGTCCTGGGTGTCCTGACCGAGCATCGGGTAGTCCGAGTCCGGATCCTGGTCCCCCGCCTGCGCGTCGGTGCCGACCGAGCTGGCCGGGTCGCCGTTGCCCGCGGTGGGCGTGGCCGGCGCCTGCGGGCCGTCCTGGTCGTCCTGGCCGGCCGACAGCTGGAAGGTGACCGGGTCGGACTTGGCCGCCAGGTGCTGGTCGTCGCCGGAGTACTCGGCGACGATCGTGTGCCGGCCGACCGGGATCTCGATCTTCTCGCTGGCCCGGCCGTGGCTGATCTCGACCGGCGGCTCGGGCTTGCCGTCGAGGAAGAACTCGACCTTGCCGGTCACCTTGTGCCGCCGGCCCTTGCCCTTGTGGTGCTTCCTGCCCTTCCCCTTTTTCCCGTGCCCGGTGCCCTTGTGGTGGTGCCCGGCGCCCTTGTGCCCCTTCCCCTTCCCGGCCTTGCCCGGCTGGTCGTCGCCCTTGCCGCCCTCCGCGGCGGTCTTCTCGGTGCTGACCCGGGCGGTCACGGTGACCGGCTGGCCCGCCTCGACGTGCTTGGGCAGGTGCACCACGACCGCCGTCGGCAGCGGTTCGGCGCCGCCGCCCCCGCCGCCTCCGGTGTCGGCGGCCATCGCCGCCGCGGGCGCGGCCAGGGCCGCGGCGCCGATGACGGACGTGGCGAGTACGCGATGGAACATGCGGGACATGCTTGAACCTCCTGGATCCTGGTCGCCGCCGTCGCGGGGAGTCCGCGAGGAACGGGGCGACATGATCACGATCGCAGCGGGTGACGGCCCGTCACATCGGGCAATCGTCGTATATCCGGTACGGAAAGGGGACGGCGCCGAACGGGTGCGGCGCCCCGGCGGTTCACCCGAAGGCGGGAGCGCGCGGCGGGCGGGTTTCGAACTATAGTTCTAGTGGAGACGCGTGGACCGGAGGAATGGGCACGATCTGCCCGGACATCTCCGGATTCGCCGCCCCGTCGCACCGCCCTGTGGCACAGTTGCCTGGACGAACGCCCGGAAGGGCGCGCGGCGGGACGGGCGGTCTTGTCGGTGGCTCCCGGTAGCGTCGTGGACGACGAGCCGGACTCGGCGGTTTTTCGATACACGGAGGCATGGAAACGATGGCGGCAGGAACAGACCGCGAGAAGGCGATCGACGCGGCCCTCGCGCAGATCGAGCGGCAGTTCGGCAAGGGCTCCCTGATGCGCATGGGCGACCAGACCCGCGCGCCGATCGAGGTCATCCCCACCGGCGCGATCGCGCTGGACGTCGCGCTCGGCGTCGGCGGGCTGCCGCGCGGCCGGGTCGTCGAGATCTACGGCCCGGAGTCCAGCGGTAAGACGACCGTCGCGCTGCACGCCGTGGCCAACGCCCAGAAGGCCGGCGGTCTGGCCGGCTTCATCGACGCCGAGCACGCCCTCGACCCGGACTACGCCAAGGCCCTCGGCGTGGACACGGACAACCTGTACATCTCGCAGCCGGACAACGGCGAGCAGGCGCTGGAGATCGCGGACACGCTGATCCGCTCCGGCGCCCTGGACATCATCGTCATCGACTCGGTGGCCGCGCTCGTGCCGCGCGCCGAGATCGAGGGCGAGATGGGCGACTCGCACGTGGGTCTGCAGGCCCGGCTGATGAGCCAGGCGCTGCGCAAGCTCACCGGCGCGCTCAACCACTCGCAGACCACCGCGATCTTCATCAACCAGCTGCGCGAGAAGGTCGGCGTCATGTTCGGCTCGCCGGAGACCACGACCGGTGGCCGCGCGCTGAAGTTCTACGCCTCGGTGCGCCTGGACGTGCGCCGGATCGAGACGCTGAAGGACGGCCAGGAGGCGGTGGCCAACCGCACCCGCGTCAAGGTGGTCAAGAACAAGGTGGCGCCGCCGTTCCGGCAGGCCGAGTTCGACATCGTCTACGGCGAGGGCATCAGCCGCGAGGGCGGCCTGATCGACATGGGCGTGGAGCAGGGCTTCGTGCGCAAGTCGGGTGCCTGGTACACGTACGAGAGCGGCCAGCTCGGGCAGGGCAAGGAGAACTCGCGCAAGTACCTGAAGGACAACCCGGACATCGCCAACGAGATCGAGAAGAAGATCAAGGAGAAGCTGGGCGTCGGCCCGCGCCTCGACGCGCCCGCCGAGGACAAGGCCGCCGTGCCGAGCCAGGCCGCCGCCGAGCCCGCGGCGACCACCGCCACCGCGGCCAAGACCCCGCGCGCCTCGCGGGCCAAGGCTGCGGCGGCCGCCGCGGACAGCGCCGCCGAGCAGTGACCGGCCGGGCGAGGCGGCCCTACGGATCCCGGCGCGGACCGTCGCCGGATCCGGAGGCCGCCTCGCGGGGGCCGGAGGCGGACGCGTCGGCCTCGGGGGAGCGGGGGACTGCGGGCGCGTCGACGTCGTGGGGCCGGATGGTGGACGGGATGGCCTCGCGGGACTCGGAGAGCGGCGAACCGACCGGGCCGGGATTCGGGCGCGGGCGGGGCGCATCGGAATCCGGTCGGGACGAGGCGACCGGGCCGGGATCCGGGCGGCGTCGGGGTGGGCGGCGGCAGGTTGAGCCGTCGGATCCCGAGGCATATGCGCGGGGGCTGGTGCTCGATGCGTTGGGGCGGTCGGCGCGTACCCGGGGGCAGCTCGCGGACATGCTTGCGCGCAAGGAGGTGCCCGAGGAGGTCGCGGAGCCGATCCTGGACCGCTTCACCGAGCTCGGGCTGATCGACGATGCGGCGTACGCGGAGGCGTTCACCCGCTCGCGGCACGAGCACAAGGGTCTGGGCAGCCGGGCCATCGCCTTCGAGCTGCGCCGCCGCTCCGTGCCGGACGAACTGGTGCAGGAGGCGGTGTCCGTGCTGGACACCGAGCAGGAGCAGCAGACCGCGTCCCGGCTGGCCAGGGAGCGGCAGGCCCGGATGAAAAACCTGCCGCGCGAGGTGCAGGCGCGGCGGCTGGCCGGGTTCCTGGCTCGCAAGGGCTACGGCGGCGAGGTGGTCGGCCGCGCGGTCCGCGAGGCGCTGGAGAACGCGAAAGCCCAGGCCGAAGCCGAACTCGACGAGGACGGGTTCGATCCCGAGGAACCGGCCTTCTCGGAGGAGTGAATCAGCTGGAGGGCCAGTCGGTGATCTTCGGGGGGTCGGCCTTCAGGCCCTCGGGGGCCAGGGTCGAGTTGAAGATGGCGCGCCAGGTGCCGTTCGAGATGGCGGTCTGCAGCAGGCCGTTGATCGTGGACTGGAGCAGGGAGTCGCCGAGCGGGAGGCCGATGCCGTAGTACTGCGTGTCGGCGTGCGTGTCGATCAGCTTCAGGCTCTGCGGGTCCTGGGAGGCGTAGCCGAGCAGCAGGGCGTAGTCGGTGTAGATGACGTCCGCCTGGTTGCTCTTGAGGGCCGAGACGCACTCGCCGTACGTGTTCCGCACGACCGGGTTCTGCAGCGTCACGGAGCCGAGCTGGGTGGAGTTGCTGACCTCGCAGACGCGGGTGGTGCCGGTGACCGAGTCCAGGCTGGTGATCGACGTGCCGCCGTTGCGCGGGACGAGCAGAGCCTCGGGCGTGGTGAAGTACGGGCCCGCGAAGTCGACCAGCTTGGCCCGGTCCGCGGTGTACGAGTAGGAGGCCACGACCAGGTCCACGGTGCCGTTCGCCAGCTCCGTCTCACGGTCCTGCGACGCGACCGGGGAGAACTGGATCTGCGAGGCGGAGAAGCCGAGCCCGGCGGCCACCATCTGCGCGATCAGGATGTCGAAGCCGGAGTACGAGTTCGTGCTCGTGTTGAAGAAGCCGAGCCCCGGCTGGTCCGCCTTGACGCCGATGATGATCTGGCCCGCGCTCCCGTTGCGGTTCTTCATCCGCTGCCAGGTCGGCGACTGCCCCAGGTCCAGCGACGTGTTCACCGGGAAGTCGCCGGTCGTCGCGAGCGGGGAGATGGTGACGCAGCCGTCTGTCAGCGCCGCGGCGCCGACGGCCACCGCCAAGCCCAGGAACCCCCGTCGATGCATGATCTGTCCCCACCCTCCCCGTCGTACCCGAAGCCTCTCGGTCTCGACGTTGAAAGGTAGCGTGAATCAGTCCCGCTCGTCACCCCGGGTCATAACGGAAGGGTAACGGCGGAGGCTGTCTGCCAGGGGACATATCCTTGGAGGCATGGCGCAGCGAGACGACGTGAAGAGTTACGACATCCGCACCTACGGGTGCCAGATGAACGTGCACGATTCCGAGCGCCTGGCCGGACTGCTGGAGCAGGCGGGCTACGTGCGCTCCGGAGCCGGCGAGGAGGCGGACGTCGTCGTCTTCAACACCTGCGCGGTGCGGGAGAACGCGGACAACCGGCTCTACGGCAACCTCGGGCACATGGCCTCGGTCAAGGCCCGCAAGCCCGGCATGCAGATCGCGGTGGGCGGCTGCATGGCCCAGAAGGACCGCGGCGAGGTGCAGCGGCGCGCGCCCTGGGTGGACGTCGTCTTCGGCACGCACAACATCGGCTCGCTGCCCGCCCTGCTCGAGCGCGCCCGCGTGCAGGAGGAGGCGCAGCTGGAGATCAAGGAGTCGTTGGAGGCGTTCCCGTCCACGCTCCCGACCCGCCGCGAGTCCGCGTATGCGGCATGGGTGTCGATCTCCGTAGGCTGCAACAACACCTGCACCTTCTGCATCGTCCCCTCGCTGCGGGGCACGGAGCGGGACCGGCGCCCCGGCGACATCCTGCGCGAGATCGAGGCGCTGGTGGCCGAGGGCGTGGTGGAGATCACGCTGCTCGGGCAGAACGTGAACTCCTACGGCGCCGAGTTCGGCGACCGGGCCGCGTTCTCGAAGCTGCTGCGCTCCTGCGGGCAGATCGACGGGCTGGAGCGGGTCCGCTTCACCTCGCCGCACCCGCGCGACTTCACCGACGACGTGATCGAGGCGATGGCCGAGACGCCGAACGTGATGCCCTCGCTGCACATGCCGCTGCAGTCCGGCTCGGACGCGGTGCTGAAGGCGATGCGGCGTTCCTACCGGCGCGAACGCTACCTGGGCATCATCGAGCGGGTGCGCGAGGCCATCCCGCACGCGGCGATCACCACGGACATCATCGTCGGCTTCCCGGGCGAGACGGACGCCGACTTCGAGCAGACCCTCGAGGTCGTGCGCGAGGCCCGGTTCGCCTCCGCGTTCACCTTCCAGTACTCGAAGCGCCCGGGGACGCCCGCCGCCGACATGGACGGCCAGGTGCCGAAGGAGGTCGTGCAGGAGCGGTACGACCGGCTGGCTCCGTTGCAGGAGGAGGTCTCCTGGGCCGAGAACCGCGCGCTGGTCGGGACCGAGGTCGAACTGCTGGTCGCGGAGGGCGAGGGGCGCAAGGACGGGGCCACGCACCGGCTTTCCGGGCGTGCGCGGGACAACCGGCTCGTGCACTTCGGGGTCGGGGACGCGACGGAGCTGCCGCGGCCGGGCGACGCGGTGACGGTCGTGCTCACGCAGGCCGCGCCGCACCACCTGATCGCGGACGGGGAGAACGGCGGCTCGGCGATCCGTACGCTGCGTCGGCTGCGCTCGGGCGACGCGTGGGAGGCCCGTCAGGCGGCGCCGGAGCAGCACGCCAAGCCCGCCGTGACCCTCGGGATGCCGTCGATCGGTGTCCCGGCGCCGCTGCCCGCCGCGCCGTCCTGCGGCTGATGCCGGTGGAGAGCCCTCGCGTGATCGCCGTGGTCGGGCCGACGGCCGCGGGCAAGTCGGACCTTGGCATCGCGCTCGCGCGGGAGTTCGGCGGCGAGGTGGTCAACGCCGACTCGATGCAGCTCTACCGCGGCATGGACATCGGTACGGCGAAGCTGACCGAGGCCGAGCGCGGGGGCGTGCCGCACCACCTGCTCGACATCTGGGACGTGACGGAGCGCGCGGCCGTCGCCGAGTACCAGCGGCTCGCTCGCGCCGAGGTGGACGCGCTGCTCGCGGCGGGACGCGTTCCGGTGCTGGTCGGCGGCTCGGGGCTGTACGTGGACGCGGTGCTCGGCGGCTTCGATTTCCCGGGGACCGATCCGGCGCTGAGGGCCGAACTGGAGCAGCGCCTGGAGGCCGAGGGCTCCGCGGTGCTGCATGCCGAGCTGGCTGCGCGCGATCCGCGGTCGGCCGAGGCGATCCTGCCTTCCAACGGGCGACGCATCGTGCGGGCGCTCGAGGTCGTGCTGCTCACGGGCGCGCCGTTCCAGGCCTCGCTGCCTGAGGCGGGCTACCACTATCCGGGCACGGTCCGGGTCGGGTTGGGCGTGGAGAAGCCGGAGCTGGACGACCGGATCACCCGGCGCGTCGACATCATGTGGGAGAAGGGCCTGGTCGACGAGGTCGTCGGGCTGATTCCGCAGGGTCTGCGCGAGGGCGAGACGGCCAGCCGCGCGTTGGGATACCAGCAGGTTCTCGACTTCCTGGACGGGCACTGCACCGAGCAGGAGGCCCGCGACCAGACCGCGCTCAAGACCCGGCAGTTCGCCCGGCGCCAGGAGAAGTGGTTCCGACGCGCCCAGGACACCGTGTGGCTGGCCCGCGACCGCGCCGACCTGGTGTCCGCGGCGGCGAAGGCCGTCGGCGCCGCCGCGTAGCATTGACCTTGTGAGATTCACCAAGGGCCACGGCACCGAGAACGACTTCGTCATCATCGAGGACGTCGAGGCGGCGTTCGATCCGGACGCCGCGTGGGTCGCGGCCGTCTGCGACCGGCGGGCCGGGATCGGGGCGGACGGGCTGCTGCGCGTGGTCCCCACCAGGTCCATGCCGGGCTACGAGCAGGACGCCGACGAGGCGCCGTGGTTCATGGACTACCGCAACGCGGACGGTTCGATCGCCGAGATGTGCGGCAACGGGACGCGGGTGTTCGCGCGTTACCTCGTCGCGCACGATCTGGCGAAGCCGGGCCGGTTCGGCATCGCGACGCGCGGCGGCGTGAAGCTCATGACAGTGCCCGAGGACGGCGGCGACATCACCGTGGACATGGGCCGTTCGGTGTGGCCCGCGGAGTCCGCCGAGGTGCTGGTCGGGGATCGCTGGCTGCCCGCGGTGAACGTGGACATGGGCAATCCGCACGCGGTCGTGTTCGTGGACGACGTCGCCGAGGCCGGTCCGCTGTCACAGGCCCCTGAATTCCGTCCGGCGAGCGTGTATCCGCGCGGCGTGAACGTGGAGTTCGTCGCCGCGGCCGGTCCGCAGCGCGTCGAGATGCGGGTGCACGAGCGCGGATCCGGCGAGACACGGTCCTGCGGTACCGGTGCGTGCGCCGCGATGGTCGCCGCGGCGCGCAGGGACGGCGCCGCGCCGGGGACGCCGTACGAGGTGCGGGTTCCGGGCGGCGTGCTGAGCATCGTCGAGCACGAAGACGGGCGGATCGAGATGACCGGGCCGGCCGTCCTCGTCGCGACCGGCGAACTGCTCTAGGCCCGCGAGCTGCTCTGAAACCGTAGGGGATCAGGCCCCGAAGATCCGCCGCGTGTAGTTGTTGGCGAACACGCGGTCCGGGTCGGTCTTCTCGCGCACGGCCAGGAAGTCGGCGAAGCGCGGGTACGCCTCGGCGAAGTACTCGTGCCCGCGCGTGTGCAGCTTGCCCCAGTGCGGGCGGCCGCCGTGCGCCAGCATGATCTCCTCGGCCTGGTCGAAGTAGCGCGTCTGGTCCATGCCCTGGAACATGTGGAACGCCACGTACGCGGTGTCCTTGCCGTGCGCCGTGGACAGCCACAGCTCGTCGGCGGGCGCGCAGCGCACCTCGATAGGGATGCTGATCCGCAGGTTCTCCCGCGCGATCATCCGCTCGATCTCGCGCAGCGCCGGGACCGTGGCCTCGACCGGCAGCGCGTACTCCATCTCCAGGAACTTGAACGTGCGCGTCGTGGTGAACACCCGGTCCGAGCGGTCCACGTACGAGCGTGCCGACAGCGCCCGCGAGGAGAGCTTGTTGATCGCCGGGATCGCCCGCGGCGCGGCCCGGCCGACCCGGCACACGCCGGTGAAGACCTTGTTCGACAGGAACTCGTCCTCCAGCCACTCGCGGCGGCGGGAGAGCGGGCGCGCCGGGCCCTCGGTGCGGTTGTTGCGCTTCGTCGAGGTCATCGGCGTGTGCGGGAACCAGAAGAACTCGAAGTGGTCGTTCCCGGTGCGCAGCTCCTCGAAGCGCTCGAGCACCTCGTCCAGCCGCATCGGCTCCTCGCGCGCCTCCAGCAGGAAGCCGGGCTCGGTGCGGAAGGTCACGGCGGTGATCACGCCGATGGTGCCGACCGAGATCCGGGCCGCCTCGAACAGGTCCGGGTGCGACTGCGCGGAGCAGGCCACGATGCTGCCGTCCGCGAGCACGATCTCCAGGCCGGCGACCTGCGCGGCGATCGAGGCGCTGGCCCGGCCGGTGCCGTGGGTGCCGGTGCCGATCGCGCCGGAGACGGTCTGCGCCTGGATGTCGCCCATGTTGGTCAGCGCGAGGCCCTGCTCGGCGAGCAGCTCGTTCAGCCGCCACAGCGGCATCCCGGCCTCGGCGGTCACCAGGCCGGTCGCGTGGTCGGCGCCGCGCAGCCTGGCCAGGTTCACCAGGCGGATCTGCACGCCGTCGGTGACCGCGGCCGCGGTGAAGGAGTGGCCGCTGCCCACCGGCTTGACCGTCAGGCCGCGCGCCGCGGCGTCGCGCACCGTCTCGGCGACCTCCTGCGGGCTGGACGGGGTCGCCACCCGCTGCATCCGGGCCTGCTGGTTCCCGGCCCAGTTGCTCCAGGTCCGGGTGGCCGGTGCGGTGGTCGAAGTGCTCATCCTGAAAGGGCCAATCTTGCCGGGCGGATGTGAGATCAGCGGTCGCTCAACAGTCGGACAGCCAACTTGACCGTAGACCTCGCGTCAAGAGGCGCCCGATCATCGTGCGAGGATTTGTGCATGCCGGAAACGCTGCCTTACGACGCTCTGCTGCTGCTCTCCTTCGGCGGGCCGGAGGGGCCCGAGGAGGTGGTGCCCTTCCTGGAGAACGTCACGCGCGGACGCGGGATCCCGAAGGAGCGGCTCGCCGCGGTCGGGGAGCACTACTTCCTGTTCGGCGGGGTCAGCCCGATCAACGCGCAGTGCCGGGCCCTCGTGGCCGCGATCGAGGGCGATTTCGCGGAGCACGGAGTGGAGATCCCGGTCTACTGGGGGAACCGGAACTGGACGCCGTATCTCGCGGACACACTCGCGCAGATGGCGCAGGACGGTGTGCGCCGTGCGCTCGTTTTCGTCACATCGGCCTATTCGTCGTACTCCGGATGCCGGCAATATCGCGAAGATCTGGCCGCGGCCGTCGAGAAGGCGGGTGTGGCGGACGTGCTCAGCCTGGACAAGATCCGCGCCTATTTCGACCACCCGGGCTTCGTCGAGCCCTTCGCCGCGGCGACCATCGCAGCGTTCGAAGAGCTCGACGCTTCGGTCCGGGAGCAGGCCGAACTGGTCTTCGTCACGCACTCAGTTCCCTTGTCCTACAGCGAGACCAGCGACTACGTGCCGCAGCACGAGGCGGTCGCGCAGCTCGTCGCCGACCGTGTCGCAGAGCACTACGATCGCGCCGAGCAGCCGTGGAAGCTCGTGTACTGCAGCCGCAGCGGCCCGCCGACGCAGCCGTGGCTGGAGCCGGACGTGTGCGACCACCTGCGCGAGCGCGCGGCGGACGGCGCGGAGGCGGTCGTGCTGGTGCCGATCGGCTTCGTCTCCGACCACATGGAAGTCATTTACGACCTGGACACGCAGGCCGCCGAGGTCGCCGGGAAACTGGGCCTGCCGCTGGCCCGCGCCGCGACGCCGGGCACCGCGCCCGCCTTCGTCGCCCTCGTCCGCGATCTGCTGACGGAGCGCGCGGCGGCGGAGCGCGGCGATCAGGTCGAGCGGGCCGGGCTGAGCGCGCGCGGACCGATGCCGGACGTCTGCGCCGCCGGGTGCTGCCCGAATCCGCGTGTGCAGGGCAAGCCCGCTCTGTGCGGCAATGATTCACAGTGAGGACCGGACGCATGCCAAGGAAACCGCAGGCCGGTCCTCTTAACAGGGATTGAGAGGCAAATCCGTGTCGATCGACGCTCGCGAACTGCTGGACGTGGCCCGGGCGGCGGCCGCCGAGGCGGGCACGCTGCTCGTCGAGGGGCGCCCCGAGAACCTCGGCGTGGCGCAGACGAAGTCCAGTCCGACCGACGTGGTCACCGAGATGGACACCGCCGCGGAGAAGGTCATCCGCGCGGCGATCCGGCGGCACCGGCCGGACGACGGATTCCTGGGCGAGGAGGGCGGTTCCGAGGCGGGCGGCAGCGGCGTGCGCTGGGTGATCGACCCGATCGACGGGACCGTGAACTACCTCTACGGGCTGCCCGCGTGGGCCGTCTCGATCGGCGCGGAGGCGGACGGCGTGACCCTGGCGGGCGTCGTGCTGGCGCCGCAGCTGGGCGAGGAGTACACCGCCGTGCGCGGCGGGGGTTCCTGGCTGGGGGAGCGGCGGCTGCGGGCGAACGAGCCGGAGAGCCTGGCGAAGTCCTTGATCGCGACCGGATTCGGCTACCGAGCGGAACGGCGCGCGGTGCAGGGCCGGATCGTGGCCGGGCTGCTCGGGCAGGTGCGCGACATCCGGCGCGGCGGCAGCGCGGCGCTGGACCTTTGCGCAGTGGCGATCGGCCGGGTGGACGGCTACTACGAGCGCGGCACGCACGCCTGGGACCGCTCGGCGGGCGCCCTGATAGCGCAAGAGGCGGGAGCCCGGGTGGAGGGTCTCCACGGGGCTTCCGCCTCGGAGGCGATGGTGCTGGCGGCCGGTTCCGCACTGTTCCCGGTCCTGCACGACGCCCTGACCGCCCTGGGGGCGGGAAGTTCGGACTACTGAGGGGGCTTGCTGTCGAGGGTGGGCGCGGGCGCGGCTCAGGCCGCGATCGCGTGGATCTTGGTGTCGACGCCGTGGTCGGCGGCGATGCGAAGCAGCGAATCGAGCTCACCCTGCTCGACCTGGACCGCGTAGACATCCCGTGCGGAGACCGCGCTGCGCAGCGCTGCCTCGGTGTCCTCGATCCTCTGGCGCAGACGGGCGGCGAACTCTCCCATGGTGCTCCTTAGTGCTTTGCTTGCTCTGTACGACGGGCTCGGCTCGGGGAGCCTTGTCGTCCGGCGCGCCGCGGTGGGGGATCGCGGTGGTTCGCGCCGGTACGAGGACGGATGCGCTGCGTGCCCACACCCCGGTCGGTTCGCTGTCCCGGGGCGGCGTTGGGCCGTACGTGTCAGGTTTCCCCGGCGTTACCGGTTCAAACGAACGAGTCCGAACTGTTCACGCAGTCCTTAGGTCGGGGGCAGGATGATGGCCTGACCAGCGGGTGACGAAGGGTGGAGCGGTGCGGGTTCTGGTGGTCGAGGACGAGCAGTTGCTCGCGGACGCGATCGCGCGCGGACTGCGCCGGGAGTCGATGGCGGTGGACGTCGTCTACGACGGCGCCGAGGCGTGGGAGCGGATCGGCGTCAACGACTACGACGTGGCCGTGCTGGACCGCGATCTGCCCGGCATGCACGGCGACGAGCTGTGCCGACGCGTCGTCGAGGCGGGCGGCGCGACCCGGATCCTGATGCTGACGGCCGCTTCCGAGGTGTCCGACCGGGTGGCCGGGCTGAGCCTCGGCGCGGACGACTACCTCGGCAAGCCGTTCGCCTTCAGCGAACTCGTCGCGCGGGTGCGGGCGCTCGGCCGGCGCGCGATGCCGCTCGTGCCGCCGGTTCTGGAGGCGGCCGGGATCCGGCTCGACCCGTCGCGCCGCGAGGTCACCCGAGATGGCGAACCTGTTTCGCTGGCCCCCAAGGAGTTCGCGGTACTCGAGGTGCTGATGCGTGCCGACGGGGCCGCTGTGAGCGCTGAGCACTTGTTGGAGAAGGCCTGGGACGAGAACGCCGATCCGTTCACGAACGTCGTCCGGGTCACGGTGATGACCCTGCGGCGGCGGCTCGGCGAGCCCCAGGTGATCAAGACCGTGCCCGGCGCCGGTTACCGGATCGGCTGACGCGCATGGAGAACCAGGGGCCCGAGCCGGATCCGCTCGGCCGTACGATCGTCCCGCTCACCGCCACGGGTCAGTACACGCAGGCGACGGCGAATCCGGTGCCCCTGCGCGTACGCCGCGGTCTGACGGTCCGCGCGAAGCTCTCGCTCGTCTTCGTCGCGCTCTTCTTCGTCTTCGGCACCCTGCTCACAGCCGTGACTTACTTTCTGGTGCGCTGGCGGCTGTTCCATCCGCGTGCGGACCTGCCGAGCTGGTGCAAGCTCTCCACCACGCAGCGGCTGGAGGGCCTGCACCTCACGGCGGCCCAGCAGCTGCAGTGCGCGGTGATCACGCGCGCGGACACGTTGCAGCAGATCTGGATCGCGGCCGGGCTCGGCATGGTCGCGATCGGCCTGCTGGTGTTCGCGGTCGGCTACTGGTTGGCCGGGCGGGTGCTGCGGCCGCTGAGCAGCGTGACGGCGACGGCGCGGCGGATCGCGCGGCGCGGTGACGGATTCCTGGACGCCCGGGCCCGGCTGGCGCCGGACGGTCCGCGCGACGAGCTGTACGAGCTGGCCGAGACGTTCGACGAGATGCTCGACCGGCTCGACGCGGCCTTCGAGAGCCAGCGGCGCTTCACCGGCAACGCGTCGCACGAGCTGCGCACGCCGCTCGCCGTCAGCCGGACCCTGCTGGAGGTGACCCTCGCCGATCCGGACACGCCGCCGGACACGGTCGTGCTGGCGCAGGGGCTGCTGGCCAACAACCACCGCTCCGAGCAGATGATCGAGGGGCTGCTGGCGCTCTCCAAGGCTGACCAGGCGGTGATCGCGCCGGGTCCGGTGCGCTGGAACGACGTCGTGGGCGGCGTCGTGGCGCTCAGCGGCGCCGAGGCCTCGCAGCGCGGCCTGCAGCTGCGTACCCAGCTCGATCCGGTGCTCGTGCGCGGCGACGGACCGCTGCTGGAGCAGGTCGCGACGAACCTGGTGCACAACGCGATGCGGCACAACGTGATGGACGGTATGGGCGGCTGGGTCGACGTGGTCACCTACGACCAGGGCGAGTACGGACTGCTCGTCGTCGCCAACAGCGGGCCGCTGGTGCCCGCGGACGTCGTCGAATCCCTGTTCGAGCCTTTCCGGCGGCTGCGCGTCGAGGGCGCGCCGCCGAAGCCGGGCGACCGCGGCGCGGGCCTCGGGCTGTCCATCGTGCGTTCGATCGTGCGCGCGCACGGCGGCCGGATCGGGGTGCAGGCGCGGCCGGAGGGCGGGCTGATCGTCCGGGTCTGGGTGCCGAGCGACCGATCCCTCGGCTAGTCGATCCGGCGGAGCTCCTGGGCGTACCGGCGGCCGTTCGCCACGTAGCGCGCCACGGCGTCGTCGAAGGTGCCCGGCTTCACGGCGTCCGGACGGATCTTGGCGGGCACTCCGAGGGCCATGGCGCCGCCCGGGACCTCCGTACCCGGGGAGACCACCGCCCCGGCCCCCACGAGCGCTCCAGAGCGCACCACGACCCGGTGCAGCACCACGCTGCCGGACCCGATCAGGCAGCCGTCCTCGACTTCGCAGCCCTCCAGATGGGCGATGTGACCAACCACACAATCGCTGCCGATCTTCGTCGGAAGATCCTCTGTGGCGTGCACCACTGTCCCGTCCTGGATCGAGGTCCGCTCGCCGACGACGATCCGCCCGTAGTCGCCGCGCAGCACGGCGCCCGGCCACACGGTGCTGCCCGCACCCACGCTGACCTGGCCGATCACCGTGGCGTCCGGGTGCACGTAGGCCTCCGGGTGGATGTCGGGTACGTGGTCGCCGAGGGCGTAGACGGGCATCGCGGGGCCTTTCCGGACGCGGTGGGGACAGTCGGGAACCATCCTGCCAGACCACCCGTTCGGTTGATTCGAATGGGTGTCGGTTGCGTAACGGCGCTTGAAGTAAGGCAAAATCTGCGCTTCGTATCGGGCACAACTTCGGCGCCCGATACGTTACGTGCCCTGAACGACCTGTGAACCGCCTGAAGGGGGAGAGGGAAGATGGCTACCGACTACGACACGCCGCGCAAGACGGACGACGAACTGAACGAGGACTCCCTGGAGGAGCTGAAGGCCCGGCGTGTCGACAAGACCGCTGCCGTGGTCGACCTGGAGGAGGGCGACAACGAGTCGCTCGAACTGCCGGGCGCCGACCTGTCCAACGAGGAGCTGAGCGTGCGGGTCCTGCCTCGGCAGGCCGACGAGTTCACCTGCTCCCGATGCTTCCTGGTGCACCACCAGTCGCAGCTCGCCTTCGAGCGCGACGGGATGCCGGTGTGCCGGGACTGCGCGTGAGCCGCCGCCGCGCGGCTCAGCTGCCGGCCACTGCGTTCGCCCGGGCGAACGCAGCGGCGAGCTTATCGGGTCGCCGAGAGGACAGGTACAGGTAGGGGTGCGGATCCTGCGGGTCGACGACTTCGACCCGCACCGCGGTCTTCACGTAGCTGCGCAGCAGCATGAACGCGCGGGGGTCCGCCTCGTGCGTCTGCAGCGCCCTGGCCTGCTCGGCCGACAGGGCGCTCGCCGTGCCGAGGGCGGTCAGCGGCAGCGTCGCCGGGCCCGCCTTCAGCTTCTCGGCGTCGAGTTCGATGCCGACCCGTCCGTAGGACGCGACCACCCAGGCCGATACGAGCGTTCCGCCGACCAGTCCGGCCAGCGCCTGCCAGGGGCCGAACCAGAGGAAGATGCAGGCCAGCGCGAGGCCGAAGAGGAAACCGATGAAGTACCAGGACGCGGGTGCGCGCAGCTGCTCGCGGTAGGCGGGCGATTCGGCGGAAGTCATGCCCTCTAGCGTCACACACGGGTGCCGAGGCGATCGCAGGGGTGCCTGGCTTTTCAGAGTTACTCATGAGTAATATCGCGGGCATGAACGACGCCCAGGACGCCGCCGCGTACCGCGGCCCCACCGACCCGCCCGCCGACGCCGTCCTGCCCGAGCGCCATCCCGACGCCCCGCAGCCCGGCGAGGCCCTCGGCACGCACTACGCGCAGTGCTTCGGCTGCGGCGAGGACCGGCCGGAGGGCCTGCACCTGCACGTGGAGGCGGGCGAGGGCGTCTCCGTCTCGGCCAAGTTCGCCGTCTCCCCGGCGCACCAGGGCGCCCCCGGCCTGATCCACGGCGGGCTGCTGTCCGCCGCGTTCGACGAGGTGATGGGCGCCGTCAGCTGGATGCTGCGGGTCCCGGCGGTCACCGGACGGCTGGAGACCGACTTCCTGAAGCCGATCCCGGTCGGCCGCGTCGTGCACTTCCGCGCCTGGTGCGCGGGCCGGGCCGGGCGCAAGCTCTACCACCGGGCCGAGGCCAGGCTGGACAGCCCGGAGGGGCTGCTCGTCGGCCGGGCCGCCGCGCTGTTCGTCGCGGTGCAGCTGGAGCACTTCACCAGCAACGGCCGCGTCGAGGAGGTCCAGGCCGTGCTGGACGACCCGGAGACCTACCGTTCGCTCAAAGCGTTCGAACTCAACCCCTGATCCGCCGTCCTGGCCGGACCGTACGGGATAGGGTGCGCGGTGTGGAACCAGCACTGCGTGCCGAGCCGACCGGCGTCGACGTCCTGATCCGGCGGCTCGACCCGGACCTGCCCCTGCCCTCCTACGCGCTGCCCGGCGACGCCGGGGCCGACCTGCGCACCGCGGTGGACGTCGAGCTCGGCCCGGGGGAACGCGCCGTGCTGCCGACCGGGATCGCGGTGGCCATGCCGGAGGGCTACGCCGCCTTCGTGCACCCGCGCTCCGGGCTCGCCGCGCGCTACGGGGTGTCGCTGGTCAACACGCCGGGCACCATCGACGCGGGCTACCGCGGCGAGATCAAGATCATCGTCGTGAACCTGGACCGGAACGACCCGGTGAAGTTCCTGCGTGGGGACCGGGTGGCCCAGCTGGTGTTCCAGCGGGTCGAGCGGGCGCGCTTCACGGAGGTGGCCGAACTGCCGGACAGCGAGCGCGGGGACGGCGGCCACGGCTCCACGGGACGGTAGTCCCGGCGGATCTCCGGGAAGGGTAAACCGCGTCAGGCGGGTTATAGTCCGCCTGTAGCGAATCACGGATGGGGAGAAGACAGCGATGTTCCGACGGCGAGGCCGCGAGGCCGAGGATGCCGAGCTGAAGTCCGAGGACGAGATCGGACAGGAGCCGAAGGACGACGCGTCGGCCCCGCGTAAGACGGCCGAGGCGCCGGCCGAGCGCGCGAACGGACCCTGGGACGAGACCGAGGTCGACAAGCCGCTCGAGGGCCGCGTGGACCTCGGCGGCCTGCTGGTGCCCGCCGTCCCCGGGATGGAGGTGCGCCTCGAGGTCTCCGAGCAGCAGCAGGTGATGGCGATCACCGTGGTGCTCGGGCAGAGTGCGATCCAGCTGCAGGGCTTCGCCGCGCCGCGCTCCGAGGGCATCTGGTCCGAGGTGCGCGACGAGATCTCGGCCGAGGTGACCAAGCAGGGCGGCGTGATCGACAAGGGCGTGGGCGCCTTCGGGCCCGAGCTGCGTGCCCGGGTCCCGGTCCGGCTCCCGGACGGCAGCCAGGGCGTGCAGGTGGTGCGCTTCCTCGGCGCCGACGGCCCGCGCTGGTTCCTGCGCGCGGTCATCTCCGGCCAGGCCGCGGTCCAGCCGCAGGCCGCCGCCGTGGTCGAGCAGGTCTTCCGGGACGTGGTCGTGGTGCGCGGCACCCAGGCGATGGCCCCGCGCGACCCGATCCCGCTGCGGCTGCCCCCGCAGGCCAGGCCCACCGACCCGGCCGCCGCCGCGGGACAGGCCGCGCCGCCCGCCTCGCCGTACAGCGGCGGGGACATCAGCCCCTTCGAGCGCGGCCCGGAGATCACCGAGATCCGGTAGCCGGCCCCGTGCGGGAATCCGCGGCACGGCGCGCCACTCGGCCAGGCAGTACGCCGCCGACTGGTGCGCCGAACGCCCGCCGCGCTCAGCCGCGCCGGGTACGATGCCAGACATGTCTGCCGAAGCCGCCGCCGTGCCGCCGCAGCCCGTGACGCCGGGACACGACCCCTCAGAGGGCCTGTCGCACGAAGAGCGTCTGGCGGCCTACGAGAAGTCCGTCTTCGCCGCGTTCGGCGGCCGGCGCGGGCTGGCCGAGGTGGGCCTGCCGAGCGTCCTGTTCATCATCGTCTACGGCGTCAGCCGGAACCTGACCGCCGCGATCTGGTCCGCGATCGCCGTGGCCGCCGTGCTCAGCGTGGTGCGGCTGGTCAAGCGGGACACGCTGCAGCACGCGCTGGGCGGGCTGTTCGGCGTGCTGGTCTGCGCGGCCGTGGCGCACTTCTCCGGGCAGGCCAAGGGCTTCTACCTGCCGGGCGTGCTGCTCAACATCGGCGAGGCGATCCTGTTCTCCGGCAGCGCCCTGCTGCGCTGGCCGATCGTGGGCGTCGTGCTCGGCCCGGTGACCGGCGAGATGATGGCCTGGCGCGAGCACCCGGCGCGGCTGCGCGCGTTCACCCTCGCCACCTGGATGCTCGCGGCGATGTTCGTGCTGCGGGTGTGCGTCGAGGTGCCGCTGTACCTGTCCGGCCAGGTGGACGCGCTCGGCGTGGCCAAGATCATCCTCGGCTACCCGCTCTACCTCGCCGTCGCCTACTGCTGCTGGCAGGTCATCCGCAAGGCGCCGCTGCCCGAGGTCAAGGCGGCGCACGCCGCCGGGCCCGATGAGGACGCGCCCGGCGGCGAGGGCTGATACCGCTAGTTGTTGAGCAGGTCCTCGAGCTGCTGCTCGCGGTCCGGCGCCGCCACGAAGAGCAGCTCGTCGCCGCCCTCCAGCGGGTCCTCCGGGGTCGGCACCACGACGCGGCCGTTGCGCAGCACCGCCACCAGCGCGGTGTCCTCCGGCCACTCCACACCGCCGATCACGGTGCCGACCAGCGGCGCGTCCGCGGGCAGGGTCAGCTCGACCAGATTCGCGTCGCCCTGGCTGAAGCGCAGCACCCGCACCAGGTCGCCGACCGAGACGGCCTCCTCGACCAGCGCGGACATCAGGCGCGGCGTGGAGACGGCGACGTCCACGCCCCACGCGTCGTTGAACAGCCACTCGTTCTTCGGGTGGTTGACCCGGGCCACCACGCGCGGCACCCCGTACTCGGTCTTGGCCAGCAGCGAGACGACCAGGTTGGCCTTGTCGTCGCCGGTGGCCGCGATGACCACGTTGCAGCGCTGCAGCCCGGCCTCGTCCAGCGAGGCGATCTCGCAGGCGTCGGCCAGCAGCCACTCGGCGCGCGGCAGCTCGTCCACCGCGATCCGGTGCGGCTCCTTGTCCACGAGCAGCACCTCGTGGCCGTTCTCCAGCAGTTCCACGGCGATGGAGCGGCCGACGTTGCCGGCTCCGGCGATCGCGACGCGCATCAGTGCTCCGGTCCCTTCGCGAAGATCTCCTCAACGTGCGCCTGCTCGGCGGTGCGCAGCGCGACGTGCACCAGGTCGCCCTCCTGCAGCACCGTCTCGCTGTCCGGCAGCAGGCCCTTGCCGAGACGGGTCAGCAGCGCCACCCGGACGCCGGCGACCGACTCGAGCCGGGACACGCGCTGGCCGACCCAGGCCGGGGCCACGTGCACCTCGGCGAAGGCCACGGCGCCGGACGGGTCGCGCCAGTGCTCCTCGGTGCCGCCGGGCAGCAGCCGGCGCAGCATCTGGTCGGCGGTCCAGCGCACGGTGGCCACGGTCGGGATGCCGAGCCGCTCGTAGATCTCGGCGCGCCGCGGGTCGTAGATGCGGGCGCAGACGTTCTCCACGCCGAAGGTCTCCCGCGCCACCCGGGCGGCGATGATGTTGGAGTTGTCCCCGCTGGAGACGGCGGCGAAGGCGCCGGCCCCCTCGATCCCGGCGGCGATGAGGGTGTCCCGGTCGAAGCCGGTCCCGGTGACCCGGCGTCCGCGGAAGGTCCCGCCGAGACGGCGGAACGCCTGCGGGTCCTGGTCGATCACGGCGGCGCTGTGCCCCAGTTCCTCCATGCTCAGGGCCAGCGTGGAACCCACGCGGCCGCAGCCCATGATCACGATATGCACAGTTACCGGGTCTCCTAGTCGGTCTCTCGTCGGGGCGCATGCGGGGGCGCACGCCCGGCTCACGGTGTCGTGTCTATCATCCGCCGGTTCCGTCTGTCTGTGCGGGTGCGGCGACGGACGGCCTACCCTTGAGTGTCCGTTGCCCCCGCGACAGAATCGACAACCACCGTGCCGCGCACTTCCTCGTCCCGCCCCGTTTCCCGTGCCGACGCCGGGCCGTCGCTCGTCGGAGAGCGCTTCGAGGCGACCGTGGAGCGGGTCGCGCACGGCGGCTTCTGCGTCGCCCGGCACGAGGGCCGCGCCGTCTTCGTGCGGCACGCCCTGCCCGGCGAGCGCGTCGTGGCCCAGGTGACCGAGGGGCACGCGGGCGACCGCTATCTGCGCGCGGACGCCGTCGAGGTCCTGGAGGCCTCCCCGGACCGCGTCGAGGCGCCCTGCTGGTACGCCGGGCCCGGCAAGTGCGGCGGCTGCGACTGGCAGCACGCGACGCCCGAGGCGCAGCGCCGGCTCAAGGCCGCCGTCGTCGAGGAGCAGTTGCGGCGGCTCGCCGGCATCGAGCTCAAGGTCGAGGTGGAGGAGGCGCCGGGCACGCCGGACGGCCTCGGCTGGCGCACCCGCGTGCAGTTCGCCGTGGACGACGAGGGGCGCCTCGGCCTGCGCAAGAGCCGCTCGCACGACATCGTGCCGGTCGAGTCCTGCGCGATCGCCTCCGACGGCGTCGAGGAGGTCGGCGCGGAGGAGCGGGTCTGGCCGGGCGTGGCCGGGGTCGAGGTGATCGCCTCCAGCGGGTCCTCGGACCGGGCCGTCGTCGTCACCCCGCTGCCCAAGCCGCACGGCCGGATGCCGATCGTCGAGATGGACGTGCCGGTCTCGGTGCTGCGCGGGGACGGCGAGGGCGGCGCGACCCGGGTGCACGGCCGCGGCCAGGTGCGCGAGGTGGCCGCCGGACGCACCTGGAAGGTCACCGGCTCCGGCTTCTGGCAGGTGCACCCGGCCGCCGCCGACGTGCTCAGCGAGGCCGTCCTCGGCGCCGTGGCGGCCAAGCCCGGCGAGACCGCGATGGACCTCTACTGCGGCGTCGGACTGTTCGCCGCCGGGCTTGCGGACGCCGTCGGCCCGGACGGCGAGGTCGTGGCGGTCGAGACGGACCCGGGCGCGGTCGAGGACGCTCTCGCGAACCTGGAGAGCTACGACCAGATCGTGATCGTGGAAGACCGCGTGGACAAAGCGCTCAAGGACGCGCCGGAGGGCTTCGAGGCCGAGATCGTGGTGCTCGACCCGCCGCGCGCCGGGGCGGGCCGCAAGGTCGTCGCCGGGATCGCCGCGCTGCGCCCCCGGGTCGTGGCCTACGTCGCGTGCGACCCGGCCGCGCTCGCCCGGGACCTCGGCTACTTCGCCGAGCAGGGCTACGAGCTGGACACATTGCGCGCCTTCGATCTCTTCCCGATGACGCATCACGTGGAATGTGTGGCGCGGCTGGTCCCCTCCGCCCGATAGGATTCCGTAACGTAGACCGCGACTGGCGCCGCGAGGTGGAACCGACCACCGTGGAACGGTCTGTATGGCAAGTGATGTGGGCACCGAGCGCCTGGGTGGCCGCCGACGAGTCGAATCCTGACCCTGGAGGCACCATGCACGAGCCCGCCGTTCCGCACCTGACCGCCGAGGACCCCGAGATCGCGAGTCTCGTCCAGGCCGAGGCCCAGCGCCAGCACGACAAGATCCGGATGATCGCGTCCGAGAACTACGTGTCCACGGCCGTCCTCGAGGCCACCGGCACCGTCTTCACCAACAAGTACTCCGAGGGCTACGCCGGCAAGCGCTACTACGAGGGCCAGCAGGTCGTCGACCAGCTCGAGCGCCTCGCCATCGAGCGGGCCAAGTCGCTGTTCGGCGCCGAGCACGTCAATGTGCAGACGTACTCCGGCTCGCCCGCGAACCTGGCCGTGTACCTGGCCTTCATGAACCCCGGCGACACCGTGCTGTCCATGGAGCTGGCGCACGGCGGCCACCTGACGCACGGCTCGCCGGTCTCGGCCACCGGCAAGTGGTTCAAGCCCACGCACTACGGCGTGCGCAAGGAGACCGGCCGGGTCGACATGGACGACGTGCGCGAGATCGCGCTGCGCGAGCGGCCCAGGCTGATCATCGCGGGCGGCACGGCGATCCCGCGCACCATCGAGTTCGCCGCCTTCGCCGAGATCGCCAAGGAGGTCGGCGCGATCCTGCTGGCCGACATGGCGCACATCGCCGGCCTGGTCGCGGGCGGCGCGCACCCGACCCCGTTCGGCCACGCGGACGTCGTCTCCACGACCACGCACAAGACCCTGCGCGGCCCGCGCGGCGCGATGCTCTTCTCCACCGAGGAGCACGCGAAGGCGATCGACAAGGCCGTCTTCCCGGGCCTGCAGGGCGGCCCGCACAACCACACCACGGCGGCCATCGCGGTGGCCCTGAAGGAGGCCGCGCAGCCCTCGTTCAAGGACTACGCGGCGGGCGTGGTGGCCAACGCCAAGGCCCTCGCGGAGGCACTGCTGGCCCGCGGCTTCGACCTGGTCTCCGGCGGCACGGACAACCACCTGCTGCTGCTGGACCTGACCAACAAGGAGGTCACCGGCAAGGTGGCCGCCAAGGCGCTGGACGCGGCCGGCATCGAGTTGAACTTCAACGCGGTGCCCTTCGACCCGCGCCGTCCGTTCGACCCGTCCGGCCTGCGCCTCGGCTCCGCCGCCGTCACCACCCGCGGCCTGACCGTCGAGCACATGCCGCAGATCGCCGCCTGGATGGAGCGCGCCGTGACCGCCGCGGCCCGCGGCCCGCTGGACGACGCGGACGTGGCCAAGGAGCTCGACACCGTCGCGGGCGAGGTCCGCGACCTGCTCGGCAACTTCCCGATGCCGGGCTTCGTCGCCGCCTGATCAAGCACGTGACGACGAAGGCCCCCTCCGCACTCTGATCGGAGGGGGCCTTCGTCGTCGGGCGACTAGCTCATGTGCGGGTAGCGGTGGTCGGTCGCCGGGACGAACGTCTCCTTGATCGACCGCGGGCTGGCCCAGCGCAGCAGGTTCTGCGCGGAACCGGCCTTGTCGTTGGTGCCGGACGCGCGGCCGCCGCCGAAGGGCTGCTGGCCGACGACGGCGCCGGTGGGCTTGTCGTTGAGGTAGAAGTTGCCCGCCGCGAAGCGCAGCCCGTGCGCGGCCTTGGCGAGCACCGCGCGGTCGCCCGCGAGGATCGAGCCGGTCAGCGCGTACGGCGAGGTGTGGTCGATCCGCTCGACGACGGCGTCGAAGTCGGCCTCCTCGTACACGTACACGGACAGGATCGGGCCGAAGTACTCGGTGCTGAAGATCTCGTCGTCCGGGTTCTGCGACGCCAGGATCGTCGGGCGCACGAAGTAGCCCTGCGCGTCGTCGTACGTGCCGCCGGCCAGCACGTCGATGTCGGACGCGGCGTGCGCCCGGTCGATCGCGGCCTTGTGCTTGGCGAACGCGCGCTCGTCGATGACCGCGCCCATGAAGTTGGACAGGTCGGTGACGTCGCCCATGGTCAGGCCGTTCACCTCGGCGATCAGCTCGTCCTTGATCTGGTTCCACAGGCCGCGCGGCAGGTACGCGCGCGAGGCGGCCGAGCACTTCTGGCCCTGGTACTCGAACGCGCCACGGGTCAGCGCGGTCTTCACGACGGCCGGGTCGGCGCTCGCGTGGGCCAGCACGAAGTCCTTGCCGCCGGTCTCGCCGACCAGCCTCGGGTACGCGCGGAAGCCGTCGATGTGCGTGCCGACCGTGCGCCACAGGTGCTGGAAGGTCTTGGTCGAGCCGGTGAAGTGAATGCCCGCCAGGTCCGGGTGGGTGAGCGCGACCTCGGACACCGGGATGCCGCTGCCCGTCAGCATGTTGATCACGCCCGCGGGCAGGCCCGCCTCCTCCAGCAGCCGCATCAGCAGGTGCGCGGAGAACTGCTGAGTCACCGAGGGCTTCCACAGCACCGTGTTGCCCATCAGCGCCGGGGCCGTCGGCAGGTTGCCCGCGATCGCGGTGAAGTTGAACGGCGTGACCGCGTAGACGAAGCCCTCCAGCGGCCGGTAGTCGGTGCGGTTCCACACGCCCGCGCTGGAGACCGGCTGCTCCTGCAGGATCTGCCGGGCGAAGGCGACGTTGAACCGCCAGAAGTCGGCGAGCTCGCAGGCCGCGTCGATCTCGGCCTGCTGAGCGGTCTTCGACTGACCGAGCATGGTGGCCGCGTTCAGCTTGGCACGCCACGGTCCTGACAGCAGGTCAGCGGCCTTGAGGAACACGGCGGCACGGTCGTCGAAGGACAGCTCGCGCCAGTCCCGCGAAGCCTTCGCGGCGGCGTCGATCGCGTCCTTCGCGTCCTGCTGCGTGGCCTCGCCGAGCGTGCCGAGCACGTGCCGGTGGTTGTGCGGCTGGACCACGTCCTGCTTGCCGCCGGCGCCCATCCGCTGCGCGCCGCCGATGGTCATCGTCAGGTCGACGGGATGGGTCTGCAGCTCGTCCAGCGCCTTCATCAGGCTCGCGCGCTCGGGCGAGTTCGGGGCGTACCCGAGGACCGGCTCGTTCGCCGGGTGCGGAACGTTGGTAACGGCGTCCACAGTGATGATTCCTTTCAACGACCGATGAGAGCACGCAGGAAGAAGGCGACGTTCGCGGGACGCTCGGCCAGCCGGCGCATGAAGTAGCCGTACCAGTCGGTGCCGAACGGGACGTACACCCGCATCCGCTGGCCCGCGCGGGCCGCCTTGAGCTGCTCGTCCTGACGGATCCCGTAGAGCATCTGGAACTCGTGGTCCTCGCCCGGCGCCCGGCCGTTCGCTCGCGCGGCGTCCCGGCCGGCGCGGATCATCCGGGAGTCGTGCGTGGCCACCATCGGGTAGCCGCCGCCCGCCATCAGGATCGCCAGGCAGCGCTCGTACGCCGCGTCGACCTCGGGCTTGTCCTGGTGCGCGACGGAGGCGGGCTCGGCGTACGCGCCCTTGACCAGCCGGACCCGCGAGCCGGGGTACGCCAGGTCGCGGCAGTCCTGCTCGGTGCGGTGCAGCATCGACTGGACCACGGCGCCGACCCACGGGTAGTCCTCGCGCAGCACCTTGAGCACCCGCAGCGTGGAGTCGATCGTGGTGTGGTCCTCCATGTCGAGGGTCACCGTCGTGCCCGCGTCCGCCGCCGCGACGCAGATCGCCCGCGCGTTGTCGAGGGCCAACTGCTCGCCGCCGTCCGGCAGCGCCTGGCCGAGCGCGGAGAGCTTCACGGAGACCTCGGCCGCGTCCGCCAGCCCCTCGGCCTTCAGGCGGCCGAGCAGCGCCACGTACGCGTCCCGGATCGCGGTCGCCTGCGCGGCGGAGGTGGTGTCCTCGCCGAGGTGGTCGAGCGTCGCGTACAGGCCCTGGGCCTTGAGCGCGCGCACCGCGCCGATCGCGGCGTCCATGTCCTCGCCTGCGACGAAGCGCTCGACGACCTTGCGGGTCGCCGGGAACGCGGTCACGGCCCGGCGCGCGTACGGGCTGCGCGAGACCCTGAGTAAGACGGTTGAGAGCACTGCGGCCACTGCCTGCCTCCGAGAGCGGAAACGTCCTTGTTCGCGGCACACGGTAAGGAGTCCGACCGCCCCCCGGCGAGAGACACGCGTCTGTCCGGGCGAACCACTTCTCAGACAATTGTATGATGAATGCGCTGGAGCGGTGAGAGGCGGCGCGATGGTCCCCGATCTGCAGGACCTGGTGGACGAGGCGGCCAGGATCACCGAGATGGCCGTCACCCTGGAGGACCGCGAGTTCAACCTCGTGGCCTACGGCGCGCACCAGTCCGTGGCCGACGAGGTGCGCCGCGACTCGATCCTGACCCGGCGCTCCACTTCCCAGGTGCGACGCTACTACGAGTCCTTCGGCATCGCCCGGGCCGACGGGCCGATCCACATCCCGGCCGATCCCGAGCGCCACCTGTTCGGCCGCGTCTGCGTCCCGGTGCGCTGGCAGTCCGTCACCTACGGCTACCTGTGGCTGGTCGAGGACCACACGGTCGATCCGGCGCTGCTGCCCGAACTGCTCGACCTCGCCAACCGCGCCGGGATGGAACTCGCCCGGCACGCCCGGCTGCGCGACGACCTCGGCTGGAAGGTCGGCGACCTGCTCTCCACGTACCCGGAGACGCGGACCAAGGCGGCGCGCGAGATCGCCGAGTCCTGGTCCCGGCCGGAGGCGACCCCGGTCGCGGCGATCGTGCTGCGCTCGACCGACGGCGCGCAGGCCCCGGCCCCGGTCAACGCCTGGCGGCTGCCGCGCACGGTCCTCGTCGGGACGGCCGAACTGGGCTCCACGTTCATCGTCCCGCTCGGCCCGACCGGCGACCTGACGCAGGTTCGGGCCGTCGCCCGGACCGCCCTCGCCGCACTGCGCGGATCCGAGTCCGACGCCACCGTCGTGGCCGGGATCGGCGGCCCCGTCGACACCCTCGCCGAGGCCCGCGCCTCCTGGCTCCAAGCCCGGATCGCCGCCCGCGTCGCGGCGCACGGATCGGCCGCGCCGAACACGCTGGAGTGGCCTGAGCTGGGCGTATACCGGCTGCTCGGCATCGCGGCCGACCCGCAGCTGCGCGAGGCCGTGACCCAGCCGGGCATCGACAGGCTGCTGCGCGAGGGCGGCGCCGAACTCGTGCGCACGGCCCTGACGTACCTCGACGAGGCGGGCAGCGCGCAGCGGACCGCGCAGGCGCTCGAGATCCACCGGCAGACGCTCTACCACCGCCTCGAACGGATCGAGAAGCTCAGCGGCCTCGATCTGGACTCCGGCCGCGACCGGCTCGCCCTGCATCTCGCGCTCACGCTGCTGCCGCGGCTCGACTAGCCGCCCGCGATCCGCCGCCGTAGCAGCCCTTTGTCAGTGGTGACGTGCATGATGGTGGGGTGCGCACGATCCCGTCGATCCTGCACATCGACATGGACGCCTTCTTCGCCGCCGTGGAGCAGCGGCACAAGCCGAGCCTGCGCGGAAAGCCCGTGGTCGTCGGCGGAGTCGGCCTGCGCGGAGTCGTCTCGACCGCCAGCTACGAGGCGCGCGTGTACGGCATCGGCTCGGCCATGCCCACCGCCGTCGCCCGCCGCCGCTGCCCGAACGCGGCGTACCTGTTCCCCCGGTTCGGCGCGTACCACGAGGTCAGCCAGGTGGTGATGGGCCTGCTCCGGGAGATCACGCCGCTGGTCGAGCCGGTGAGCCTGGACGAGGCCTTCATCGACCTGGCCGCGATACCGGACGGCGAACCGGAGACCGTCGAGGACGTGCGCCGCCTCGCGCAGTGGATAAGCGACCAGGTCGAGGAGCGCACCGGACTGACCGCCTCGGTCGGCGCGGGCACCTCGAAACTGGTGGCCAAGGTCGCCTCGGACGCGGAGAAGCCGCACGGCTGCGTCGTCGTGCCGGGAGGATCCGAGCAGCAGTGGCTCGACCCGCTGCCGGTGCGCAAGCTCTGGGGCGTCGGCCCCGCGACCGCCGACCGGCTGCTCAAGCTCGGCGCCACCACGGTCGAGCAGCTGCGCGCGCTCAGCGAGGCCGAACTGATCGCCCTGCTCGGCAACGCGTGGGGCGGCCAGCTCTACCGGCTCTCCCGCGGCTGGGACGACCGCGACGTCAGCTCGGAACGCGAGACCAAGTCGGTCAGCGTGGAGGACACGTACCCGCACGACCTGATGGACCGCCCGGCGATCCGCGCCGCGATCACCGAACTCGCCGAACGCGTCGTACGCCGGCTGAAGGAGAGCGGCCACACCGGACGCACCGTCACCGTCAAGGCCCGCGGCCACGACTTCACGACCGTGACACGCTCCGAGACCTTCCCCGCCCCCACCGACGACCCCCGCCTGCTCATCCCGGCCGCTCTCCGCCTCGTCGAGGGCGCCGCCGACGCCGCCACCGGCCAGATGCACGGCATCCGCCTGCTCGGCGTCGGCATCTCCGGCCTCGCCGAATACGCCCAGGGCGACCTCATCGCCGAACTGGAGGGCCTCGCCGAGGCGGAAGACGACGCCGCGGACGCCGCAGGCACCGAGGACGAGTACGAGTCCGCCGACATCGACTCGAAGACGACGACTGCGACGGCGACGGCGACGGCCGCCGCGGCCGGGGAAGTCCCCTCGGTCACTGCAGTCCCCGCGGTCACCGTCTACGGCCCGGTCCCCGTCGCCCCCGAGGCCAGGCGCTGGCTCGCCGGGAAGGACGTGCGGCACAGCGAACGCGGCCCCGGCTGGGTGCAGGGCGCCGGGCTCGGCCGCGTGACCATCCGCTTCGAGGGCCCGGACACCCCGGCGGGCCGGATCGGCACCTTCTCCGTCGACGATCCCGCACTGGAACCGGTCGACTCCGCCGACGTGGCCCGCGCGGCGCTGCCCGCCCGGCCCGCCGCCCACTAGGCTGGTGCCGGTTCGTGAAGGAAAGGACGTGCTGGCCGTGGCAGCAGAGCGCACTCAACCGGGGACGTCGGCGCGCACCGGCGTGGTGTGGGAGGTCCTGGTCGGCGGGCTGACCCGACTCGCCGAGCGGTCCGAGACCGAGACGCTGGACGTCGTCGACCTCGGCGGCGGCACCGGCGGATTCGCCGTCCCGCTGGCCCGGCTCGGCCACCGCGTCACCGTCGTGGACCCGAGCCCCGACGCACTCGCCTCGCTGGAGCGCCGCGCGGCCGAGGAAGGGGTCTCCGACCTGGTCCGCGCCGTGCAGGGCGACCTCGGCACGGTCTTCGACGCCGTGGCCAAGGAGAGCGCCGACGCAGTGCTCTGCCACGGCGTGCTCGAGGTGGCCGACGACCCGGTCGAGGGGATGGGCGCCGCGGCCCGGGTGCTGCGGCCCGGCGGCCTGGCCAGCGTGCTCGCCGCGAGCCGGGACGGCCTCGTCGTCGCCCGCGCCCTGAACGGCAACATCACCGGCGCCCTCGCCGCGCTGCACGGCCCCGCGCCGCGCCGCTTCACCGAACCCGCGCTCGTCGAACTGGTCGTCGCCGCAGGTCTCGAGGTGGTCTCCCAGCACGGCGTGCTACTGTTCGCGGACCTCGTGCCCACGGCCGCCGCCGACGATCCGGACCTGATCGAACTGGAGGTGGCCGCCGCCTCCCGCCCCGAGTTCCGGGCGCTGGCGACCCGGCTGCACGTGCTCGCGGCCCGCCCGGAACACTGACGTTCCGGAGTGGTCCGAGTACGAGTGGGGGATATACACGGGTATCCCGTTCCGCAGCGGGCCACAGCTGCCTATTCTGGAGATGGGCACCGGTGGAGCCCGGGCGTGATGGCGCCCTGACCCCGCACGGTGTCGTGGAAAGACTTCGAGGAGGAATCCGTGCCACTGTCCGAGCACGAGCAGCGGCTTCTTGAGCAGCTGGAGCGGGCCCTCCAGGACGAGGACCCGAAGTTCGCCTCCGCGCTGCAGGGCGCCAGGCTGCGCGCGAGGCTCAGGCTGCGCCTGCTGCTCGCGGCCGTCGGCATGCTGCTCGGCCTGGCCGCACTGGTCTACGGCCTCGTCGCCACCAAGCACATCCCGGCCCTGGAGATCGCGGGCGGCGCCGTCCTCGTCGGCTGCGCCTGGATCGCCTGGACCTGCTGGCGCCGGATGCCCGCCCCCGGCGAGATCGTCCCCGCCGCCAAGATCAAGCAGGCCCGCCGCGCCTCCTCCGGCCAACGCGGCACCTTCATGCAGCGCATGGAGCTCCGCTGGCAACACCGCCGCGAACGCGACGGCTTCTAGCCCCACACCCCCGCCCCGCCCGAAGACTTCGCGGCGGGGCGGTAGTCGGTGGCCAGTGGTCGGCTCGCGGCTCCGCGTTCGCCCCTACCTACGCCGCCGACACTCCGCTTCGCTCCGCATCGGCGGCTACGTTCGGGGCGATTACTCACCCCGCCCACCCGCCCTACTCAACCAGCCTGCGGCGGGCGGCACGCTCCCTCGTACCTCGGTCGCTCAACCGCCCACCTACGGCGCTGCGCACGGCATGGCAGGGCCCTGCTTCTCGTTCGGCGGCTTGCGGGAGGCGGGCAACGAAACGCCAGGACCACAACGCCGCAGGCTCGCGGACGTAGTGACCGAGGTACGAGGGAGCGTAGGTAGCGTGCCGAAGGCAGAGGGACGGGTGGGCGGGCTAAGTAGTAAGTAATCGGCCCGGACGTAGGCGTGGTGCGGAGCGAGGAACGAGCACAGCACCACGCCGGAGGTAGGGCCGACGACTTACCCCAGCCCTCAGTGCCGCTTCTTGTGCCAGGGGAGGCGGAGCTGGTCCAGGGAGGAGCTGGGGAGGACGGCGGCGCGGAGGCGGGCGGCGCGGCCGGCGGCGGTGCCTAGGGCGGTGCGGACTCGGGTTACGTCGGCGGGGAGGGTGCGGGCCTCGTCGGGGGCGATGTGGGGGTCGGGGGAGTAGACGGCGCGCTCGACGAGGGTGGTGACGCGGCCGACGGCGGCTTCGCTTTCGGGGTCGAAGTCGGCGGCGGTCGCCAGTCTGTCGGCGAGTTGGCGGGGGGTGTCGCTCTCGGGCCAGCCGTAGCCCAGGTCCCTGGCGTACTCGCGCAGGTCCTCCCAGGCGGCGAAGGCCAGTTCGCGGCGGGCGGCCGTGGTGACGGCGGAGGGGGCTACCAGGGTTGCCGTGCCGCCACCGCCGCCGCTCGAGCCGTTTCCGTTGCCGGCCAGGAGGGGGTCGGTCGGGTCGGTGCCGCGTTGGCCGGGGAGTTTGGGTTTGCGGGTGCCGCTGGCGGCGGCGCGGAGCAGTTTTCTGCGCTTCCTTCGGCGTCGCAGGCGGGCGATGCCGGGTACGGCGGCGAGCAGGATCAGCAGGAGCAGCAGCAGTTTCACGGCCATCTGGACCGGGTTGCCGCTCAGGAACAGGGACTTGAAGGTTCTGGGGATCACGCCGAACGGGCCCCAGGAGGCGAAGGGCCGCTGCGTGGCAGTGCTGCCCGCGGACTGGCCGCCGCAGACGGTGGCTTCGCCCGCGTCGGCGACGTGGTGCAGGTTCGGCGCGGTGCCGTTGTTGCACTTGCTGGCGGACGAGGTGCCGGTCGGGACGGTGGCTGCGGAGGTGGGGGCGGTCGCGCCGGTGGACGTGGTGGCCTGGGACTGCGGGGCCATCCACGGCTGGGCGGACGCGCGGCCGGTGGAGATGATGCTCGGGGTGGGCTCGAACTGCACCCAGCCGATGCCGTCGAAGTACAGCAGCGGCCAGGCGTGCGCGTCGTGCGTCGTCACCTGGAAGCTGCCGTCCTGCTGCTGCGCGCCCGGTGTGTAGCCGATCGCGACGACGGCGGGGATGCCGAGCGCGCGGGCCATCGCGGCCATCGTGGCGGCGAACTGCTGGCAGAAGCCCTGCTTCGTCTGCAGGAAGCTCTCGATCGCCGAGACTCCGGTACCGCTGATCTTCGGCGTCAGCGTGTACTTGAAGTTGTCGATGAAGTACTGCTGCAGCGCGATCGCCTGCTGATACGGCGTCACCTCGCCCGCGGTGATCTGCTCGGCCTTCGTCGTGAGCAGGCTCTTCACGTTGCCGGGCAGCGCGAGGTACTGCTTGGAGAGGGCGTCGTTGCCGACCGTCGCGTTCTGCAGCTGCGCCGCGGTCGGGGTGACCTGCGTGCCGACCGTCGAGTAGCGCACGCCCTGCCGCGACTTGTTGTCGCTGTCGTTGACGTAGACGGTGAGCGTGTTCTGGTCGATCTGCACGTCCGGCAGCCCGGCCGCTTCGGTCGTCGCGTACGGCGAGGGGGCGGTGCTGAAGGCGAAGTTGCCGTCGACGTCCACGGACACGTGCACCGTCGCGCGCGCGACGCCCGGGTTCGTCAGGCCGGGCACGGCGACCGAGCCGGAGGTGCCCGGGACCGCGGAGCTCGACGGGTCCCACTCGGTGCCGTTGAACTGGGTCAGCACCTCCTGCTGGAAGTACTCGCGCGTCGCGGCGGACGAGTCGGTGCGGTACGAGAAGAGCGCCTTCGCCGTGGGGTTCTGCAGGTCCCGGGCGATGTCCACGGTCTGGTTCAGGTAGATCGTGCCGTTGCCGTCGCCGCTTCCACCGCCGCCCGCGTTGATGTGGAAGAGCGTCGGGGTGGCCGGGATCAGCAGCGGCACGAACAGCGCCGCCATGATGGCCCACGTCGAGATCTGCCGGGTGAGCCCGGAGTTCGTGGCGCCCGCGATGGACGTGCGGCCGTTGCGCTGGTGCACGGCGCGGCCCCACTGGCCGAGCCGCTCGTGGCCGTCCGTGCCGACGAGCGCCAGGTATCCGGCGGCGGCGCAGGCGAAGGCGAGCCAGCTGAAGCCGCCGGGCTGCCGGGTGGCCGGGATCAGGTAGACGGCGAGGATCGGCGCGCCCGCGATCACCGGGCGGCGGCAGGTCACCGAGATGACGTCGATGACGAAGGCGAATCCGGCCCCGCACACGGCGATCAGCACGGTGATGTTCGGGGTGTCCTGGGCGGGGACCGAGTACTGCTGCAGCTCCAGCCCGCCCTGGTTGACCCGGTCGGCCAGCTCCTTGAGCGCGGCCGGACCGGGGACGATCCCGTCGATCGCCGCGTTGTGCGCGAACATCACGGTCAGCAGCGCGACCACGACGACCAGCTGGGCGAGCACGATGAGCGGCCGCGGCACGTTGACCATGCGCAGGCCGATGCCCACGCCCGCGATCACGAGGGCGGTCAGCAGCAGCACGAAGAACCACGTGCCCGAGTGGATGAGCCGGGTCAGCCCGACCGCGGAGGCCATCGTCGCGAAGACCGCGGCCATCGGGAGCTGCCAGGAGCGCGAGGAGCTGAGTGCGGAGGGCATCAGGCGACCGCCCCGTTCGAGGTCTGCGGACCCGCGGGGATCGGGGGCGCCGGCGGGGCGCTGGGCGCGGGCACGTGCCGCTCCTCGAAGCCGTGGTGTCCGGCGATGTGCCAGAGTTCGGCGAAGTCGTCCGTGGCCTTCGCGGGCACGACCTGCCAGCCGCCGGCCCGCAGGATCCGCGCCGACTCCTTGTGCGTGCGCCGGTCCAGCGGCCGCGAGCTCGGCCCGGACCACGTCCCGGTGTCCAGCAGGAACGCGACGCCGCCGGCCGAGCCGGGACGGGCCCGCGCGAGTTCCGCCGCGTCGCCGGGGCCGAGTTCGCCGAGGAACGCGATCACCAGCTGGTCGCTGCCCACGAGCGTCGCGGCCCCGGACCACTCGTCCAGGTTCAGCGCCGCGACGTTGACCGGTTTGACGATGGCCAGCGCGTCGAGCACGGTGTCCTGGTCCTCCGCCGGGATCAGCCCGGCGCCGACCCCGGTCGACAGCCGCACGTGGTAGCCCTGGTTCAGCAGGTGCACCGCCGTGCTCGCCGCCGCCGAGACCGCCCACTCGTAGGACGCCGCCGGGCCGGTGCCGCGGTGCGCGATCGCCCGGCTGTCCACCAGGATCGTGCACTGGCTGTGCCAGGTGCGCTCCTCCCGGCGGACCATCAGCTCGCCGTGGTGCGCCGTCGCCCGCCAGTGGATCCGGCGCAGGTCGTCGCCGTGCCGGTACTCGCGCACGCCGATGTCCTCCTCGCCCGCGGCCGCCGCGTACGCCGCGTGGCCCTCGCCGCGGCCCGACCACAGCGCGCCGAACGTCCCGGCGGCCAGCGGCTGCACCTTCGGCACCACGGTGAGCGTGTGCTGCGCGGTGAACGAGCGGCTGAGCTCGAACAGGCCCAGCGGGTCGGCGCTGCGCAGGGTCAGCGGGCCTATCTCGAAGCGGCCGCGGTTCTCGGACCGGATCCGGTAGGCGACGCGGCGGTGCCCGCTCGGCTCGATCCGGCGCAGGATGAAGCGCGGCCGGCTGCCCAGCGTGTACGGCAGCCGGTCCTCGACCAGCAGCGTGCTGCTCGGCAGCCGCGCCGCGTTCTGCAGCCGCAGGTGCACCTGCGCCGCCGCGCCCACCGGCACCCGGGCCGGCTGCAGGACTCTGCGACAGGAGATCCGGTACCGGGAGGAGCCGGTGATGACCGCGGCGACGATCGGCAGCGCGGCCAGCAGCACGCCGATCCGCAGCAGCGGCTGGTAGTCCAGCAGCACCGCCGCCAGCATCGACGTCAGCCCCGCGGTCAGGAAGGCCCGGCCCCGCACGGTCAGCCCGGTGGAGAAGGTGTGCAGAGTCTTCCTGACGTTCACGAGCGGCGCTGACCCCCCGCGGCGAGTCCGACCGGGACCCGCTCCAGCAGGTCGGCGACGATCTGCTGGGCGTCCCGGCGGCCGATCCTGGCCTCGGCGGTGGGGATCAGCCGGTGCGCGAGGACGGGGACGGCCAGGTGCTTGATGTCGTCCGGCAGCACGAAGCCGCGGCCGGTGAGCACGGCGTGCGCCCGGGCCGCGCGGATCAGGTGCAGCGAGGCCCGCGGGGAGGCGCCGAGCCGCAGGTCCGGGTGGTCGCGGGTGGCCCCGACCAGGTTGATGACGTAGTGCTTGACCTCCTCCGAGACGTACACCCCGCGCACCGTCTCGATCAGCTTGACCACGTCCGCGGTGCCGGCGACCGGCTGCAGGTCGTCCACCGGGTTGGTCTGGGTGTGCCCCTCCAGCATCCGCAGTTCGGCGGCCGGGCCCGGGTAGCCCATCGCCACCCGCGCCATGAAGCGGTCGCGCTGCGCCTCGGGCAGCGGGTAGGTGCCCTCCATCTCGACCGGGTTCTGCGTCGCGATGACCATGAACGGCGGCTCGAGCTGGTACGTGGTGCCGTCCACCGTCACCTGGTGCTCGGCCATGCACTCCAGCAGCGAGGACTGGGTCTTCGGCGAGGCGCGGTTGATCTCGTCGCCCACCACCAGGTTCGCGAAGATCGCGCCCGGCTTGAACTCGAACTCGCCGCGGTGCTGGTCGTAGACCGTCACGCCGGTCACGTCGGAGGGCAGCAGGTCCGGGGTGAACTGGATCCGCCGCACGGTGCAGTCGAGGGTGCGCGCGAGGGCCTTGGCCAGCAGCGTCTTGCCGACGCCGGGCACGTCCTCGATCAGCAGGTGGCCCTCGGCGAGCAGCACGGTCAGCGCGAGGCGGACCACCTCGGCCTTGCCCTCGACGACGGTCTCGATCCGCTCCTGGATCCTGTGCGCGGTCCCGGCCAACCACTCGACCTGGGTACGGTCGAGTGCCTGCGGTCCCTGCTGCCCGACGGTGCCTGGCAACGGACCCTCCCCTCGGTGTGCGTAACGCGTCCCCTCCGGCGGGAAGGGTGTCAACGGACATAGTGCACGACGCGGGCGCACTGTGCGCAAGGTCTGGAGCGTTTTGCGGTGCCGCCGTGCCCACGCGGGGACATGGTCGGATCATCCGCCGGACATCCTCCGTACGGCCCAGCGGGCGCGTAGTGGAGTAGAGTGGGGGAAAGTGGGGCCTGTCGGGTTCCATCGGATTCTGACGGTGGCCGCGGGCGCGGGCACCGGGCGGTCGGGAGGTGCGCCGTGTTCCTCGGCACCTTCCAGCCGCGGCTGGACGACAAGGCGAGGCTGATCCTGCCCGCGCGGCTGCGCGAGGAGGCGGCCCGGGTGGACGAAACGGAGCGGCTGGTGATCACCAAGGGGCAGGAGCGCTGTCTCACGGTGTGGCCCGCCGTCCGCTTCGCGGAGCTCGCCGAGCGCATCAGGGCGCTGCCCGCGGCCAACGGCCTGGTCTCGCCCCGGGCGGTGCGCGACCACCTGCGGGTGCTCTACGCGGGCGCGAGCGAGCAGACCATGGACAAGCAGGGCCGGGTGAGCGTTCCCGGCCACCTGCGCGATTACGCCGGGCTCGACCGCGAGGTCGCCGTCGTCGGCGCGGACACCCATTTCGAGATCTGGGACTCCGCGGCCTGGGGACGCTACCTCGAGGAGAAGGAGCCCGCCTTCGCCGACCTGACCGGGGAGGTGCTGGCCGAGCTCTCGGGCTCGGGCTTCTAGGAACAGCGCCGCGAGCACGACCGGCACACGCACCACCGACCCGCCGTCGTGGCCGACGGCCCCGAAGCTCCCCGCGGTTGGCACACCTTCCCCGGTGCCAACCGCACGCGAGCCGCGACGCGGCTCCCAGCACTTGAGAGCTGACGGGCCATCGGCCACGACGGTTTTTTCCCGGGCGGACGGGCCGGCCTCAGCGCACCGGGACGGCGAACTGCGTGTCCGGCCCGGTGCCGTCCGACGGCCGCTTCGGGACCAGCAGCATCCGCACCGGCCCGGCCGCCTCGCGCCGGTGCTCGATCGCCCAGGCGCGCAGCTCCTGCAACGCCAACTCGGCCTGCGTGCTGCTGGCCCAGGTGCCGGGCGCCTGCTGCCGCACGAACATCTCCTCGTGCGCGGGATCGGTGCGCAGCTCGTAGTCCGGGAACCGCGCGGCGGACTGCTCGGCGGTCTCCTCGGTCACCGGCCAGCACCACTCCACCGGCCCGTCGCTGTCCCCGCTGACCTCCCCGTGGAAGATCATGAACGGCGCCCCGGCGATCCCGTCCGGCCGCGGCAGGTCCGCGCCCATCAGCGGACGGATGAACAGCTCCCTGCTCCTGGTGATCAGATCGTCCTGGTGGATCCGGCGGATCAGGCTCAGCACCCTGCGCTCCGGGACCTCGCGGACTTCGATCTCGTACATCGCGGACCTCTTCCCCTGCAGTTGGTTCACGAGGATTCCGGCGAGCTCGCCGCGTGCCGCGTGCTCGAGCTCGGCCGCCGTCCAGTGCGCGCGGACCTCCTCGGCGGCGGCCTCCGGCGGCAGCGCGAGGATCTCCCGGATCCGGGCCAGCGGCACGCCGATCCGGCGCAGCGCGGAGACCAGCCGAGCCCGCTCCAGCTGCCCGGCCGCGTACCAGCGGTAGCCGGTGGACTCGTCCACCCGCGCCGGAACCAGCAGGCCGAGCTCGTCGTACAGGCGCAGCGCCTTCGGCGACAGGCGGGAGGCCTGCGCGAACTCCCCGATGCTGACCAGGCTCATGACGGCTCCCTCGTGCCGGACGGGTGCCCGGCGCGATCCACTGTGCGGCTTCCCCAAGGGTGAAGGTCAACGGCGCCGTCGACAAGCGTGCGCGGCCGTGCTAAAAACTTCACTGCCCGAGCATGTGAGCGCTCCCAAGTCTTCCGGCCGACAGCTTGCCGTCGACCCGGCGGGCGCGCACTGCTCACCACCCGCACCCTCTGGAGCCGCAATGACGCGTCGTCCGCACGCCCATCCGCTCGGCATACGCCGAAATCGGAGTGGGAGCGCTTCCAAGTCGAGTCCCGCATCCCGGGGCACGCGGCTGCTGGCCGCGCTCGCGCTCGCCGTCGCCGGGACCTTCGCGACCGAGGCCCCGGCCCACGCCACCACGACCACGCCGACGGTGACCAACCCCGGCTTCGAGTCCAACGGCGCCGGCACCGCGACCCCGACCGGATGGACCGCCTCCGGCACCACCGCCGCCTCGTACACCGAATCCGGCGGCCACTCCGGCTCGTACCGGCTGACCCACTACTCGGCCTCGGCCTACACCGTGGACACGTACCAGGAGATCACGAACATCACCCCCGGCTACTACACGCTCGGGGTCTGGGTCCGCTCGGACGACACCGGCGGCAGCAACTGGATCACGATGTCGAGCTGCGGGAGTTCGACCCCGAAGACGTACGTCCCGGTGGACGAGGACGGGAACTGGCTGCACATCGTGACGTACGTCTACGTCACCGGGAACACGTGCTACATCGACTTCCACTCGGCGTCGGCGGCCGGGATCTGGACCAACTACGACGACGTCACCTTCACCTACGGCTCGGCGCCCGTGGCCGTGCGCGGCGGCGACGTGTCCAGCCTCTACCGCGGCCAGCAGGACGGCGGCGTCTACTACACGAGCTCCGGCACCAAGGAGAACGCGCTCCAGATCCTCTCCGGCGCGGGCATGAACTACGTCCGGCTGCGCGTGTGGGTCAACCCCGAGGACGGCTTCGACAACGAGACGCAGCTGCTCGCGATGGCCAAGCAGGCCTACAGCACGTACGGCCAGCCGATCCTGCTCGACCTCCACTACTCCGACACCTGGGCCGACCCGGGCCACCAGACCGTGCCCGCCGCCTGGGCCTCGGACAGCCTGAGCGCGCTAGAGACGCAGGTCTACAACTACTCCAAGCAGGTGGTCGCCGACCTCGTCGCGCAGGGCACCCCGCCCGCGATGGTCCAGGTGGGCAACGAGATCAACGCGGGCATGCTCTGGCCCGACGGCTCCACCTCCAGCTGGTCCCAGCTCGCCGCACTGCTCAAGGAGGGCATCGCGGGGGTCAAGGCGGCCGACTCGTCCGCCAAGATCATGCTGCACCTCTCCTCGTCCGACGACCTCGCGACCCTGGAGACCTGGTACACCAACGCCGTCAACGACGGAGTCTCCTTCGACGTCATCGGCATCTCGTACTACGACTACTGGCACGGCCGCCTCGACGTGCTGCAGACCGACCTCAACGGCCTCGCCGCCAAGTACGGCAAGCAGGTCGCCGTCGCCGAGACCGCCTACCCCTGGACCCTCACCTCCGGCGACTCCACCACCCCGTCCTTCGACACCTCCAGCGAACTCGACCCCGGCTACGCCGCCAGCGAGTACGGCCAGATGTCGAACTTCCGCGACGTCCTGTCCATCGTCCAAGCCGTCCCCAACGGCCTAGGCCTCGGCGCCTTCTACTGGGAGCCGACCTGGACCTACGTCTCCGGCAACGGCTGGGACCCGACCGACTCCACCTCCCAGGACGCCTGGGAGAACCAGGCCATGTTCAATTACTCCGACACCGGCCTGTCCGTGATCAACGACTTCGCGGCGCGGTGAGTGAGCGAGGGACCTGATCTGATGTGACGTCGTGTGGCCCGCCGGAATCCGGCGGGCCACACGACGTGCGCTGATCAGGACTGGAGCTAGCCGAACGACGAACCGCAGCTTTACGCGTCCAGCCTCAGGACCTTGACTGCTCCCGCCGGGACCTCGTCTTGTGGGGTGTGGGGGTGGGAGGTGAGGAGGTCTTGGCCTGCTGCGGGGAGGGGGACCGGGGTGTCGGCGTGGTTGATGGCGAAGAGGTAGCGGGTGCCGTCGGGGGAGTGGCGGTGGACCAGTTCCAGGGTGGCGGGGGTGGTGGTGTCGAAGGGGACGGCGGCGTCTTGGGCGGCGTTGCGGAGGATTTCGCGGAGGGTGGCGGGGTCGGGGGCGGTGGAGACGTACCAGACGGTGCCGTCCTCGACCTGGTGGCGGGTTACGGCGGGGCCGCCTGCTGCGGGGCCTTGGGTGAAGCTGTGTACTGTCTCGGCGCCGTGGAGGGTGATTTCTTCGGACCAGATGGTGCCGTGGGCGTCCTCACCTGCGTCCAGGGCGGGGTGTTCGTCGGCGCGTAGGGGGAGGAATTCGCCGACGGTGAGGCCAAGGAGGTCGCGGAGGACGCCGGGGTAGCCGCCCAGGTGCACGGCGTCGTCCTCGTCGACGATGCCGGAGAAGTAGCTCACGACGAGGGTGCCGCCGCCGGTGACGTAGTCGCGCAGGTTCTTGGCCCACTGCTCGCGGCAGAGGTACATCTGCGGGACGACGATGAGCTTGTAGCCGGACAGGTCGGAGCCGGGGTGGGCGAAGTCGACCTGGACGTGGGCGCGCCAGAGCTGCTCGTAGTAGGCGAGTTGGCGTTCCTTGAAGTTCAGGTCCACGGAGGGGCGGAAGGTCTGCTCCAGCGCCCACCAGGATTCCCAGTCCCAGAGTACGGCGGTGTCGGAGGCGACCTTGGTGCCTTCGATCTCTTGGAGGGACTTGAGGTTGGCGCCTAGTTCTACTACCTCGCGCCAGATCCGGGTGTCGGTGCCGCCGTGCGGGAGCATCGCGGAGTGGAACTTCTCGCCGCCGCCGCGGGAGGCGCGCCATTGGAAGAACAGGGCTCCGTCGGCGCCGCGTGCGACGTGCGACAGGGTATTGCGACGCATCTCGCCGGGGCGCTTGGCTATGTTGCGGGGCTGCCAGCTGACGGCGCCGGTCGAGTGCTCCATCACGATCCAGGGCTCGCCGCGGCGCATGGAGCGGGAGAAATCTGCGGTGAGGGCGAGCTCGATCTGGTTGTCGGGGGCTTCGGCGGTGAGGTAGTGGTTGTTGGCCGCCACGTCGACTTCGCGGGCCCAGGTCCAGAAGTCGAGGGCCTTGCAGTTGATGAGTTGGAAGTTTGTGGTGACCGGGATTTCGGGGCGGGCTGCGGCTGCTAGGGCTGCCTTGATGACGTCGCGCTGCTCGGTGTAGAGCTCCAGCGTGGTGTCCGAGGTGAAGCGGTTGAAGTCGAGGCGGTGCACGGGGTTCACGTCCGCCATCGGGGTGCGCTTGGGGGTGTCGATCTGCTCCCACGCGGTGTACGTCTGGCCCCAGAACGTCGCGGTCCACGCCTCGTTCAGCGCGTCGAGGGTGCGGTACTTGGCGCGCAGCCAGTCGCGGAAGGCTGCCGCCGAGACCTCGCAGTAGCAGGCGCCGGTGGGTGAGCCGTATTCGTTGTGCACGTGCCACATCGTTACCGACGGGTGGGCGGCATAGCGCTCGGCCAGCACGGTGGCGATGCGGACGCAGGCTTCGCGGTACTCGGGGGAGTGCGGGCAGTAGGTCTGGCGGGAGGAGCCGCCGAGGACCAGGCCGTCGTCCATCACGGGGCGCACATGGGGGTATTTGGCGAGGAACCAGTTCGGGGGCGCGGCGGTGGGGGTGGCGAGGTCGACGTCCACGCCGGCGTCGGCGAGTAGCGGGATCACCTTGTCCAGCAGCGAGAAGTCGTACACGCCGGGTTCCGGTTCGAGCAGGCCCCAGGCGAAGATGCCGAGGCTGACCAGGTTGACCCCGGCCTCGCGCATCAGCCGGGCGTCCTCGGCCCAGACCTCCTCGGGCCACTGCTCCGGGTTGTAGTCCGCGCCGTACGCGAGCGGTCGGACGCGGCGGACGTGGTCTGTCATGGGCGGGTTCCTCGCTGGACACAGGGACGGGGCTACGGGCGGCGCCAAGCCTGCGCCGAGCACTCCGTGAGCGCTCCCAGGATATGTCGCCTGGGAGCGCTCACGAAATGGTTACAGAACGGTAGCTCACCGGTGCGGCGCTGGGCTACCACTTGACATCACGGGATTCTGTCACGAATCTGGGAGCGTTCACAACAGCCTCCGCGCCGTGCGGCCCGTGTTACAACGGAGATTCCCCCGGCGTAGTCCCCCCTACCTCCCTCGACAGGAGTGGACGATGAAGTTCCCTCGCTCCGCCAAGGCCGCGGCCTGCGCCTTCGCGGCCGCCGCGCTTGTGGCGGGCTGCTCCTCCAGCGGCTCCACGACGTCCTCCTCGACGGCGTCCTCGAACCAGAAGGTGACACTCACGTTCTGGTCCTGGGTGCCGAACATGCAGAAGATCGTGAACGTGTGGAACGCCTCCCACCCGAACATACAGATCAAGTTCACGGAGGCCGCGGGCGGCGACGCGGAGCTCTCGAAGCTCCTGACGGCGGGCAAGGCCAAGGACATGCCGGACATCGCGCAGATCGAGTACCAGTCGCTGCCGACGATGGTCTCGAACAACTACCTGGCCGACATCTCCTCGTACGACAACAACCTCAAGAGCGACTACCCGGCGGGCCTGTGGAGCCAGGTGAACCTGGGCACCAGCGCGCTGTACGGCGTGCCGCAGGACGCGGCGCCGCTGGCGTTCTTCTACCGCACCGACATCTTCAAGAAGTACAACCTCGCCGTGCCGACGACGTGGGCCCAGTACGCGACCGAGGCCGCCGCGCTGCACAAGGCGAACCCGAGCATCTACATGGGTGACACGGTCGCCACCGACGCGGGCCTGTTCGCCGGTCTGTCGCAGCAGGCGGGCGCGCAGTGGTGGTCCGCCTCCGGCAGCTCCTGGTCGGTCGGCATCGACTCGGCCGCCTCGCAGAAGGTCGCCTCGTACTGGGGCAACCTGGTGCAGACCGGCGCGGTCGACTCGCAGACGGCGTGGACTGCGAGCTGGGACAAGTCCTTCTCCTCCGGTGAGTACGCGAGCTGGATCTCGGCCGTGTGGGCGCCGGGCGACCTGTCCTCCTCGGCCGCGAACACCTCCGGCCAGTGGGCGATGGCGGAGCTGCCGCAGTGGACCGCCGGCCAGCACGTGTCCGGCGCGTGGGGCGGCTCGGCCACCTCGGTGACCGCCGACTCGAAGTACCCGCAGCAGGCCGCGCAGTTCATCGCCTGGCTCAACCAGAGCGCGCAGGGCACCTCGCTGCTGGCGAGCGACGGCGCGGTCTACCCGGCCTCGCTCGCCGCCGAGTCCAGCTCCACGCTGCCCGCGCAGACCTTCATGAACCAGTCCGACTTCTACACGCTGGCCAAGCAGTACTCCTCGCAGGTCGTCGCGGCGACCTGGGGCCCGAACGTGCCGGTCGCGTACAGCAAGTTCAGCGACGCCTTCGCCAGCACGGTCAAGACCTCGGCCGGCTACCTCGCGGGGCTGACCGCGATGCAGACCGCCGTGGTCGCGGACATGAAGAGCGCCGGGTTCACGGTCTCCGGCTCATGACGACCGCCACCTCCGTACACGAGCCCGCCGCGTCCCTCACCGGGGCGCGGCGGGTCCGCCCGCGCCGGGGACGGGGCTTCCGCCCGGCCCCGCGGCACACCCCGTACACCTTCGTCGCGCCCGCGGTGCTGCTGTTCGTCGCCGTGTTCCTGGTGCCGCTCGGCTACACGATCTACCTGAGCACGCAGAAGACGCAGGTGATCGGGCGCGGGCTCGGTCCCGGTGCGCGGCAGCAGGTCGCGGCCGGATTCGCCAACTACAGCACCGTGTTCGGCGACGGCGAGTTCTGGCAGAGCGTGCTGCGCGCGGTCATCTACGGCTGCATCCTGATCCCGATCATGCTGGGCCTGGCCACGCTGTTCGCGCTGATCCTGGACGCGCAGCGGGTGCGCTTCCAGCGGTTCGGCCGGCTCGCGATCTTCCTGCCCTACGCGGTGCCCACCCTGATCGGCTCGATGATCTGGGGCATGATGTACCTGCCCGCGTTCTCGCCGATCAACTCGACGCTGCAGGCGCTGTTCGGGGTGCAGGGGATCAACTTCTTCGGGCAGCGCATCGTGTTCCTGTCCGTGGCCAACATCGGCGTGTGGGGCGGCACGGGCTTCAACATGATGGTGCTCTACACGTCGCTGCGCTCGCTGCCGCAGGAGGCGTACGAGGCGGCCCGGCTGGACGGCGCGAACGAGCGGCAGATCGCCCTGAAGATCAAGCTGCCGATGATCCGCCCGGCCGTGATCATGACCGCGATCTTCTCCACGATCGCCACGCTGCAGGTGTTCAACGAGCCGTACGCGATGCACCAGATCTCCTACGGCGGCGTCTCGACGACGTGGACCCCGCTGATGACCGTGTACCGGGACACCTACACGGCGAACAACATCTACCTCGGTGCCGCCGAGTCGATCGTCATCGCGGTGATGATGTTCGTGCTCTCGGCCGCCGTGCTGCGGATCACCAACCGCCAGATCTTCGGAGGCGAGGCCCGATGAGCGCGGGATTTCTCACCACGGCCGCGCAGGGCATGGCGCCGGCCAAGCGCGGGCGCCGTACTTCGGTCGTGCCGACCGGCGTGCTGGTGCTCGGCATCGTCTACGCGCTGCTGCCGATCATCTGGGTGCTGATCGCGTCGACGAAGACGAACACGCAGCTCGACTCGTACGCCGCGTTCCGGCCGGGCGGCTCGTTCTGGTCGAACCTGCAGGCGCTGAACTCGTACCAGGGCGGCGTGTTCTGGACCTGGATGCTGAACACGGCGCTGTACGCGGGCGGCGGCGCGATCCTGTCCGCGGTCGTCTCGGCGTTCGCAGGGTACGGATTCTCGAAGTACCGCTTCCGGGCCAAGAACTTCCTGTTCACGATGATCCTGGTCGGGATGCTGGTGCCTGCGGTGGTGCTGGCGATCCCGCAGTACCTGCTCGTGGCGAAGATCGGTCTGGCCGACACGTACTGGGCGGTGCTGATCCCCTCGATCATCTCGCCGTACGGCATCTACCTCGCGCGGCTCTACGCCGGTGCCTCGGTCCCGGACGAGATCCTGGAGGCGGCGCGGATGGACGGATCGGGGGAGTGGCGCACCTTCTTCCGCATCGCCATCCCGATGATGTCGCCCGGCCTGGTGACGATCTTCCTGTTCCAGTTCGTGGCCATCTGGAACAACTTCCTGCTGCCCTGGCTGATGCTGAGCAGCGAGAACAAGTACCCGCTGACCGTCGGACTGTTCACGCTGCTGGACGCGGGCACCTCGCAGCCCGCGCTCTACACCCTGGTCCTGCTCGGCGCGCTGCTGTCGATCCTGCCGCTCATCCTGCTGTTCTTCCTGCTGCAGCGTTTCTGGCGGGTCGATCTCGGCGCCGGATCGGTAAAGTGAGCCGGAAAGCCGGCCCGTCGAGGATGGGGGAACGGGGAGTGGTCGTGGACAACGGACGCAGGCGCCCGACGATCGAGGACGTGGCCGCCGCGGCCGGGGTGTCGCGCGGCACGGTCTCGCGCGTGCTCAACGGCGGTGTGAACGTGTCCCCGACCGCGCTCGCCGCCGTCAACAAGGCGATCAAGCAGACCGGGTACGTGGTCAACACGCACGCCCGATCGCTGGTGACGCAGCGTTCGGGCTCGGTGGCGTTCATCCTGTCCGAGCCGCAGGAGAAGTTCTTCGAGGACCCGAACTTCCAGGTCCTGCTGCGCGGCTGCACCCAGGCGCTGGCCGAGCACGACATGCCGCTGCTGCTGTCCATCGCGGACAGCGAGCAGGACGTCGAGCGCGTGGTCCGCTTCATCTCCAGCGGCCACATCGACGGCGCGCTGCTGGTCTCCACGCACGCGGGCAACCCGGTGTTCGGCCGGCTCGCCTCGCTCGGCATCCCGACCGTGGCCTGCGGCCTGCCGATCGGCTACGAGCGCGAGCTGGCGTACGTGGCGGTGAACGACGTCGAGGGCGCGCGGCTGGCCACGACGCACCTGGCCCGGCTCGCCCGGCGCCGGATCGCCACCGTGACCGGGCCGCTCGACCTGTCCGGCGGCCGGGAGCGGCTCAAGGGCTACCGGGAGGGGCTCGAGGAGTCCGGCCTGACCTTCGACCAGAACCTCGTCGCGCACGGCGACTACACCCGGATCTCCGGCCAGCTGGCGATGGAGCGGCTGCTCAAGCAGAACCCGGACCTGGACGCGGTGTTCGTCGCCTCCGACCTGATGGCGCTCGGCGCGATGGACGCGCTGGACCGGGCCGGGCGCGCGGTGCCCGGCGACGTGGCGCTGGTCGGCTTCGACGACTCGCCGTCCGCGAGCGCGGCCCGCCCCGCGCTGACCACCGTCCGGCAGCCGTGGAAGCGGATCTGCGAGGAGATGGTCCGGCTGCTGCTCGCGCTGCTCGACGGCCAGGATCCGGCGGCGGTCATCCTGCCGGGCCAGCTCGTCGTGCGGGAGACGGCCTGACCGGGCTTGTATCATCCTGCCGATGAACGAGCCGATGAACGAGCTGCATATCCCGGTGATGCTCACCGAGTGCGTCGAGGCCCTCGACGCGGCCGACGGCGTGCCGGACGCGGTGCTCGTGGACTGCACGCTCGGTCTCGGCGGGCACAGCGAGGCGCTGCTGGCCCGGTATCCGCAGGCCCGGCTGCTGGGCCTGGACCGCGACCCCGAGGCGCTGCGGCGTTCCCGGGAGCGGCTGGCTCCGTTCGGCGACCGCTTCGAGGCGGTCAAGGCCGTGTACGACGAGCTGCCCGACGTGCTGGCGGACCGGGGGATCAGGCGGATCCACGGCGTGCTGTTCGACCTCGGCGTCTCCTCGATGCAGCTGGACATGCGCGAGCGCGGGTTCGCGTACGCGTATGACGCCCCGTTGGACATGCGGATGGACCAGACCGCGCAGCTGACCGCGCACGATGTCGTGAACACCTACTCGGTCGAGGACCTGACGCGGATCCTGCGCGACTACGGCGAGGAGCGGTTCGCCCGCCGGGTGGCCCAGGCGATCTCGGCGCGGCGGGCCCGGTCCACGATCGACCGGACCGGCGAGCTCGCGGACCTGGTGCGCGACGCGATCCCGGCGGCCACCCGGCGCACCGGCGGCCACCCGGCCAAGCGCGCGTTCCAGGCGCTGCGGATCGAGGTGAACGGCGAGCTCGAGGTGCTCGGCCGGGCGATTCCGCGCGCGGTGGACGCGCTGGCCGTGGGCGGGCGTATCGCGGTGCTGTCGTACCACTCGCTGGAGGACCGCTGGGTCAAGCGGGTGCTGGCGGCCGGCGCCGAGTCCACCGCGCCGCGCGGCCTGCCGATCGCGCCGCCGGGGACGGAGCCGATCCTGCAGCTGCTGACACGCGGGGCGCAGGAACCGACCGAGGAGGAGCTCGCGGTCAACCCGCGCGCCGCGTCGGCCAAGTTCCGGGCGGCCGAACGGGTGCGTACGGGATCGGTGCGGGCCCGGCTGGCGGCCTGACCGGCGGCTCACGTTCCGTCACATCTCAGACTGGTGCGCAATACTGGCCGTCATGGCCGACCGACCCGCGAAGCGCACCCCGAGACCAGGAGCCGGACCCCGGCTGGCCGTGATCGAGGGCTTCGCCGGGCGCCGATCCGCGATCCCCTTCGCGCTGCTCGTGCTCGGCGTGCTGGCCGCCGGGCTGGTCGCGCTGCTGATGCTGAACACGGCGATGGACAACAACTCCGTGCAGATGCAGCAGGCGCAGAAGAAGCAGGCCGAGCTGACGGACCGTGAGCAGCAGCTCTCCCAGCAGCTCGCCGGGCTCTCCGCGCCGTCCAGCCTCGCGTCGCAGGCCGCGGCGCAGGGCCTGGTGCCGAACCCGCAGCCCGCGTTCCTGAACCCGACCACCGGCGTCGTGCTCGGCACCGCGTCCCCGGCGCCCACGCCCTCGCCGACACCGACCCCCACGCCGACCGGCACCCCGACCGCGTCCGGCACGCCGACGTCGAGCGCGAGCTCCTCGGCGAGCTCGTCGGCCACGTCCAGCAGCACGGCCGGTACCTCCGCAAGCCCGAGCACCAGCGGGAGCCCGCGATGACCCAGCCGCCGCAACCGCCGCGCCCCGCCCGATCGCGCGCCACCGCGCCGCTGCGGCTGGGCCGTCCGAAGCACCGGCTGCGGGCCGGGATGTTCGCCCTCGCGTTCGTCTTCTCGCTCTACGGCGGACGGCTCGTGCAGCTGCAGGTGACCGACGCCGGGGGCTACGCCGCGAAGGCCGCCGCCGACCGGACCGCCGACGTCACCCTCTACGCGACGCGCGGTTCGATACTGGACGCCTCCGGCCAGCCGATCGCCGAGTCCGTGGACGCGGTGGACGTCATCGCCGACCCGCTGCTGATCGCGCAGCAGAAGGGCGACCCGACGGTCTACGCCTCGAAGCTCGCCGCCTACCTCGGCAACCCGCCCGGCAGCGTGGACGTCTCCGCGCTGCGCAGCAAGCTGGCGAAGTCGAGTTCGCAGTACGCGGTGCTCGCCAAGCAGGTCACGCCGACCGTGTGGAAGCAGATCAAGGCGCTGAACCTGGTCGGCATCACCGGCAACCAGGACCCGAAGGTCGTCTACCCGCAGGGCGCGATCGCCCCCAACGTGGTCGGCCTGGTCAACTCGCAGGGCGAGGGCAGCTCCGGGCTCGAATCCGAGTACAACTCGCTGCTCTCCGGCACCGACGGGAAGATCTCATACCAGGCCGCGTACGGCTACGAGATCCCGACCACCGGCATCAACGAGCAGGCCGCCGTCAACGGCACGTCGGTCGAGACCACGATCGACAGCAAGATCCAGTACGCGGCGCAGCAGGCGATCAACGACGAGGTCGCGAAGACCAAGGCGGCGCTCGGCACGGTCGTGGTGATGGACCCGCGCAGCGGCGCGGTCCTGGCGATGGCCACCTCGCAGACCTACGACCCTAACAATCCGGGAACGGCGACCAGCGAGCAGTTGGGCAACGACGCCCTCTCCGACGTGTTCGAACCCGGTTCCGTGGCCAAGGTCATCACCATGTCGGCGGAGATCCAACAGGGCGTCACGAATCCGGGTACGAAGGTCGTGGTGCCGCCGACGCTGAACACCGGCGACGGCTACGTCGTGCACGACGACACCTCGCACGGCACCGAGCACCTGACGCTGAACGGCATTCTGGCCGAGTCCAGCAACATCGGCACGGACCTGACATCCCTGCAACTCGCGCCGAACAACATGGCCGAGCGGAACGCCATACTGTACGACTACTTCTCGGCCTTCGGTCTCGGCCGGCAATCCGGACTGGGCCTTCCCGGTGAATCGCCCGGCATCCTCGCGTCCGCCGCGGACTGGAACCATTCGCAGCAGTACACGGTCGCGTTCGGCCAGGGCCTTTCGGTGAACGCGGTGCAGGCCACCAGCGTCTACGCGACGATCGCGAACGAGGGTGTGCGCGTCACCCCGACGCTGGTCAAGGGATATGTGGACGGCGCCGGCAAATTCACCGCGGCGGCCACCCCGGCGCGCACCCAGGTGGTCTCGGCGTCCACCGCGAAACAGGTATCCGAAATGATGGAATCCGTCGTCTCGGACGCCGGTACCGGTACGTCCGCGCAGATCCCGGGCTATCGGGTGGCCGGCAAGACCGGTACCGCGAACCGCTACGTGGCCAGCTGCGGCGGTTACTGCGGATACACCGCGTCCTTCATCGGATACGCACCCGCGGACAATCCCCAGTTGGTGATAGGGGTCTACGTGGAGGGCCCGCAGGGCGGCAACTACTTCGGCGGTTCGGTCTCCGCGCCGGTGTTCCAGAAAGTGATGTCTTTCGCATTGCAGGAGCAGGGCGTGCCGCCGACCGGCACCAAATCCCCCGGTTTGCCGATCACCTGGTGACGGCCCGGTAGGAACGGCAAAACTCCCGTTGCGGCACGCGGCCGCGGCGCGGGGCGTGGCACGCGTCGGGCTCATAAAGCGGTAGCCTGCCGACGTGCCCAAGCCGCCCAGTCCCGAAACCCCCCGAGAGTCGAAGACCGATCCGCGTCCGCGGGCCGTCCCGGCTCGTCCGCTCGGTGAACTCGTCGAGGGGATCGACCAGGTGCGGATCCTGGGACCCGAGGCGAACCGCGCGCTGAACGTGCACGGCTTCACGATGGACTCGCGCGCCGTGCGGCCCGGCGACCTGTACGCGGCCGTGCCCGGCGCCTCCGTGCACGGGGCCCAGTTCGCCTCCGACGCGGCCCGGCTCGGCGCCGTCGCCGTGCTCACCGACGAGCAGGGGGCCAAGACCGCCGTCGACTCCGGGCTGCCGCTGGTGATCGTGCCCGAGGTGCGGCCGGTGCTCGGCCGGATCGGCGCCGCGCTGTACGGCCACCCGGCCGCCGCGATGACGATGCTCGGCATCACCGGCACCAACGGCAAGACGACGACGAGCTTCCTGATGGAGGGCGGGCTGCGCTCGGCGGGCCTGCACAGCGGCGTCATCGGCACCACCGGCACCCGGATCGGCGAGCTCGCCGTCAAGTCCGCGCGCACCACGCCCGAGGCCCCCGACCTGCAGGCGCTGCTCGAGGCGATGCGGCGCGAGTCGGTCGACGCGGTGGCGATGGAGGTGTCCAGCCACGCGCTGGCGTACGGCCGCACCGCCGGGATCCGCTATCGTGTCACTGCGTTTACGAACCTGACGCAGGATCACCTGGACTTCCACGCCGACTTCGAGGACTACTTCGAGGCCAAGGCGAAGCTGTTCACCCCCGCGTACACCGAACTCGCCGTCGTGAACACCGACGACCCGTACGGCAGGCGGATCGCCGAGCGCGCCGCGTCCCTCGGCGTGCCGGTGTGGACAATCTCACCCTCCGGCGCCGCCGACGCCGACTGGCGCGCCGAGAACGCGGACCTCGGACCGGACGGTTCCAGCTTCGACCTCGTCGGCCCGGACGGCGTGCGCCGCCGCGCCGGGGTGCGGCTGCCCGGCGACTTCAACGTCGCCAACGCCTTGACGGCCGTGGTCAGCCTGATCGGCGCCGGAGTCGACCCCGACGCGGCCGTCGCCGGAGTGGCCGCGGTGGCGGGCGTGCCGGGCCGGATCCAGCCGATCGACGGCGGGCAGGACTTCCTCGCCATCGTCGACTACGCGCACACCCCCGACGCCATCAGTACCCTGCTCGCCTCGCTGCGCCCGGTGACCCGGGGCGCCCTGCGGATTGTCGTAGGCTGCGGGGGCGACCGCGACCGGGCCAAGCGGCCCCTGATGGGCGCGGCCGCCGCCCGGGGCGCCGACGAAGTCGTCCTGACCAACGACAACCCCCGTTCCGAGGACCCGCTGCGGATCCTCGAGGCCGCCGAGGCCGGGGCGCGGGACGCGGTGGCCGCGGGCGCGCACGCCGCCGTCGAGGTCTGCCCGGACCGCGCCGAGGCGATCGCCCGCGCGGTCGGGCGCAGCGAACCCGGGGACACCGTGGTGGTGGCCGGGAAGGGACACGAACAAGGTCAGGAGATCGCCGGAGTGATCCATCCCTTCGACGACGCGGCGGTCCTGCGCGCCGCGATCCAGCAGTACCTGAGCACCGAGCGTGAGGTTCGCGGGTGATCGCGCTCACGCTCGGCGAGATCGCCGGGATCGTGGACGGCGAACTGGCGGCGGGCACCGATCCCGCGGCCGCCGTCTCCGGGGCGGCGTTCCTCGACTCCCGCAAGCCCGTGCCCGGCGGCCTGTTCGCCGCGTTCGACGGCGCCAACGCGGACGGGCATGACTTCGCGGCGGCGGCGATCGAGGCCGGTGCGGCCGCGATGCTCGGCAGCCGGGACGTCGGCGTGCCCGCGGTGATCGTGCCGGACGTCGAGGCCGCGCTCGGTCGGCTGGCCCACGAGCTGCTGCGGCGGCTGCCGGAGACCACCGTGATCGCGCTGACCGGCTCCTCCGGCAAGACCTCCACGAAAGACCTGCTCGGCCAGGTGCTCGCGACGCACGCGCCGACCGTGTTCACCGAGGGCTCGTTCAACAACGAGATCGGCCTGCCGCTCACCGTGCTGCGCGCCGACGAGACCACCCGCTTCCTGCTGCTGGAGATGGGCGCGCGCGGCGTCGGCCACATCAAGCAGCTGTGCGAGCTCGCCCCGCCGAGGGTCGGCCTCGTGCTGAACATCGGCACCGCGCACGTCGGCGAGTTCGGCTCCAAGGAGATAACAGCCATCGCGAAGGGCGAGCTCATCGAGGCGCTGCCGAAGGAGGGCATCGCCGTGCTCAACGCCGACGACGACTACGTCGCGGGCATGGCGACCCGCTCGGACGCCCCGGTGATCTGGTTCGGTGACAAGCCGTCGGCCCGGGTGCACGCCGACGACGTGCAGATCGACGAGAACAGCTGCGCGAGCTTCACGCTGCGCGCGGACGGCGTCGAGGCGCGTACCGCGCTGAGCTTCGTCGGCGAGCACCAGGTCTCCAACGCCCTGGCCGCCGCCGCCGTCTGTATCGGTGTGGGGATGTCCGTGCCGGAGATCGCCGCCGGGATCGACGCGGCCCGCCCGCTGAGCGGCGGCCGGATGACCGTGACGCACCGCGCGGACGGCGTCGTCGTGATCGACGACGCGTACAACGCCAACCCCGAGTCGATGCGCGCCGGGCTCAAGGCCCTGGTCACGCTCGCCCGCTCGCGCCCCGAGGGCCGGTCCTGGGCGGTGCTCGGGCAGATGGCCGAGCTCGGCGAGAGCGCGGCCGAGGCGCACGACGCGCTCGGCCGGCTGGCCGTGCGGCTGCGGGTGGACCGGGTGCTGGCCGTCGGCCCCGAGGCCCGGATGATCCACGCCGGCGCCCTGCACGAAGGCTCCGGAGGACAGGAGTCCGCGACCGTGGCCGATCCGGACGAGGCGATCGCCGTGCTGCGCGAACAGCTGCGCCCCGGCGACGTGGTCCTGGTGAAGGCCTCCAACTCCGTCGGCCTGCGGCGGGTGGCCCGTGCCCTGCTGGAGGACGCACGATGATGAGAGCGGTTCTGTACGCCAGCGTGATCGCGCTGGTGTGCTCGCTGATCGGTACCCCGATGGCGGTCAAGTTCTTCGCCAGGCGCGGGTACGGCCAGGAGATCCGCGAGGACGGCCCGCAGACCCACCAGGTCAAGCGCGGCACGCCCACCATGGGCGGCACCGTGATCGTGCTCTCCACGCTCTTCGCGTACTTCGTCACCAAGCTGGCCACCGGCAAGTGGCCGACGGACTCGGCGCTGCTGGTGCTGTTCCTGATGACCGGCCTCGGCGCGGTCGGCTTCGTGGACGACTTCATCAAGATCTTCCGGCAGCGCTCGCTCGGCCTGCGCGCGAAGGCGAAGCTGGTCGGCCAGTCGATCGTGACGGTCGCGTTCGCGGTGCTGGTGCTGCACTTCCCGAACTCGATGGGCCTGACCCCGGCGAGCGACCACATCTCGTTCCTCTACGACATCGGCTGGCTCGGCCTGGGCCCGGTGCTGTTCGTGATCTTCGCCTACCTGGTCATCGCGGGCTGGTCCAACGCCGTGAACCTGACCGACGGTCTGGACGGTCTCGCGACCGGCGCGTCGGTGATGGCGTTCTCCGCGTACGTGGTGATCGGCGTGTGGCAGTACGGCCAGAGCTGCGGCTCCTCGCCGAGCAAGGGCTGCTATGAGGTGCGCGACCCGCTCGACCTCGCGATCGTCGCGGCCGCGCTGATGGGCGCCTGCTTCGGATTCCTCTGGTGGAACGCGGCCCCCGCGAAGATCTACATGGGCGACACCGGCTCGCTCGCGCTCGGCGGCGCCTTCGCGGGCCTCGCGATCTGCTCGCGCACCGAACTGCTCGCCGTGATCATCGGCGGCCTGTTCCTGCTGGAGATGTTCTCGGTCATCATCCAGGTCGGCTACTTCAAGGCCAGCAAGGGCAAACGCGTCTTCAAGATGGCCCCGCTGCACCATCACTTCGAGATGATGGGCTGGCCGGAGGTCAACGTCGTCATCAGATTCTGGATCATCGCGGGCCTGTGCGTGGCCCTGAGCCTCGGAGTCTTCTACGGCGGATTCGCGGCGACGAAGTGACGGCGGCGGGCAAGTGACGGCTAGCAAGTGACGGCGGCGAGCGAATGAGCAACCTCGGCACGGAATCGATCGACTGGCGCGAGCCCGACCCGTACGGCGTCGCGTCGATTCCCTGGGCAGGCCTGCGCGTCTGCGTGGTCGGAGCCCGCGTGGTCGGGATCTCGGCGGCGTACGCGCTGCTGGACCTGGGCGCGGAAGTACTCCTCTGCGACCGCTACGACGACCCCGAGACCGCCGAGCGCTCAGCCCCCGTAGCCGAACGCGGCGCCACGCTCCGCCTCGGCGACGACAAGACGCTCCCCGCAGGCTGTGAACTGCTGGTGGTCGTCCCCGGCATCCCCCCCACCGCCCCGATCGTCGCCGCCGCCCGCGAGGCCGGAATCCCGGTCTGGGGCGACGCCGAACTGGCGTGGCGCCTGCGCAAGCCGCTGCCCGACGGCACGTTCGCCCCGTGGCTCGCCCTGACCGGCACGAACGGCAAGACCACCGCCGTCCGCATGCTCGCCGCGATGCTCGAGGCAGCCGGAAAGCGCGCCATCGCCTGCGGAAACGTAGGCTTCCCCCTGGTCGACGCGGTCCTGGCCGACGACCCCTACGAAGTCCTGGCCATCGAGCTCTCCAGCTACCAACTCCACTGGTCGGACTCGCTGAGCATGCTCGCCGCCGCCGTCCTCAACATCGCGCCCGACCACCTCGACTGGCACGGCTCGATGGACGAGTACGTCAAGGCCAAGGCGAAGATCTACGAGCGCTGCCAGATCGCGTGCGTCTACAACGTGGCCGACAAGGTCACCGAGCACATGGTCGAGGAGGCCGACGTCGTCGAAGGCTGCCGCGCCATCGGCTTCACCCTCGGCGCCCCCGGCCTCTCGATGCTCGGCGTGGTCGACGGCATCCTCGCCGACCGCGCCTTCATCGAGAACCGCCGAAGCGCCGCCGCCGAACTGGGCACCATCTACGACGTCGAGCCGCACGCCCCGCACAACATCGCCAACGCCCTGGCCGCCGGAGCCCTGGCCCGCGCATACGGCGTCCCGGTCGAAGCGGTCCGCGACGGCCTCAGGAACTTCCGCCCCGACCCCCACCGCATCGAGTTCGTAGCAGTGCTCGACGGTGTGGACTACGTGGACGACTCCAAGGCCACCAACACCCACGCCGCCGCCGCGTCCCTGGCCTCCTACGAGCACATCGTCTGGATCGCCGGCGGCCTGGCCAAGGGCGCCCAGTTCGACGACCTGGTCGAGAAGTCCGCCAAACGCCTCCGCGGCGTAGTCCTCCTAGGCCAAGACCGCGCCGTCATCGCCGACGCCCTGGCCCGCAAGGCCCCCGACGTCCCCACCCGAGACATCGGCGGCGCCGACACCGGCCTGGACGCCGAAGCCGCCATCGACCTCATCCTCGACGCCGCCGCCGACCTAGCCCAAAAGGGCGACACCGTCCTCCTAGCCCCCGCCTGTGCCTCCATGGACATGTTCGTCTCCTACAACGAACGCGGCACCCTCTTCGCCCAAGCCGTCAAGGCCCGAAAAGCCGCGCAGGGGTAGAGGGTAGTGGGCCCGGTGGGGTCGCCCTGCTGCGGTTTCGTGGTCGGCCCTACCTCCGTCCCCGGCACTGCGCTCGTTCCTCGCTCCGTGCCGGTGACTACGTCCGGGCCGAGTACTTATTACTTAGCCCGCCCACCCGCCCTAGCCTTCGGCCCGCTACTGCCACTCCCTCGTCGCTGACGCTCCTCACTCGCTACGTCCGCGAGCCTTCGGCGCTCTGCGTAGCAGTCGATTCCTGACATCCCGTCGGTGTCTGCCGCCACTTCGCACGGCCTTTGGTTGCGATTTGGTCACGGGCCCGATCGCGCCACTGCGAAATGCCTACTTTGATGACTTTTGCCCTGACGAAGTATTAGGCGTCGCAAAGGTGAAGGTTGAAATCTGCCTTTACTGTCTGACGCATGGTCAGTTCATCGCGCGAAGCGATACTTCTCATCGATCAGCTGCTCCGCACATCGTCTGGTCCGGAAGGGCTTGCCGGAGCCGTTTGCGCTGCTCAGGCGTTCCCTTCGATGCTGACGGTGCAGACGTCGCACGGAGACGAATTCGTCCTTGTAATCGAGCTCCTGCGAGAGCCGGATGAGGTGAAACGTAACTGGTGGCCGCGGTATCTGACGGGGCTTTATGCGCATCACAAGGTGCCGATCGTGCTCGCCGTGTTGTGTCACGACGATGTGACTGCCGATTGGGCGGCGCGGCCGATTGTGGTCGGGACGGACTTCTGGACCAGTTTGGAGGTTCGTCCGCTTGTGCTCGGCCCGCGCGATCTTCCGCTGCCGGAGGGGCCGATCTGTGAAGCCGAGTTGCCGCTGGCTGTGCTCGGCGTCATCACACATGGCGATGACCCGCGCGTCGGCCGTGTGCTCGAAGAGGTCGCTGTGGCGCTGAAGGCGGTCGATGCGGCCGTCCGTGATCAGTTCTCGTCGATGATCAGTCGTGCGTTGCGCGAGCCGTCGGCCGTCGAGAAGTGGGGTGAGCTCGCCGCGATGAACATCGATCTCTAGGCGTTCCAGGGCGACGTGGCCCACCACCGACCGTGGCGGTGACCCGGCTTAATAGGCTCATGCGCTAACCTCCGAGAGTCACGGGCGGTGGAGAGGGACGGCGGCGACGGCATGGGCGTGGTGGTGTGGGCGCGCACCGGGCTGGGACAGGCTCGGCAGTGGCTGCGGCACCCTATGGCGCCTTACTTCATGCTGATCGGGGCCACCGCGCTGCTGGTGGGGATCGGGCTGGTCGAGGTCTACTCGGCGTCGACGACCAACAATCTGGTGACGGGGAAGCCGGAGTTGGGGACGATCGCGAAGCAGGCGGCTTCGGCGGCGATCGGGGTGCCGTTGTTGATCGTGGCGGCGCGGTTGCCGGTGCGGGTGTACCGGCTGATGGCGTATCCGCTGATGATCGTGACGCTGCTGCTGCTGGTCGCGGTGCTGGCGTTCGGGCAGGTGTCCACGGGCGGTAACCAGAACTGGCTGGTGCTCGGACCGCTGACGATTCAGCCGAGTGAGTTCGCGAAGTTCGCGCTGGTGCTGTGGGGCGCGGACCTGCTGGATCGCAAGCAGAAGCGGCTCACCAGTTGGGACCACCTGATCGTGCCGCTGCTGCCGATGTGCGGTCTGATCATCGGACTGGTCATGCTCGGCGGCGACATGGGGACGTCGATGGTCATCGGGGCCATCGCCTTCAGCCTGCTGTTCGTGGTCGGCGCTCCGGCACGGCTGTTCACCATCCTGACCGGCGGCGCGGCGGGGTTGGCGACGCTGGCGGTGCTGATCCGGCCCAGTCGGGTGCGGCGGTTCACGGAGTTCCTGTCCAGTTCCTCGGCGGACCCGTCGGGCACGGGATACCAGGCGGCGCAGGGGTTCAGCGCGCTGTCGTCCGGGGGTTGGTTCGGGGTCGGGCTGGGCGCCAGCCGGGAGAAGTGGGGGCAGTTGCCCGAGGCGCAGACCGACTTCATCTTCGCGATCATCGGCGAGGAGATGGGGCTGTTCGGGGCGCTGGCCGTGCTCGCGCTCTTCGTCGTCGTGGGGTATTCGGGGCTGCGGATAGCGCTGAGTGCTCAAGACGGCTTCATCCGGCTCGCGTCGGCCGCCGTGACCGGCTGGCTGATGGCGCAGACGCTGATCAACCTGGGCGCGGTGCTCGGCGTGCTGCCGATCGCGGGCGTGCCGCTGCCGTTCGTGTCGTACGGCGGCTCCTCGCTGCTGCCCTCGCTGGCCGCGGTCGGCATGCTGCTCTCCTTCGCGCGCACGCAGTACCGGCGCGGCGAGGTCGATGACCTGCGTGACGAGGACCCCTCCTCCGACGCTCGGCCACCCGCTAAGCTCGGCTCGCGCACAACGCCGAAGGCCCGCGCTCGCGCCGCCGAGAAGTTGGGAAACCCCTCGTGACCGAAGATCCTCCGCTGCACGTGGTGCTGGCCGGCGGTGGTTCCGCCGGACACATCGAACCGGCTCTCGCGCTGGCCGACGCGTTGCGCCGCCGGGATGCGCGGACCGAGATCACCTGCCTCGGCACGACGAAGGGCCTGGACACCAAGCTCATTCCGCAGCGCGGCTATCCGCTCGAGCTGATCCCGGCCGTGCCGATGCCGCGCAAGCCCACGATCGACGTGTTCACGGTCCCGTCGCGGCTGGCCGGGACCGTGCGCCGGACGGTCGAGGTGCTGGACAAGACCTCGGCGGACGTCGTCGTCGGCTTCGGCGGCCACGTCGCGCTGCCCGCCTACTTCGCCGCGCGCCGCCGTTCGGTGCCGATCGTGGTGCACGAGGCGAACGTGCGGCCGGGCCTGGCGAACCGGATCGGCGCGCGGATGACGGACTGGATCGCCACCGGTTCCCCGGACTGCCGGCTGAGCGCGGGACGCTATCTCGGCATGCCGCTGCGGCGGATGATCTCCGGTCTGGACCGCGCGGCGCTGCACGACGAGGCGCTGGAGTTCTTCGGGCTGCGGCCCGGGCTCCGGACGCTGCTGGTGTCCGGCGGTTCGCTCGGCGCGCGGCGGCTGAACGAGGTCATCGAGGACGCGGCCGAGCAGTTCTCGGCGGCGGGAGTGCAGATCCTGCACGCGCTCGGCCGTGCCGCCTGGCGCGAGGACGCCCACTTCCCGGTCAGCGGGGCGCCGTACGTCCGCGTACCGTATCTGGACCGGATGGATCTGGCGTACGCGGCGGCCGACGCGATGCTGTGCCGCGGCGGCATGAACACCTGCTCCGAGCTCGCCGCCGTCGGCCTGCCCGCGGTGTACGTGCCGCTCCCGGTCGGCAACGGCGAGCAGCGGCTGAACGCGCAGCCGGTGGTGCGCGCGGGCGGCGGGCTGCTGGTGGACGACGAGGAACTCACCCCGGCGTGGCTGACGGCGAATCTGCTGCCGTTGCTCGCCGATCGCGAGAAGCTGGACGAGATGGGCAAGGCCGCCGCGGAGTTCGGGCGGCGCGATGGTGACGAGGCTTTGGTGGATCTGGTGTATCAGGCGGTGCGCGAGAGCGCGAAGACGGCGGACGAGACGGTGGCGGCGGAGGCGGCGGACCAGTGAGCAACATTCACAGCCTCTACCACCAGCGCCTCGACCCGCTGCCCGCCGCCGAGGAGCTCGGCCGGATCCACTTCGTCGGGATCGGCGGCGTCGGCATGGCCCCGGTCGCGCGCGTGGCCCTCGAGCGCGGCCTGCCGGTGTCCGGGAGCGACATCAAGCGCACGGCCACGATCGACGAGCTCGAACACGACGGCGCGGTCGTCTCGATCGGCCAGCGTCCGGAGAACCTGGACGGCGTGGACACCGTCGTCGTCACCAACGGACTGCGCGGGGACAACGTCGAGGTCGTCGCGGCGAAGGAACGCGGCCTGCGGGTGATCCACCGGGCCACGATGCTCGGCGCGCTCATGGTCGGGCGCACGTCGGTGCTGATCGCGGGCACGCACGGCAAGACGACCACGACTTCGATGCTCGCCGTCGCGCTGACCGAGCTCGGCCTGGATCCCTCGTACGTCATCGGCGGCGAGATCGGCGCGACCGGCGTCAGCGGCCATGCGGGCAAGGGCGATGTGTTCGTCGCCGAGGCGGACGAGTCCGACGGCACCTTCACGCACTTCGAGCCGGACATCGCCGTCGTCACGAACGTGGAACTCGACCATCCGGACTACTTCGAGTCCGTCGAGGCGGTCTACGAGGCCTTCGAGGGCTTCGTCGACAAGATCAAGCCCGGCGGCACGCTCGTGGCCTGCGTCGACGACCCGGGTGCGCGCCTGTCGATCGAGCACGCGCGCGCGAAGGGGATCAAGGTCCTCACGTACGGCGTCTCCGAGGAGGCCGACGTGCGCATCACCGACGTCGCGATCGCGAGCGGCACGTCCAAGGCGCGGCTCGGCGGGGACACCGAACTTGACCTGAATATGACGGGGCGTCACAACGTCGAGAACGCCGCCGCCGCGGTCGCCGTGCTGTCCGCGTTCGTGGAGCGCGCCGCGGCCGCCAAGGCGCTCGCCCACTTCACCGGCGCACGCCGCCGTATGGAGCTGATCGGCGAGGTCGGGGGAGTGCGCGTGTACGACGACTACATGCACCACCCGACCGAGATCGCCGCGACCCTCGCCGCCTACCGGGAACTGGCCGGGGGCGGCCGGCTGATCGTCGCGTTCCAGCCGCAGCGCTACTCCCGCGCGCAGGCGTTCCTGCGCGAGTACGGCGCCCCGCTCGGCGCGGCCGACCTCGTCGCGGTGCTCGAGGTCTACCCGGGCTCCGGCGAGGACCCGATCCCCGGCGTGACCGGCTCGGTGATCGCGCAGGACGTGCCGCTGCCCGCCGAGCAGGTGGTGTTCGAGCCCGAGACGGCGAATGTGCCGGGGCTGCTCGCGGACTGGGCGCGGCCGGGCGACGTGGTGGTGACCGCGGGCGCGGGCAACGTGACCACGGTCGGTCCGAAGGTGATCGACCTGCTGCGTCGGCGCGCCGGGCACCAGGGCTAGACGTTGAGCGACGTCAGCGAGGACACGAAGCGTGTCTCCGATCTTCCGGCGCGGCTCTACGCGGCCCGGATGCGGGCACGCGCGCGCTGGCGCCGGCTCTCGGTGACGCTCACGGTCGTCGGCTGCCTGCTCGCGCTGACCGGATATCTGCTGCTCTGGCACACGTCGCTGATCGCCGTCCGCGGGATCAAGATCGTCGGGGTGAAAAGTATTACCGCCACGCAGGTGTTGACGGCGGCTCAGATCGACGAGGGCGGACCGATGGCCGCCCTGAACACCGGCGCGGCGGCGGCCCGGGTGCAGAAGATCCCGCAGGTCGCCTCCGCGCACGTGACCAAGGACTGGCCGGGCACGGTCGTCATCACGGTCACCGAGCGCACGGCCGCCGCGCTCGTCCCCGACGCGCACGGATACGAGGTCGTGGACGGCGGCGGTGTGGTGTTCGGCCAGGTCGGCAGCGTGACGAAGGGGCTGCCGGTGATCACGGTCTCGGCCCCGGCCAAGGCGGACCAGGTCGTCCCCGGCGCGCTCGCCGCCCTGCGCGCGCTGCCCGCGAGCGTCGCCCGGCAGATCTCCGCGATCACCGCGTCCGATCCATATGCCATCACTCTGCGATTCACCGACGGGGCGACGGTGAATTGGGGCGGCGGTGACGACGCCGTCGACAAAGCGCGCGATCTCGTGGCGCTGCTGCGCATAGGAGGCGGCAGGCACTACGATGTGAGCGCACCTGACGCTCCGGCAATGTCATAAAATAAGCTGATAATGCATAGAGATGACAAGTAATCAGCGAAACTGCGGTGGGGTGAGTTTCGGCGTGTTCGTTGCGGGGTGAGCACAGTCCGACCTACTGTCGTTTCGTCGATCGAGTCATCTAGATGATGTTGACGGCCGTCAGGGGCGATACAGTTCTTGACTGGACCGTGTGCGCGGCCGCTGACCGCGCGCCGCGGCGAACAACTCACCAGCGCGAGAGGCCTTCGAATCGTGGGTGCACCCCAGAACTACCTCGCCGTCATCAAAGTCGTGGGCATCGGCGGCGGCGGCGTCAACGCGATCAACCGGATGATCGAGGTCGGACTCAAGGGTGTCGAGTTCATCGCGATCAACACCGACGCGCAGGCGCTGCTGATGAGCGACGCGGACGTCAAGCTCGACGTCGGCCGCGAACTGACGCG